>ULQL01068129.1_pt1 | contig 16163 bp, 15 predicted proteins | sample 1954411 | NCBI WGS metagenome assembly ULQL01 (sample SAMEA4835654, study PRJEB28245) | human gut metagenome | biome: gut microbiome; material: fecal sample | place: Denmark | collected 2008 | reverse complement strand
TCCTCGCCTTCCCGAAGTCCTGCCTCCTCGATCTCACGGATCTCGTACTCCAGGAACGAAATCTCCCGCTCGCGCTCTGCGCCGTCTATGCCGGCATTTTTCTCTTCCTCCACCAGCTTTTTGTAGCTGCGGTAAGTCTCTGCGAGCGCCTTCTTTTTCTCTGTCAGCGTCTCTCCCACATAGGCATCCAGAATCTCCAAATGTCTGCGCTTTGAGAGAAGCGACTGATGCTCATGCTGACCGTGAATGTCAATTAAAATCGCCGCGATCTCGCGCACCGCGGATGCCGGCATACTCTGACCGTTGACGCGCGCCGTTCCCCTTCCGCCTACGATTCTGCGGCTTAGGATCACCTGGTCATCTTCCGGATAGACCTCGAGCGCCTCCAGCTTTTGCCGTTCCTGCCCGTTCTCCACCGTAAATACCAGTTCTACCAGCGCCGGAGCAAACTCCCCGGTCTGCGGATCTTCTCTCAACATTTCCTTTTGCACTTTTTCACCCAGCGCCAGATTGATCGAACCGATGATGATGGACTTACCCGCACCGGTCTCTCCCGAGAGGATATTGAGTCCCCGGGTAAAATCCACCTCCGCCTCGTCAATCAGCGCCAGATTTTTCACATGCAGACTTAGTAACATAGAATCTCCTTCTACTCTCCCCAAAAGAATCCCGTCTAGTCTTCCACAAGCTTTTTCAAGCGATTCATCACCGCAACGGTATCATCCACACTGCGGATCGCGCACATGATGGTGTCATCCCCCGCAATGCAGCCCACGATCTCGTGCATATGCATGGCATCTAACGCAGCCGCCACCGCCATCGCCATACCCGAGACAGTCTTAATGACCAGAATATTCTGCGCCATATCCATGGATACAAATCCGTCGTGGAACACGCGCACATATTTCTGCGACAGATTTTCGTCCGTCTCCTGCAGCGCAACGTATTTCTGCCTGCCGTTGCTCATTGCAACCTTGGTGAGCTTTAGTTCCCGGATGTCCCTGGAAACCGTCGCCTGTGTTACCTGATAGCCCTCACGCTCCAGATAATCCGACAGTTCTTCCTGTGTTTCAATGTCATTTCTCTTGATCAGTTCCAGCATTTTCGCCTGTCGTTTGGTTTTCATTCTGCCCTCCGTTTCCCGCTTATGTGTATACCTGCATCTTTTTGCTTAGGATCTCGAGAAAGCTCTTGTTGCTCAGCTTTAAGATCCTTGTCGTGTCCGAAGCCTTCCGGATACTGAACTTATCTCCCACCACAAGTCTTGCGGCGGTATCCCCGTCAAAGCTGACCTCCAGAGTCTCATCCTTCTGTGAGCGCCTTCTGCCGATCTCAACAACCACTTCGTCCTCCGCACCGATCACAATACTGCGTGAATTGAGATTATGCGCATTGATCGGCGTAATTAAAATCATCTGTGCCTTCGGATCCACGATCGGTCCGCCTGCCGACATATTGTAGCCGGTAGAACCGGTCGGCGTCGACACAATGATTCCGTCCGCCCGAAACGTATGCAGATACTCCCCGTTCACATAGACGATCAGGCTGACTACCGACAACTCCCCCGTGCGGTGAATCACGATATCATTCAGGGCAACCCCGTATTCTTCCCGCACTCCGCCAAGGATGCCTGCGCCGGTGAGCATCATGCGCTCCTCCACCATACAGTCATCCGCCATCAGACGGTCAACCGCGTCAAACACGTTGCTCTCCTCGAGTTCACACAGATAACCGACCGTACCAAGGTTCACGCCGATCAACGGAATCCTGCTGTCCACCAGCCTGGATGCCGCGCGGATCAGCGTTCCGTCGCCGCCTAACACCATGACGCAGTCCGTCGCTGGATCCATCTTATCCAAAGCAGGCGCCGCCTCGCTTTTGCTCTCCCCGTCACTGTAAAAGCAGTCACATTCTCCGCCCTTTTTGCGGATATACGCCGCAAGTTCTCCGGTGAGTCTGCCGTTCTCGTCCTTATATGTATTTGTGATGATCAAAAAATGTCTCATAAGCTTCCCCACATCCGGCAGACGCCCGGTCATTCACAGACGTCCGGTTACTTGTCTAACTCGCCGTGCGCTGCATCCACGACCGCCTCAATGTCGACTGCCGCATCCACGCCGCCCGTCTCATCCTTCCGGATGTACACCAGATACTCGATGTTTCCTTCCGGTCCCTTGATGGGCGAATATTCCAGATTCTTTACAAAAAATCCGTTCTGTGACGCGAATTCAATGATCCGCTCTACCACTTCCTCGTGAACAGCCTTGTCACGCACAACACCCTTTTTCCCGACTTTTTCCCGTCCGGCTTCAAACTGGGGCTTGATGAGACAGACCATCTCGCCGCCGTCTCTTAAGAGCTCCCGTGCCGGGATTAAAACCTTGGTAAGGGAAATAAACGACACATCCACCGACGCAAAATCCAGCACGTCATCGATATCCGCCGGGGTCACATAGCGGATATTGGTCTTCTCCATGCAGACCACGCGCGGATCCTGGCGCAGCTTCCATGCGAACTGACCATAGCCGACGTCCACGGAATACACCTTGACGGCTCCGTTTTGCAGCATGCAGTCGGTAAATCCACCGGTGGAAGCTCCGATATCCATGCAGACCTTACCCTCCAGCGTGATTCCGAAATGCGTCATGGCTTTTTCAAGCTTTAATCCGCCGCGGCTCACGTATTTGAGCGTATTCCCCTTTACGGTGATCTCGACCTCCGTGTCAAATGCAGCCCCCGCCTTATCTTCCCGCTGGTTCTCCACAAAGACATTGCCTTCCATAATCATGGTCTTTGCCTTCTCCCTCGACGGAGCCAGTCCTCTGTTTACAAGCAAAACATCTAATCGTTCTTTCAAAAGTCATTCCTTTCCGCACCGCTTTCCTGTGCGTGCAGTTCTTCATATGCCTCTATGGTGCGCTCCGTGATCGTCTCCGCATCGATTCCGACTTCCCTGCGCAGAATCTCCACATTGCCATGTTCCACGTACTCATCCGGAATCGCGATGGCAAGCACTCTCACAGAGAGATTGTGCTCCTCATAAAAACGCATGACCTGTTCGCCCATGCCGCCGCTGATCACATTCTCCTCCATCGTAACGATAAGGTCGTGATGCCTTGCTGCGGACAGGAGCGCATCCTCATCCAGCGGCTTTGCAAACCGCGCATTGATTAAGCTGCTCTCATAGCCGAGCGCCTTCAGCCGCTCATGCACCGCCTCCGCCGTCTTCACCATCGCACCAAGTGCAAACAGCGCAATCTGACCCGACCGGTAGATCCACTCACTCTTGCCGCAGGCGATCGGCGCCCGGTACTCTCTTAATCCGTCATACGCCTCTCCTCTCGGATATCTTATCGCAATCGGCGCGGAAAAATCAACTGCATATTTAATCATATCCGACAGTTCCCATTTATTCTTCGGCGCCATAATGGTCATATTCGGTATCGTTGAGAGATAGGAGATGTCAAAAATTCCCTGGTGGGTCTCCCCGTCGCTGCCCACAAGTCCTGCACGGTCGATCGCAAATACCACCGGCAGGTTCTGAATACAGACGTCGTGGAGGATCTGGTCGTAGGCGCGCTGTAAAAAAGATGAATACACGGCAAAGATCGGCTTTAAGCCTCCCGCCGCGAGCCCCGCCGCAAATGTCACCGCATGCTGCTCCGCAATGCCCACATCAAAAAAGCGCTCCGGAAACATATTGTGGAAACGTTTTAATCCCGTTCCGTCGGTCATCGCCGCCGTGATTGCCACCACGCGCTCATCACGGTCGCCAAGCTTGCGCATCACCGTGGAAAAAACATCGGTGTAATTTGCCTTTGTCCGCGGATGCTTCGGAAGTCCCGTCTCGATATCAAACGGCTCCGTCCCGTGGAACCGCGCCGGATGCCGCTCGGCAGGTGCATAGCCTGTTCCCTTGTGCGTGATGACATGCACCAGCACCGGTCCATCCACACGCGACGCTTCCTGCAGCAGCTTTAAAATACCCTTGATATCGCCTCCGTCCACCGGTCCGAGATAAATAATCCCCAGTTCCTCAAACAGCATCCCCGGAATGAACAGCTGCTTAATTCCGCTCTTCGTGCGCCGGATACGCTCCACCATCTTATCGCCATAGACCGGAATCTTGTTGAGGGAATTCATGACCCCGAGCTTTAAATCCCGGTAGGCATCCGCCGTGCGGAACCCCGCCAGGTAGGTGGACAATCCGCCGACATTCTCCGAGATGGACATATTATTGTCGTTTAGGACAATGATAAAGTTGGAGTTAAGCTGTGCCGCATTATTAAGCGCCTCAAACGCCATACCTCCGGTCAGCGCACCGTCTCCGATCACCGACACCACCTTGTAATTCTCCCCGGTAATCTCTCTCGCATGCGCGTACCCCAGTCCCGCCGAAATGGACGTGGAACTGTGTCCCGTGTCAAAGCAGTCACATTCGCTTTCCTTGCGCTTCGGGAATCCGCTCATTCCCCCGTACTTGCGCAGCTGGTCAAATCCCTCTTTTCTTCCGGTCAGAAGCTTGTGGGTATAAGACTGATGCCCGACATCCCAGATCAGCTTATCCTTCGGCAGATCCAAAAACAGATGCAGCGCCATGGTCAGCTCGATCACGCCCAGATTAGACGCAAGATGTCCCCCGGTATCCGAGATTTTCTCGATTAAAAATTGACGAATCTCCGATGCAAGAATTTTCAGTTCCTCATCGGAGAGTTCCTTGATATCATTTTCTTTTTGTATACGTTCCAAGATCATACAGAGCACCTCTGCTTTTTATCGTAGTTTACTTCTCCCGGAGGATCAGATATCTGAGCAGTTCCGTCAGATATTCGTTCTTAACCACAAGGGAATCCATCCGCGCAATCGCCTTCTCGGATAGCGACGCAACATCCGCCTTCGCCTTCTCAATGCCCTCATAGGTCACGTACGTGATCTTGTGGTTCTTCTCATCGCTGCCGATGGGCTTTCCCAATACCTCCATGGTGCTCGTGACATCGAGAATATCATCCTGGATCTGAAATGCAAGTCCGACCTCACCGGCTGTCTGCTCGATAATCTTCTGTTCGCCCTGCGTGGCTCCCGCCAGCACCGCTCCTGTGAGCATTGCCCCCTCGATCAGAGCACTCGTCTTCAGACGGTAGATAAAATCGAGCTTTTCCTTGGTCATGCCCGGCTTTCCCTCCGACTCGACGTCCACCGTCTGACCGCCGACCATTCCATAGATTCCCGCCTTTGCGGTCAGAATCTGAAATGCCTGACATACCCCGGGATTGCCCGGTTCCATGGCGAATGCCCGCGCCGCTGTCTCATATGCATAATTCAGAAGCGCATCTCCCGCGAGGATTCCCATCGCCTCCCCGTACACGGCATGCGTGGTCTTCTTCCCGCGGCGGTATTCGTCATTATCCATTGCCGGAAGATCATCATGCACCAGTGAGTAGGTGTGAATCATCTCGATCGCTGCCATGAACGGTTCGATCACCTCGGATCTTCCTCCAAACAGGCGGTAAGTCTCCTGCATCAGCATCGGGCGGAGACGCTTACCTCCCGCCAGCACGCTGTAATTCATCGCCTCCATGATGGTCTTCTGATAGCCTTCTTCCTTTGGCAGGTATTTTTTTATGATCTGTTCAATCTGCGCTGTGCGCTCCGCCATCTCGGTCTTAAAATCCATCGTCTGCATCCCCCTACCGTTCTTACATCTCTTCTATTTCCCCGTCCTCACCGAGGATCTGCATCTTTTTTTCCACTTCGTCCAGAATGGTTCCGCAATTTTTTAATTGCAATACCCCCTGCTGATACAGCGAAAAAGATTCCTCCAGCGAAATCTCCGGCTGTTCCATCTGTGTGAGGATCGCCTCGATCCGGGTAAAAGCCTCCTCAAGCGTCGGCTTTTTTTCGTTCTGATTATCCATCGATTCTTCCTTTCTCCAAACCATCCTCTGCGGCATCCTGCTTACGGATCTCTGTCACAGCCGCTTTTAAGCTGCCCCGGTAGAGATGAATGGAAAGCGCTTCTCCGATCTGCACGGTGTCCGCATCCGTCAGCGCATGTCCGCCGGCATCCTCCACATAGGAATACCCCTGCGCCAGCTTCTTAAGCGGCGACATCCCGTCCAGTCTTCCTGAAAGAAGTGCCAGCGTATGGCGCTTCTGTTCAAGCGTTGCCTGCATCCGGCGCTCTAAGGCGGCGCCCAGCTCGTCCAAACGCTTTTCATTCTCTTTGAGCTTGGCGCGCGGATTCAGATAGCGCAGCTTCTCCTCATCATGCATGAGACGCGTGCGCATCTGGTTCAGCTTTAATTCCAGCTGGCGTCTCATCTGTGTTCCGTAATCCATCAGCCACTTTTCGACGAGCTGCACATCAAACACTGCAAGTTCCGCCGCCGCGGAAGGTGTCGGTGCCCGCAGATCCGCCACATAATCCGATATCGTCGTATCCGTCTGATGTCCGACCGCCGAGATCACCGGCGTGTTGCATGCAAAAATCGCCCGCGCAACCTCTTCTTCATTGAATGCCCACAGATCCTCGATCGAACCGCCGCCGCGTCCCACAATGATGACGTCCACACCCAGCACATCCAGCGCATGGATGCCGCGCACAATGCTTGCTGCGGCGCCGTCCCCCTGCACGAGCGCGGGATATAAGATCAACTGCACATAGGGATTCCTTCTGGCCGCAATGTTGCGGATATCCTGTATGGCGGCTCCCGTAGGCGCTGTCACAATGCCGATCCTCGTGGCATATCTGGGTATCGGCTTTTTGTATGCCGCATCGAACATTCCCATCTCCTCGAGTTCGCGCTTTAACGCCTCAAACTTCAGATAGAGATTCCCGGCGCCCTCAAGTTCAATCTCTCTGGCATAGAGCTGGTACTTTCCGTCCCGCTCGTACACCTCGACGGAGCCGGTCACAACAACCTTGTCTCCCTCCTTCATCTGAAAGGCAAGTCCGCGGCGGTACCTGGAAAACATGACCGCGGCGATCGTCCCCGTCTGATCCTTGAGGGTAAAATAAATATGACCGCTGGAGTGATACTTACAGTTCGACACTTCCCCCTTGATGCTGATCTGGTGCAACATAAAATCCTGTGCGAACATGTTCTGGATGTATGTATTTACCTGACCGACAGAATAGATATTTTTTCTCATACCAGCTTTGCAAGCACACCGTTGATAAATGCAGGCGACTCATCGGTGCCATACTTTTTGGCAAGCTCCACCGCCTCGTTGATGGCAACGCCGACCGGCACATCCTCATCGTACTTCATCTCATAGACTGCCAGGCGGATCAGCGTGAGATCTACCTTTCCCATACGTCCGGTCTTCCAGCCTTCCGCCACCGCATCGATCGCCTCGTCAATCTCTGCAAGATGTGCCACGATATCCTCGCATTTGCCGGAGATGTATGCGCCGTCCTTTGTATCCCACGGCTCCTCCGTCTCCTCATAGACGGCAATCTGCTCCGGCAGTTCCTGTCTGTCATGGAACTCCACGCCAAACAACAGCTTAAATATCTGTTCTCTCAACTCTCTTCTGGTCATAAACCTTTCCTTTCTCTCATGTCCCCGTCTTCTTCGTCACATTTCCCTGTACAGGAAAAAAGGATGTCGCAGGGACATCCTTTATCTTATTCACCGTGATTCGATGCGTTACTTGTTGCTGCCCATGTCCACACTTGCGATACGGATATTCACGATAGATACTTCCAGACCGGTCATATTCTCAATCGCATTCTTGACTCTGTCCTGCACCTTGGCTGACACTTCAGGGATCGAATAACCATATGAAATGTTCAGTGCCACATCCACGCTTACCTTTCCGTCGAGAACTTCTACACGAATTCCTTTGGAAAGGTTCTTCATACCAAGCTTACTTACCAGTTCATTTGTGATGTTGCCAGCCATGGAACCAACGCCCTCAACCTCGGTAGCGGCAAGTCCTGCGATGATGGCAACCACTTCATCTGCAATCTTCACTTCTCCCAAATTACCGTCCTTTATTTTAAATGTTTTGCGATCCTCACCCATGTCAAATGCCTCCTAAGTGATATTATGCGTTTATTATAACAGACTATTCCCGTTTTGGAAACCAAAAAAAGTATTAAATTATTCGGTCACACCGAGTTCCTGAAAATCGCATCCGTCATCACCGCCTGGGGAAACAAAGGCATATGCGCTCGTCGTTCCCTTCCATGTGACAGAAAAGCTTCCCTCCAGATCCAGAAACGAATGTGCCTCGGCAATCTCTGTCACAAGCTCCGCCATATCCTCGATAAAGCTCTCCGCCATCGCCGGGTTGGTGCACTCCTTCTCCTCGATCTCCTCCTCCACGAAAAGGCGCAGCACAAAATCATCCAGATCGCTCTCGTCATCAAGTTCTGCCCTGCTGATATAAGGATTATTACAGCTCTCTAACACACGCTTCATGTAGGAAGCACAGGAAAGGATCCGCGACTGCGACACGTCCTCCGCCTCCAGGAAAATCTTGTATTCCATCTTCATTGTATCTGCCATCTTATGTCCTCTTTTCCGTGCCTTGGCAAACGCCGCATCACTTTCCTATAATCTCCGCCGTATCAATGAACTCATAAGGAGTCTGCTGATAGACGTAGTAATTTAACCAGTTGCTGTAAAGGATATTGCCGTGCGAGCGCCACTGCAGGTTCGGCTTTTTCGTATCGTCATCGTCCGGATAATAGTTGACCGGCGGCTCAATGGGAAGCCCCTTCTCCTTGTCCCGCTTGTATTCCTTATCCAGCGTGTAGCGGTCATACTCCGGATGCCCCATCACAAAGATTCTTCTGCCCTCGTCCGCAATCGCGAGGAATACGCCCGCCTCCTCAGACTCCGCAAGAATGGTCAGCTCCTTGACTTTGCGGATGTCCTCCGTGCGCACCTCGGTATGTCTGGAGTGCGGCGCCATAAAGTAATCGTCAAAACCGCGCACCAGCGGCACTTTCCGGTTCATCACACGGTGTTCGTAGACACCGAATTTTTTCTGCGGCAGGAGATACTTTTTCAGACCGTAGTGATAGTACATTCCCGCCTGTGCCCCCCAGCACAGATGCAGGGTGGACGTCACATGGCTCTTCGTCCACTCAAAGATCTGGCAGATCTCCTCCCAGTAATCCACGTCCTCGTATTTCATCTGCTCCACCGGTGCCCCGGTGATGATCAGCCCGTCAAAATAGCGTCTCTTAATATCCGCAAAACTCTCGTAGAATTTATTCAGATGACTCATCGACGTATTCTTGGACTCATGGCTGGACACCGCAACAAATGTCACATCGACTTGAAGCGGCGTGTTCGACAGGGAACGCAGAAGCTGCAGTTCCGTCTCTTCTTTCAGCGGCATCAGATTTAAAATTCCGATCTTGATCGGTCTGATGTCCTGATGCATCGCACGATTCTCATCCATAACAAATATATTTTCCTTCTCCAGTATTTCCTTTGCAGGTAAATCACTCTGTATTCTGATTGGCATAAAAATGTTACCTCTCTATCTGCAGCATGTCGTACAGTTCGTCCTCACTGATCACTCTGATGCCGAGTTCCTGCGCCTTCGTAAGCTTGCTTCCCGCGCTCTCCCCCGCGAGGACATAATCCGTCTTCTTTGACACAGATCCGGATACCTTTCCTCCATACCGCTCGATCAACGTCTGCGCTTCCTTTCTGCCAAGCGTCGGCAGGGTTCCCGTCACCACAAGGGTCTTTCCGCTAATGACAGAGTCCACGGTCTCGCTCTCCTCCGCCGTCATGTTGACGCCGGCCTGTGCGAGTCTCTGCAGCACCACCTGGTTCTTCTCATCCGAAAAATAACTTCGGATGCAGTCCGCACTGACTTTTCCGATGTCCCCGACTGCCGTCAGTTCCTCCTCGGATGCCTCCGAAAGCCGCTCCATGGTCTTAAAATGCTTCATGATCGCCTTCGCTGCCGCCTTTCCGACATTCGGTATCCCAAGACCGGTCAACAGCTTGTACGCATCATTCTGCTTGGCTTTTTCTATCGCCTCCAGAAGCTTGTCCGTGTTCTTCTCCTTGCCGATGATTCCCTGTGCAATCAGTTCCTCCCGGTGCTCCTTCAGCGAAAAAATGTCCGCGACATTTTTAATATAACCCATTCTGACGAGTTCTTCAATATAAACCGTTCCGAACCCTTTGATGTCCATGGCGTCTCTTCCGACAAAATTGATGATGTGGCGCTCCAGCTGCGCCGGGCAGTTCGGCGATGTACACTTGATGTCCGCCGTATCGCGTTCCCGCTCTGTCTTCGCCCCGCACACCGGACAGACATCCGGTATCACAAAGCGCTTCCAGCCCTCCGGGCGCTTTTCTTTCCGCACTTCCTTCACCTTCGGAATGATCTCGCCGGATTTGTAGACGACGATGGTGTCCCCGATTCCGACATCCAGATCATCGATAAAGTCCTGATTGTGAAGCGTCGCCCTCGAAACGCTCGTTCCACAGAGCCGTATCGGCTCAAATACCGCAGTCGGCGTGATCCTGCCTGTCCTTCCGACCGACAGCTCGATATCCAAAAGCTTTGTCTCTTTTTCCTCCGGCGGATATTTGTAGGCGATCGCCCATCTAGGCACTTTCGAGGTTGCCCCGAGCTTCTCCCTGTCCGAGAAACGGTTGATCTTGACCACCGCTCCGTCGATGTCATAGCCGAGGTTGCCGCGGTTCTCGCCGATGGCGGTAATCGCCTCCCACACTTCATCTGCCGTCTTGCAGACACGGTAATCGTCAATCACATGAATTCCCTGTTTCTTCAGATATTCATATCCCTGTGTGTGCGTGTCAAACTGCATTCCCCGCACCTGCTGGATATTAAATATAAACAGCGACAGCTTACGTTCTTTCGTGATCGCGGAATCCAGCTGGCGGAGCGTGCCCGCCGCACAGTTTCTCGGATTGGCGAACGGCTTTTTCCCGAGCAGCTCCTGTTTTTCATTCACGGCATCAAAATCCGCATTCTTCATGTAGACTTCCCCACGGATCTCCAGATACTCCGGTGCCTCCCGGAGCTTCTTTTTCACGTCGCCGATCACCTTTGCATTCGCCGTGACATCCTCGCCGAAATTGATGCCGTCGCCGCGCGTCTCCGCGAGCGCCAGCTCCCCGTTCTCATAGCGCAGCGTCATCGAAAGTCCGTCGATCTTATACTCCACGACAAACTCCGGATCGTTCAGCTGTTCTTTCATCTGTGCCACAAAATCGTAGATCTCTTCCTTTGAGAACACATCCTGCAGGCTTAGCATCGGGACATTGTGCCTTACCAGCACACCCGCCGTCCGCTTCGCTGTGCCGCCCACCTTCTGGGTCGGTGAATCCGGTGTGACCAGCTCGGGATGTTCCCGCTCCAGCCGCTTTAATTCCAGCATCAGCTGGTCAAACTCGTAATCGGATATCTCCGGATTATCCTGATTGTAATAGCGGTCACTGTGATACGCAATCTGTTCCCGCAGGTTTTTGATCTGTTCTTCCGGTGTCATCTCTTTTTCTCCCCCGTCTTTTTTGCAGGCATCACCGGATCGCTGGACGAATCCGCGGTCAGGCGGAGCAATTCGTGATACTCCTCCTCCGTCACATTCCGGTATGTTCCACTCTTTAAACTGCCCAATTCAATATTCATAATACGCACGCGCACCAGCTTTTCCACACGGTAGCCGAAATATTCACACATCCTCCGGATCTGCCGGTTCAATCCCTGCGTTAAAATGATCCGGAACTCGCGCTTGCCGATGCGTTCCACAAAGCACCGGCGTGTTGTCGCATTCAGTTCCACGAGCGGCACGCCGCCTGCCATTCCGCGCAGAAAAGACTCCGTGAGCGGTTTGTTCACCGTCACCAGATATTCCTTCTCGTGCATGTTTCCCGCCCGCATAATCTTATTCACAAGATCGCCCTGATTCGTCAAAAGAAGCAGCCCCTCCGAGTCCTTGTCGAGTCTTCCGACCGGGTAGATGCGCTTCGGATAATGAATATAGTCGATCACATTGTTTTTCTCGCGTTTTTCCGCTGTGCAGACAATTCCCGCCGGCTTGTGAAACGCGAGCAGGATGCGTTCTTCCTCCTGGCTTACGCTTCTCCCCTGAAAGCAGACCGTCTGCCCCGGCAGCACTCTTGTCCCGGGTCTGGCGCAGACTCCGTCCACGGTAACCGCCCCCGCCTCGATCTGACGGTCCGCCTCACGTCTTGAACACACCCCTGCCTCACTCAGATATTTGTTGATCCGCACTCCCTGTTCGTCCATAATCTCTCCGTTTCAAATGTTCTCTCTGTGAAAAAACGGAGACTTCCTTTTAAAAAGTCTCCGTTTTCCGGTATCAGCCAGGCCGCACCGCTTACTGTAATAAAGATGTCTTTATGTAACCGGTCTCGCCGTTCCATTTTACCTTGGTCCAGCCTTCCGCATAACTCATCACAACTGTGACCTTCTCTCCCGCATAAGCCGTTCCGACTTTGCTGGAATCCTCGCTCATTCCAGAGCGGATATTCGTGGTATTCTCCAGCATAATCACCGTTCCCTCTGCGATGGAAGTACTGTTTGTGCTGTCGCTGTTATCCGATGAACTGTCCGAATTATTGTCCGCTGTCGTATCCGGCAGATCATAGGTCAAAAACTCATTCTTGACATAACCTGTCGTACCGTTGTAATCAATCACGCTCCAGTCGCCGTCCACCGCTGTACGGGTGACAACGGTTCCCTGATCTAAGGTGCCAAGCTTTTCAGATTCCGTATCTGCTGCGGCACGGACATTCACACGATCCTTCGTCGCAAGCGTCTCTGTCTGCTGTACGGTCTCTTCCTGCTGCTCTGTCTCCTGCGGTTGCTCGGTCTCCGGCTGTTCCGCCGCCTCGGTCGCTTCGGTCTGCTCGGTTGCCGCCTGTGCCGCCACCTGGCTCACCCAGTCCTTGATCGCTGCAGGAATCGTCGTCTGAATCATATTCGCCAGATTCTCATCCGCTGCAAGCGCCTCATCGTATCTCGTCTGCACCTCGCTCTGCAGCTCTACCACATCCGACTCGCTCTCAAACTGACTGATCAGGCTCTGTACGCTGGTGTCAAGCGCATTCTCCTGATTGGCAAGGTTGTACTGGCTGTACAGGTTGTCAATATAAAGCGTGCCGTCATCGTTCGTACGGACATAGAAGAAATCCAGTCCCGGCGCTGTGGTATCCACTCCCGTAAACTTGATCTCCATCGACACGGAAACCAGATAAGAGTTCGCATCCAGCCCTGTCTTGGTGTAGCACTTGATATTCTGATATTCATCCACATACTGTGAAAATAATCCGATGTAGCTCTGCTCATTTGCAGAAATCGGTGTTGCAATCGAGGAAAGTGTCGTAACATCTCCCGCCGCATACGCCGTGTAATACTGTGTAATCAGTGCGTTGATATTCTCATTGGCATCCACCTGATAGGCTTCTTCCGTCGCCTGCGTGCTCTCCGTCGCGTTCGCATTCACCACGACATCAGAGTCGGATCCCTTCGGCTTCGCACACATGGCAAGCACGAGGATTAAAACGACCACCAGCGCTCCCGCCGCAAAATACCGGATGTGCTCCCGGATAAATCGGAGAACCTCATTCTCCTTTTTTCTCTGCTTAATCGGCGTTCTCTTCGTCTCCTTCTCCTCTGTCTTATGATTCTCTGTATGATTCAAACTGGAATTCTCCATTGATTCTCCACCGTACCTTTCCCAAACAATTCGTCATCCGCTGCACTACCGCATCATCTGTGTGCATATCTGCAGGCACAGATGTTCCAATCTGACAGTCTCTCGCCTGTCAAAGATTCTCTAATATTCTATGGCAGAGCAATCTGCTCTGCCATATCTGTCAAAAAAATGCACCCGGCGGGAATCGAACCCGCATTGCCGGAGTCGGAGTCCGGTGTTCTATCCATTAGACTACGGTTGCCCATTGCGCATCTCTGAAAAACTCATATCGCAACGAACATATACTAGCACATTGGCATTTTGTTTGTCAACGCTTATCCCAAAAGCTTTTCTGAAAATTGTGTGAACTCACACAGTAACGGTATCTGCGGTGGTGCCATCCAGTGCTTTTTTGTCTGCCGTAATCTGTGCAAACAGTTCCTTCTGGCGCGCTGCATCATCCCCCGGGATCCGCAGTGCGATCAGAAGCGCGGTGTCCGTGATTCCCTGTTCCTTTAAAAAGACGGCATCCTCTTTTTTCTGCAGACCGTTGCGGTAGCGGTACACGATCTGGTCCAGACGGTCAAACATCTGCATCAGCTCTTTGAAACGATTTTCGCGTTCTAAAAGGTTCGTCCCGTAACGTGTCTGCTCCATTCCCGCCGTTGCGATCACCTGCATGCAAAGCCGGAGTTCTCCCGTCACATCCGACGCCTCCATCAAAACGTCCGGGCGCTCCTTTCTGCGCTCAAGGAAATACGCCTTGGCGCCGTCCACATCGCGTCTTGCAAAATAGCCGGCAAGCTGCTCTTTCATCTCTCTCGTCTCCGCCTTCTCACCGATCATCCCCACCTTGCACTCACACACCGAAAGTCCCTGCACCGTCACCCAGACCAGCAGCAGGAATTCGGAGATAAATCCGAACACGCGCTTATGGTAGGCATCCTCCCCCGTCTCCAGACAGATCCGTTTTTCCACCTCGGCAAATATGGAAAAGAGCCAGCTGCAGTACGAATCATAAAGCTCCTTCGACGTGACAAACATATTCCCGAAATACGTCCTTGTGCCATGCACCAGCCTCTCAAACGCCGGATAATATGCCGGATAACGTTCTTTTATCACCTCTCCCGCCGCATCCAGTGCCTTTTTGTTATGATTGGCGCAAAAACCGTAATAGTAGGAGTTATTGAGTGCAACCTGCTTCGTCGTAATCAGATCGTACTCTGATAAAAGCTTTTCGTAATCGTCCTCCATAAGAATCCTCTCATCCGCCCCGAGCAGATATCTCCGGTAATGACAGGTGCCCACATAATCCACATCGTGACAGTTTTTCCACACCCAGTAGAGCCCGGTCAGCTCACTGTAATAGCAATTTTTGTCGGAAATATTCTCTCCGATATCATCCCCCGGATAGCCCAGGTCTTCCCCGCACGCGCGTCCCACATGGAGCGGACGAAACAGCGGGCTCTGCGGCATCTCAAACTTTTTATGTGTCATGACATAGATACGGATCTTCATTCTTCCTCCAGGAACATATGTTTGTATTTTCATTTACTTTTGTTCACTTCTCTGCTATAATACACCATCATAAGGAGGATTACCATATGCCGCAGCCGCTCATTTATCACATTGACGTCAATTCCGCATTTTTAAGCTGGGAAGCCGCCGAACTTCTGCGCCAGGATCCGGACGCCCCGGACATCCGCTCTTTTCCTTCCGTCATCGGCGGCAGCGAAAAGACACGGCACGGGATTGTTCTCGCCAAGTCGCCCTCCGCAGCCGCGCTCGGCGTCTGTACCGGCGAGCCGCTCGCCCAGGCAAGGCGCAAGTGCCCTGATTTAAAAATCTATGCCCCGCACTACAGCATCTATGTGGAGCGTTCCCGCCAGTTCATGGCACTTCTCAAAGAATATGCGCCCTCGGTGGACACCTACAGCATCGACGAGGCCTTCTGCGACATGACAGGCACCTCCTCGCTCTACGGCAATCCGGTGGACTTTGCCCACAGGCTGAAGGACGAGATTCACACCCGGCTCGGCTTTACCGTGAACATCGGCATCTCCTCCAACCGGCTGCTCGCCAAGACTGCCTCCGACTTTGAAAAACCGGACAAAGTACACACGCTTTTCCCATCCGAAATGGAAGAAAAGTTCTGGCCGCTTCCGATCGAGGATCTGTTTTTCGTCGGGAAATCCACCGCCCTAAGGCTCCGCTCCCTCGGCATCACAACCATCGGCCAGCTGGCCAAAAGCGATCACGCCATGATTCTCTCCGTCTTTAAATCCCACGGCGACACCATCTGGAATTATGCCAACGGAATCGAATCCACACCGCTGTCCCACAACGACGCCGCAAGCAAGGGATTCGGCAATTCCCTCACGCTCCAGTACGATGTGACGGATACCGCGGTGGCAAAGCATGTGCTTCTCTCGCTCTGTGAGACGGTCGGTGCCAGAATCCGCGCTGCCGGCGCCTATGTCAGCGTGGTGCAGGT
>ULQL01039315.1_pt1 | contig 16195 bp, 10 predicted proteins | sample 1954411 | NCBI WGS metagenome assembly ULQL01 (sample SAMEA4835654, study PRJEB28245) | human gut metagenome | biome: gut microbiome; material: fecal sample | place: Denmark | collected 2008 | reverse complement strand
GGCCGCCTCTTTCAGCTTTTTCAAGAAGTAGGTGGCACCTTTCTGTATGCGTTCTTGTAGTAAGGGTGAGGTGGTATAGTCGGGTTCGCTGCCAATGATGGCGGTGTATTGCTGACTGAAGGTTTTGGCCACCTCTATCACCTCTTTTATAATAAAGGCGTTGCGGGCCTTATACTCTAAGGCCAGTCGGGGGAAGGTTTTGCCATAATGCTCGTTTACCAGGCGCATGGCCGAATAGAAGGCCGTAGAAACATCGCTGAAGTCGAACAGATCGGCCACTTGTTGCAGATAGTAAGCGCGCTGCATGGTGCTGATGGCGGCGTTGTCGGGCTGGCGGCTGGCGGCAAAGGCATTGAAGGCATCTACCGAAGCATCGCGAATAATGGCATGGGCGGGTATGGGGGTGCTGAGCACCAGTCCGTCAAGATTTTTGCATCGGCTCAGTGCTACATAGGTTTGTCCGTGTGCAAAAGAGGCGGCAGCATCAATGATGGCATGCGAAAATGTTAGTCCCTGACTTTTATGTATAGTAATGGCCCATGCCGTTTTTACAGGATACTGTCGGAAGAGGCCTTCGGTCACCTCTTTAATCTCGCGCGTGTTCTCATCCAGCTCGTATCGGTTGTTCTCCCACTCTTCGCGGTTTACCTCAATGGCTTGTGTGCTGTCTTTGGGTATCACGCTGAAACCACTGGCATGGATGGCGCTCACACGTCCTATCATGCCGTTATAGTATCGCTTCTCGGGCGACGAGTCGTTCTTCACAAACATCACTTGAGCGTTAAGTTTTAACTCTAAAACGTCATCGGTAGGGTAGGATAGTTCGGGAAATTTACCTTCCACCTCGGCTTTAAATGTAAAGGTTTGGCCAGACAGTTTTGTCAGTTCTTCGTTGTTAATGGCTTGCGCCAAAGCGTTGTGCGTGGTCAGACGAATGTATCCTTCCTCTTCGCGTGGCTGAAAGTTGGGTATGTATCGGCTGTTCAAGGCGCGTAGTACGTTGACGTCGGCAGCATTGTCGCGCACCTTGTTCAAGAGGTCAACAAACAGTTGGTCTTGCTGTCTGTATACATGTGTTAACTCTACCACCGAGTAGGGCGTTTGGCGTAAGGCGTGGCTACTGAAGAAGTAGGGCGTGTCGTAATAGCGCGACAGCAGCGTCCACTCTTCATCTTTGGCCACGGGCGCCAGCTGGCCCAGGTCGCCAATGAGCAGCAACTGCACGCCTCCAAAGGGCTTCGTGTTGCGGCGATAGTGGCGCAATACGCTGTCAACAGCATCCAGCAAGTCGGCACGCACCATACTTATCTCGTCAATAACGATAAGGTCGAGGCTTCGCAATATTTTTATCTTCTGCTTGCTAAACTGGTAGCGGCCGTTCTGTTGGAATGACGAGTCGGGGATGAAGGGTGCAAATGGCAACTGGAAAAACGAGTGCAGCGTAACACCTTCGGCATTAATAGCAGCAATGCCTGTCGGAGCCAGCACCACGTTGCGTTTTGAGATATTGTGTTTCAAATATCGCAACAGCGTGGTTTTACCTGTTCCTGCTTTACCTGTTAGGAAAAGGTTACAGCCTGTGGTTTCAATAATTTTTAGTGCCACCAGTGCCTCTTCGCTCATGTGTATCTTACTGGGTTGTTGGTTTTCTGATTGTATGTTGCCTGTTTGCATATCGTCAGTATATTGCTTGTGTATTAATTTTCCTACAAGAATGAATGTTCAACCTACAAAGGTACAATTCTTTTCTCTATTTCAGCCCAAGGCTCGCTCATTATTTCCCCTTTTCTTGATATGTGTTTTAAATTTTCTTCTTTTATAATTTTGTTTGGACGAAAAGCGGCTCTTTATACAGAAAATCAGTAACTTTGTAAAGATAAAGTAAACAGTTGACAATATACAGTATGATGCTTGCCATGCTGTTTTTAATTCGACTTCATAAATTGTAAATAAAAAAGAATTGATAGATATGACGAAGGCATTATTCTTCGATATTGACGGAACATTGGTAAGTTTTAAAACGCACGCCATACCTGCTTCTACAATAGAAGCGCTGAAACGTGCTAAAGCCAATGGTGTGAAGATTTATATATCTACGGGTCGACCCTTTTTGTTTATTAACAACCTGGGGCAGATAGCATCGCTTATTGATGGCTATATGACCAACAATGGTGCCTATTGTTTTATTGGCAAACGTGACGTGTGCATACATCCTATTGCTAAAGACGATGTTCAACGTATCATAGATGTATGCCATGAGAAACAAATAGGCTGTGTGGTTGTAGGAAAAGATAAAATAGCGGTCATCCATCCTGAGAAGATGAAATACATCATGCAAGATATGTTGCACGTTCCTTATGAGAAATTAATGTCGCCACTGAGCGAGGTGATGCAAGACGATGTGTTACAGGTAACACCTTTCTTTACGCTTGAGCAAGAGGCCGAGGTGTTGCCGCATCTGCATAGTGTGGTGTCGGCACGTTGGTATCCCGACTTCACCGATATAACGGCAAGTGATGCCAATAAAGGTCAGGGACTTGTGGCTATGACCGAGGCAGATGGCATTGCCATTGCCGACACCATTGCTTTTGGAGATGGTGGCAACGATGTTACTATCTTGCGTCAGGCCGGCATTGGTGTAGCAATGGATAATGCTACGGATGACGTAAAAGCCAATGCCGACTATGTTACCACCTCAGTTGACGATGACGGCATAGCAAACGCTTTGCAGCACTTTGGCGTTATTTAATGCTTCTCTGTCCTTCTCAACACAGTTGTTGTTAGCGTGAAAAGGAACATAAAGAATTTGAACATTATTAGCATGAAAGAATTTGCGTATTAAAAGAAAAACGCTAACTTTGCATGACATAGAACAAGTAAAAACAGAAAAATAACTAAAATATGGATATTACCCAACGATTTTTAAACTACACACAGTTTGACACACAATCGAGCGAAGACTCGCAGAGCGTGCCAAGCACACCGAAACAATTGGTCTTTGCCCAATATCTGAAGAACGAATTGGAAGATGAAGGGCTCAGCGATGTAGAGATGGACGAAAACGGATACATCTATGCTACACTGAAGGCCAATACCAAGAAAAAAACTCCTACCATTGGCTTTATTTCACACTATGATACCTCGACCGACTGTAGCGGCGCTAATATTCATCCTCGCATTGTGAAAAACTATGATGGTGGCGATATCGTGCTCTCGGAGGGCATCATTTCTTCGCCCACCAAGTTTCCTGAGCTGAAAGCACATATAGGTGAAGACCTGATTGTGACCGACGGACACACGTTGCTGGGTGCCGACGATAAGGCTGGCATTGCCGAGATTGTGCAGGCCATGTGCTGGTTGCGCGACCACGACGAGGTAAAGCACGGCGATATTCGCGTGGCGTTCAATCCTGATGAAGAGATTGGCATGGGTGCCCACCACTTCGATGTGGCAAAGTTTGGTTGTGAATGGGCCTATACAATGGATGGTGGCGACCTGGGCGACCTTGAGTATGAAAACTTTAATGCCGCATCGGCCAAGATACATATAAAAGGTGTGAGTGTGCATCCTGGATATGCTAAAGGCAAGATGGTAAACGCCAACCGTCTAGCTACCGAGTTTGCGGCCATGCTACCCGCTAACGAAACCCCCGAAACCACCGAAGGCTATGAGGGCTTCTATCATCTGTTGGGCATACAAAGCAACATTGAAAACGCAACCCTTTCGTACATCATTCGCGACCACGACCGCAATCGTTTTGAAGATCGTAAAGACTTTATCGAGAAATGTGTGAACGAGATGAACGCTAAGTATGGCGAGGGCACCGTTCATGCCGACGTAAAAGATCAGTATTATAACATGAAGGAGAAGATAAACCCCAATATGCATGTTATTGACATTGTGCTGAAGGCTATGCAAGAGTGTGGCGTTCCGCCAAAGGTAGAGCCCATTCGTGGTGGCACTGATGGTGCACAGCTGTCGTTCAAGGGTCTGCCTTGTCCTAACATCTTTGCGGGTGGTGTCAACTTCCATGGCCCGTACGAGTTTGTAAGCGTGCAGGTTATGGAGAAGGCTATGCAGGTGGTGACCAAGATTTGCGAAATCACGGCTCAATTCAACGATTAGTCTTTACAACGATTGATCTTCCAACGATTAGTCTTTACAACGAATAATACTCAACTAACAATATTTTAACTGTTCAGGAAGCCTACATGGCACCATGTTCATTCACCCCTCATGCCCCCATCACTCTCATGCTGGTTCATGTTGGGCTTCCTGATGTATCCATTTATGGCTAAAAAGAATTTCCTCTATCCTGCCGATTGGGTGAAGCAGGAACCGTACCCCACTGTTAACAGTACCGATATCTATTATACGGGCATTGCAAACCGTGTTTATGATATACTGAAAGAAACAAAGTGTGATACATTCTTTACTAGTATCGACCAGTTGCGTGTTGTAACCATGTGCATTGCTGGCTATTTTGAGGATGTAATCTCACAGAATGGCATCTGGCAAAACTTTACATCGGCTTGCCTGAAAGAGTATGGCTCACGTTTGCCGTTCTTCGATTTAGACGAAAACTATTATCCCGACGAAATCAATAAAGAAGATATACAGTTCTTGTTGTGGCACAATCTTCAGGTGGATCGTCGCACCGAACGCGTGATATATCCCCACAACCCTGTGCTGAAACTTACCGCCGAGTTTATCTATGAGATGCTGGAAGACGAGTATGAGACAGCGCCTGAGAACGATCGTCTGCACGACTTTATCTACCGTGAAACAGAGGCTGACGAGGCTTGCGGACATTATATGGCCGTGGCAACATGGTTCCACTATGACAGCTTCTTCAATATTGAGAACATCGACTCGTTCTTGACCTTGAAGAACAAATTCTTAGAGCAGTCACACAACGACCCCGAACAGGTGAAAGTGGTGGTATGGGGTATGTACACCACCATGGTGCTGAAGAACCGTCGCTCGTTCTTGGCTCTCACCACCCCCGAGTGGTTGGCACGTTTGGCCAATGGTCATAAGCAGCTGGCAGCATGGAAAGATGTGAAGGTAAAGAAGGCCAGCTGCTACATGGTAGAGCAGGCCGATGCCGATAAGGTGGTGCTGAAAGACCTCATTGACAATAGTGTGGTAGAGATTGCTCCCCAACATCTTGAAACTGATATGAAGAATGTAGAAGCAGGCAAGACCACTATCATTTGCGAGTTTGTGAAGTTTGCGGGCAACTACTATCGCATTGGCACCATTGCTGTGAACGAGATGAGTGAAGGGGTAGAGCAGTATGTTGCTAACGAGAAAGCTAATCGCGATACCAGCAACCAGAAGGCGGCCTATAAAGCTTTTGTAAAGGCCAACGATGGACGCTATGTGCAGTTCTTTAAAGATAACGATGCTTGCGAACAGTTCTTGGCCGACAAGGTGGGCTACACCTTCAGTCAGGGCGTTACCTTGCCACAGTTTAAGAGCCATAAGGGGTTGATGCTGATGGCGTCGCCCAAGTCGGGCATCACTTTGCAGCCTGGTGTGCTTGATTGTGTGAAGGCCGATGATAACCCCTTCTACAATCCAGAAACGGCATCGCGCAATGCTCTTAATGTTATTGCTCGCGCCAACGCCATTCCTTATGACGTGATGTGTCGTTTGCAAGATGATGGTATGTGGCCCGATACCAACTATACCATCAGCGATAATGCAGAAGAAGGCAAGCAGTTGGCGCAGAAGAACCTACGCTTCATTACCGACTACTATTATTGCTGCAATCGTAAGGCCGACTGCCCCACAGTAAAGGCCTAACAAAAGATACTTACCTTAAGCCGCGCTCTTCCTATATCTATATATAATATATATGTAGGATGAGGGCGGCTTTTTCATAATGTATAGAACGAAAAACAAACCCTTCAAAAAAAAGAAACGAACGATATGTCAGAACTGCCCACTCTTATAAAAGACCTTGCCCTTATCTTGATTGTGGCCAGCGTGGTAACGCTGGTGTTCAAGAAACTGAAGCAACCCTTAGTGTTGGGCTATGTGGTGGCTGGTTTTTTAGTGTCGCCCCATATGCCATATACCATGTCGGTAATTGATAATACCGATATACGCACGTGGGCCGACATAGGCATCATGTTCCTTCTGTTTTCGTTGGGTCTCGACTTCTCGTTTAAAAAGATATTGAAGATGGGGGCGGCGCCCGTTATTGCCACGTGCACCATTATTTTCTGTATGATGATGGTGGGCATGACGGTGGGGCATGCCTTCAGTTGGAACCGTATGGACTGCATTTTCCTGGGAGGTATGTTGGCCATGAGTTCTACCACTATTATTTATAAGGCGCTCGACGATATGGGCCTTCGGCAGCAACAGTTTGCGGGCATAGTGATGAGTGTGCTTATTCTTGAAGACGTGCTGGCCATTGTCATGATGGTGATGCTGTCTGCTATAGCAGGAGGAAACAGTCCTGATGGTGGTCAGATGTTAGGTTCGGTGCTAAAGATAGCCTTCTTCCTTGTGCTGTGGTTTGTGGTGGGCATCTTCTTGGTGCCATTGTTTCTACGCTCTATGCGCAAGTTGATGAATGGCGAAACGTTGCTCATTGTTTCGTTGGGCCTGTGCTGCTTTATGGCAGTGCTGTCTACCAAGGTGGGCTTCAGTAGCGCCTTTGGTGCCTTTGTGATGGGGTCAATCTTGGCCGAGACCGTTGAGGCCGAACGCATCATTCGCCTTGTCGAACCCGTGAAGAACCTCTTTGGTGCCATCTTCTTCGTGTCGGTAGGCATGCTTGTCGATCTCAATATCATCGTTTCATATGCCTGGCCTATCATGGCCTTGGTGCTAACCATCTTGTTGGGCCAAGCAGTGTTTGGCACCTTTGGCTTCTTGATTAGTGGCCAAAGCCTAAAGTCGGCCATGCGTTGTGGCTTCTCAATGGCGCAGATAGGCGAGTTTTCATTCATCATAGCATCGTTAGGCTTATCGTTGGGCGTTATAGGAAAGTTTCTTTATCCAGTAGTGGTGGCCGTTTCAGTTATCACCACCTTCCTCACCCCTTATATGATACGCCTCTCGGTGCCATGCTATAACCTTCTCGAGCGCCGTATGCCCAAGTCGTGGGTGCGCGCTTTGAACAATATTGCACTGAGCCATCCAGGGCATAGCAAGCACGGCAACTGGCGCATATTGCTTCGTCAGATGGTCGTCAACACCTTTATATATAGCATCCTGTCGTCGGCCGTTATTGCCCTTATGTTTATGTTCTTCTTGCCCTTTGTGCGCCACCTCATGCCTGGTATGCACTGGTGGGCCAATGGTATATGTGGCGCCCTCACCATTTTGTTCATTGCTCCTTTCCTCAGAGCTATGGTGATGAAGAAAAACCACAGCGAAGAGTTTAAGGCGCTTTGGAGCGATAGTCGCTCTAATCATCTTCCCCTCTTGTTCACTATCTTGGTGCGTATGGTAGTGGCCGCACTGTTCATCTTCTATATATGCAACTATCTTACGCGCTTTACCAATGCCCTCCTTATCAGCATAGCAGTGGCTTTGCTGATGGTTATGATTATGTCGCGCCGCCTTAAACGTAACAGCATACGTCTTGAACGCTTGTTTATTTTGAACCTTCGTTCGCGCGACATCGAGGCACAGGTGCTGGGCCGACGCAAACCCTTGTATGAGGGCCATTTGCTTGACCGCAATATTCACATAGGCGAGTTTGACGTGCCCGACAACTCGTTATGGAGCGGACACACGCTCAGCCAACTTCAGTTTCGCAATAAGTTTGGTGTGATGGTGAGCAGCATCCTTCGTGGCCGTCATCGCATCAACATTCCGAATGGTGAAGACGAAATCTTTCCTGGCGACCGCATACAGGCCATAGGCAACGACGAGCAGTTGGCAGTCTTTGGCCAGGCCATAGGTCAGACCGTGATGGCCGACGATCCCGATATTGAGAAGCGAGAGATGAAGCTGCGTCAGATGGTGATTGATGGAAAGAGCCCCTTCGTAGGTAAGACCTTGCGCGAGAGTGGCATACGCGACCAATACAATTGTATGGTTGTGGGCTTAGAAGAAGGAGAGGAAAACCTCTCGGTTATCGACCCCTCGCGCCAGTTAGCCAAAGGCGACATCTTATGGATTGTGGGCGAGGAGAGCGACCTCGATAAATTGATTGAATAGTGAACCCGAGCATGAAAGCATTGCAACATAACGAAACCCCATGGGGCTTAGGCCCCGCACACTGTGAAGAAATATGCACCCCATGCCCCTCAAGATGGCTTGGGGCAATGGCGCTGTTGATGACGTTGTTTACGATGTCTCTCTTTTCGTGTGCGCCTGATGGCGATTTAGACATTGGTCAAGGCATAATGCCCCAGGTTATGGGGTATGTGTCGAAGTTGCCCCCTGTGAAAAAGCCTGTAGTATCGAAGCCCCTTCCTATTGACAGCATACACGGCACGCTGACCGATGTTGAGGGGCATCCTGTGCCTGGCGTGGTGGTGAGCGATGGTGTGAGTTGCGTGGTTACCGATATGAATGGTTGTTACCGTATGCGCCGCGACAGCCATGCCCACTTTGTGTTTTATACAGTGCCCTCTTGGTGCCAAGTGCCTACCCATAGCGCCACCGACCGTACGGCCTATTTCTATCAGCCCCTTGTAAAGCGTCGCCGTCAATACAACTTTACACTTACGCGTTTGCCTAATGGTAAAGAAGATGTCTATACCATGATAGTGATAGGCGACCCTCAGGTTACCAATGCCATAAACCCCTTCTATACCAGCCCTGATGATAACCCTGTAGCGCAAACCGACATAGAACGTTTCACGCACGAGACGATGGTCGACATACGTCAAACCATCACCCAATTGCCTTCCCACATGCCAGTATATGGATTGAGCATGGGCGACGATGTGCAATATTACGGTGGCTATAACGATAGCCTTCAGGCGCAGATACGTGCAGCTTTAGGCTCGTCAGATATGCGTTTGTTTTCGGTCATTGGCAATCATGACCAAGATGGCAACGCCCTCTTTCGCCGTAAGTGGGAGGAGAACTGGGGCCCCACCGACTATTCGTTCGACCGTGGCAACGAGCATTATGTGTGTTTGAACAATGTGCAGTTTACGCACAAGCAATCTTACTATTCGCCCGGCGAACTCACTGATCGCCAAATGCGATGGCTGCGCCAAGACCTTGCCCTCACACCCAAGGATAAAAGGGTGGTGTTGTGTTATCATGTGCCTTTCACCTTTGGTTGTTCGCCCTCTAAAAAGGCACGCCCAGTGCCCTTTGCTGCTGAAGAGGGGCATTATACGTCGGGCCGATTGAGCGAACTGCTGCGTCTGCTGAACACTTTTAGGGGTTATGAACTGTTTTGCGGCCATACCCATTTTGCCATTAATCATGAAACCGACCTCGATGGCCAACATCTTATTGAGCACTGTCATGCAGCGGCATGTGGCAATATATGGCAGTCGAATATCAACTTGTGTGGCACGCCTAATGGCTATTATGTTTATACGTTTGGCGAACATGGCATAGCCAACTGCCACTACAAGGGCACCTTTTGGAAAGCGCACCAGCAAATGACGCTTTTCAAAGTAGATACCGACTTTAATGGCGAGAGCTATGCCAACGACTGGAACCTTCCGCGCCATGAAGGTATGATTATGGCCAATGTGTTTAATGCCGACTCGCGTTGGTCGGTTACAGTTGTCGAGAATGGTCTTGAATATCCCATGCACCACATTAGCAGTAGGGGGCAAGATGCTTTTGCAGCGGGCTATCATCACAAATACATAAAAGCTATGCCCTTCCGCTTTGTCAGCAAGGCCAATGCCTATTTGCTGATGAACCACCTTTACTATTATAAGCCTATCGACCCACATGCCAACCTTGTGGTGCGCGCCCGCGACCCTTACGGCAATGTGTATGAGGCCGATACCACGGCTATTATTCGCGAGCCGTTTAAAAACTTTGCACACTATTATAAGTGAAAAGTGAAAAATGAAAAGTGAAAAGTGAAAAGTGAAGAGAGAAAAGTGAAGAACGAAGTGAGCCGAGTGAACAATCTGATAGGGTTGCCCTAATCACTTTTATTGTGTTCTAAAATGTGATGTATGGCGAGCAAAATGTAAGTGTTGCTTAGAGTAATGTTACTTTTTGTAAAATAATTGTGTTTATTGCTTGCAGAACAATATTTTATTTGTATCTTTGTAGCCAGCAATAGGCAGCTACGTGTGGTACATATACCTACCATGTGGTTGCCTATATAAATGAACAAGACATAAACAAACAAGCATGAGCAAACTGATAAAGCCAACTGGTTATAAAGCATTACTCGATACGAAACAAACCGAGCAAGCCATAAAACAGATAAAAGATTTTTTCCAAGAGAACCTCTCTACCGAGCTGCGTCTGAGCCGTGTTACGGCTCCGCTATTTGTGTTGCAAGGATTGGGCATTAACGACGACTTGAATGGAGTGGAGCGCCCTGTTACATTCCCCATTAAAGATTTAGGCGATGCTAAGGCCGAGGTGGTACACTCGTTGGCAAAATGGAAACGCCTCACCTTGGCCGAGTATCATATTGAGCCTGGCTATGGCATTTATTCTGATATGAACGCCATTCGTGCTGATGAAGAGCTCGACAATCTTCACTCGTTGTATGTTGACCAGTGGGACTGGGAGGCCGTTATTACCCAAGAAGAGCGCACCTTGTCTTATTTAAAAAATGTGGTAGAACGCATCTATGCTGCCATCTTGCGCACCGAGTATCTCACCTGCGAAACCTATAAAGAGATAAAGCCCTTCTTGCCCCGCAAAATACATTTTATACATAGCGAAGAGCTGTTGCAGATGTATCCCAATCTCTCGCCCAAGGAACGCGAAGATGCCATTTGTAAAAAGTATGGTGCAGTGTTTATCATAGGCATAGGCGGAAAACTGAGCGATGGCAAGAAGCACGATGGCCGTGCCCCCGACTACGACGACTGGTCGACCGTGGCCGAAGACGGTCGTGCGGGTTTAAATGGCGATATTCTTATATGGTATCCTGTGCTTGAGCGTTCGTTTGAACTTTCGTCAATGGGTATTCGTGTTGACCAAGAGGCCCTGTTGCGACAGTTGAAGCTTGAAGGCAAGGAAGACCGCAAGCAATTGTTCTTCCATCGCCAGTTGCTCGACGGACGTTTGCCGCTCAGCATTGGTGGCGGTATAGGTCAGAGTAGGCTTTGTATGGTGATGTTGCACAAGGCTCATATTGGCGAGATACAGGCCAGCATTTGGCCCGACGATATGCGTGCCGAGTGTGCCCAGCTGGGTATGCCCCTTATTTAAGTGTTGCAAACATTTAATGTTAAAAGCAACCCCTCTCAATGTAAACAGAGAAGGGTTGCTTTTTTGTTTATGTGTGTGGCGTGAGGGTTACGCCATTTCAAGTTTCAGCAAGTTGGTAAGCATGGCCACGGCCTCGTTATCTTTCTGCATCTTATCCAGAATTTCGCGAGGCGAGAGGATGCGGGTGCGCTCTTCCTGTCGTGCCAATCGGGTGCTGATGTTGATATGGCCGTTGTGCAGCGTAGCGGCCAGCGAAGCCCTGATACGCCCCTTGATGCCTTCAATCTCGTCGAGCAACAGTTTGTTGTCTACCAGTACCTCAATGTTAGGCAGAGTGGTAATTTTCACTTGCACGTTCTTCATGCGTTGCGCTAAGGCCGTCATTTCTTTATTCAGCAAGATGCGGTTACACATGGTGAGCCATTGTAGCTGCAGGTCGTCGTCATTAAAGTTGGCGTTTTCGTCCTTATTCTTTATCTCCACCTCGGCGGCATTGTTCACCTTTTCGTCTTTTTCTTGTTGCTTAAGGCTGGCAAAAGTCATACCTAAGCCCTTTAGTTTAAGAGGCTTAGCCGTGCTGGCAGCCGATGCCGATGCCGTTGTACCCACTGTCGCTGTGGGTTGAACCGAAGCCGTTGAGGCCGTTGTTGCCGAAGGTGTGGGCGCATCGTTAGCTGGCGTGGGCACCTTCTTCTCACGCAACAGCGGTTTTGCTCCCGGGGCTACCTGTGCTGCCGATGTTGTGGGAGCTGCAATGATGTATTTGAACAGGCATTTTAAACGTTTAGGGCCACGCCCCGCGCTGGTGTCGTCGTCGGGTTGCGTCAGCTGTGCCACTTCAATCAGTGTCAGCTCTACCAGTAGCCGTTTGTTGTTGCTCTGTCGGTAGTCGAGGTCGCAGCGATTTAATATTTTCAATGCCCTATACAAAAAGTTGGTGGGGCATTTAGAGGCCTGTTGTTTATATTTTTCTATTTGCTGCTGACTGGTTTCCAGCAATGTCAGTGTTGATGGGTCTTTAGCCATCATCACATTGCGCAGGTGCGATGCCAATCCTGTAATCACGTTGCCCGCATCAAAGCCACGATTGATGATGCCGTTCAGTGTCATCATCAGTTCAGTAACCTTGTTTTGCAGCGCCATGTCTACCATCTTAAAGTAGTTGTCGGCATCAAGCTCGTTTAGGTCTTCTATCACCTTGGCATAGGTAATGTTTCCCTGACAGAAGCTGGCGGCCTGGTCGAAGATAGAGAGAGCGTCGCGCATACCACCGTCGGCCTTTTCGGCTATCAGTGTCAGTGCCTCTTCTTCATAGCTTATGCCTTCTTTCTCGGCCACCATCTTTAGGTGGTTCACCGTGCTGGGCACATTCATGCGCTCAAAGTCGTATATCTGACAGCGTGATAAGATGGTGGGCAGAATTTTATGTTTCTCGGTAGTGGCCAAGATGAACACTACGTATGAGGGTGGTTCTTCCAGTGTTTTCAAGAAGGCGTTGAAAGCCTGTTGCGACAACATGTGCACCTCGTCGATGATAAACACCTTATATTTGCCTACTTGTGGCGGTATGCGTGTTTGTTCCATCAAGCTCTTGATGCTCTCTACCGAGTTGTTACTGGCGGCATCAAGCTCAAAGATATTGAACGAGCGCTGTTCGTTAAAAGCCTTACAACTTTCACATTCGTTGCAAGCTTCGCCATCGGCTGTGGGGTGCATACAGTTTATGGCTTTGGCAAAGATGCGTGCGCAGGTGGTCTTTCCCACACCACGTGGTCCGCAGAACAGGTAAGCGTGTGCCAGCTTTCCACTGCTCACTGCGTTCTTCAGCGTTGTGGTCAGTGCCTGCTGTCCCACCACCGTGTCGAAGCTCATGGGGCGGTATTTTCGGGCTGATACAATATATTCTTCCATATTTTCAGGTTTATACTGCAAAGATAGTGCAAATCGAAGACAATACAAAATAAGCTTGCTTATTTTTATTGTTGAGATGCCGCCCTGTCCTCCCACTGCTTCTTGCCATTTTTGTATATTTATGCAAAAACAGACTAAAAATGAATATTTATGCATTTCTGTGTTTTTACATTTGTTTACACAATATTTGTTAAGAAACTTACGGTTTGTAAGTGTTCTTGGTTTGTTTGCTTACAGTTTTCAAAGTTGATACTTCTCATTTGAGAAAGCATGGGTTTCAGGTCATAAAAGCATGGGTTTTACCCCCTGAAACCCTTGGTTTCACAGCCTAAAACCCATGCTTTCAGACCGTAATTTGATGCCTTTCGCAACACACCCCCAATACTGTATATTTATGCAGTTTTGGTAGCTATGTGTGAAATGCTAGTAAAGGTGACATTATGCCTTCTCTATTCACTAAAATATTTTAATAATATGTAAGTAATGTGCAAGTGTACGATTTTTTTCCTATCTTTGCATTTATGCTTGCACATGTGTGCGGCATACACCTTATTATATATTATGACAATGACAACCCGGCGCATAAGCATCATCTTCAATTTCCTGGGCCATTACAAATATCTTATTGTGGTGGTGTTGGGGTGCATCATGGTGGGCTTTGTCGACGATAATAGCATGTTGCGTCGCCTACAACTGCAGATGCAAATAGCCGATTTGCAGGAGGAGATAGAAAAATATCGCAGCATGAACGATGCCGACACCAAGCAGTTGCGCGACCTTCAGCGCGACTCGCGTGCCGTAGAGAAAATTGCTCGCGAGCGCTATTTCATGAAGGCCGATGATGAAGATATATTTGTGCTGAGTGATGATTTATTACCTGAAACTGAAACAGAAAAATGAAACAGTTAAATAAAGTACAGAGCACCCTGTTTCTTATTGGCGGTATGCTGATGGTGATAGGGGCTGGCAGTTATGTGTTTATGTGGCACCAGCGTGTGGTGTGCTGGGTGTTTATGTTAGGCGCCTGCTTGTTTGCTGCTATGCAGATGAGCCAAACCTACGAGGGGCGTAGCCTTACCATCAAGCGTTTGAAGCGCATCATGTCGGTGGCCGATATGTTTTTTGTGCTGTCGGGCTTGTTGATGGTAGATAATGCCAACGCGCTGTTGTTACCTTATTTCCATTCATACACCCGTTATCTTGAGCTGGTGTATAACAAGTGGGTATTGCTGTTGTTGGTGGCCGCTGTGCTTGAGATATACACCATGCACCGTTTGGGCAGCGAGTTGCGCAAGGAAGAGAATAGCACCCCCGCCGCGCAATAATCAAAAAAAATACTAAAACCACGCTTCGATATTATAAATAGGATAAAAAAAGTTTCATTGTTCAAGATTACATATTACCTTTGACGATGACGAAACATTATTTGATGGCTATGAATAAAATTTTCTACGCAATACTTTCAGTGCTCGTGTTGACATCTTGTGCCAATTCGTATAATATTACAGGCTCGTCAAACGTGTCAACACTTGATGGACGCATGCTCTATCTGAAGATACTTAAAGATAACGACTTTAAGGCCCTCGACTCGTGCGAGGTGGTGCACGGTCAGTTCCAGTTCTCAGGTGGTTTCGACTCGGTAAGCATGGCAAACATCTTTATGGACGAAGAGAGCGTGCTGCCCTTGGTGATTGAAAGTGGCGACATCAACATCAAAATTAATAATACGCAGCAAACTGTTAGTGGCACACCGCTGAACGACGAACTGTTTAAGTTCTTCAACAAATATAACCAACTGAAGAACCAAGAGGCCGAACTGGTGCACACCCACGACCGCGCTATCATGGATGGCAGCAATATGGATGTGGTGAACGCCCGCCTCAGTGCACAGGCCGAAAAGCTAAGCAAACAGGAAGACGACCTTATAACAGGCTTTATCACCGACAACTTTGATAACGTGCTGGGCCCAGGCGTGTTCTTCATGGTTACCATTAGCAACCAGTATCCCGAGCTCACCCCTTGGATAGAGGACATTATGAGCAAGGCTACCGACAAGTTTAAAAACGACCCTTACGTAAAAGATTATTATAAAAAGGCTCAGGAAAACCAGGCTATCATGAATGGTATGCACGATGCTACTGATGCTACAGCAGCTCCAGCACCGTCGGCCGATGTGGCCCCTAACGGCCCAGCGCCCGTGCCAGCCCCCACTCCTAACGAGTTGGCTCAGCCCGCTCAACCCGCTCAACCCGCTCAGCCATAACCCCCTGAACCAAATATATTTCGCTATTATGCGCACAATCATAAAAAATGGAAACATCGTAAACGAGGGGCGTATAGTAAAGGCCGACATCATTATCGAAAACGAGATGGTGCAGCAAATCGTCCCCTCTGACGAAGCATCCCGTGACACCCACTTTGATGTAGAAGTGGATGCCACGGGTTGTTTCGTATTGCCGGGCATCATTGATGACCATGTACATTTTCGCGACCCAGGGCTTACTGCCAAAGCCGATATCGTTAGCGAGAGCAGGGCGGCAGCCTATGGTGGCGTGACGTCATATTTTGATATGCCCAACACAAAACCGCAAACCACCACCCTTGACGCATTGCATGAGAAACAGCAGTTGGGACGCGAAAAAAGTAGCGTAAACTATGCCTTCTTCATGGGTGCCACCAACGATAATATTGATGCCTTACAGCAAGTAAATCCCCACACCGTGCCAGGCATTAAGCTGTTTATGGGTGCCAGCACAGGCAATATGCTCGTCGATCAAGAGGCTGCCTTACGTCGCATTTTCAGCGAGATAAAGTTGCCCGTGATGACACATTGCGAAGACAGCAATATCATCAACCACAACATGGCTGAGGCCAAACAGCGTTGGGGCGACGACCCCGATGTTTCGCATCATGCCTGGATACGCAATGCCGAGGC
>ULQL01040873.1_pt1 | contig 16219 bp, 15 predicted proteins | sample 1954411 | NCBI WGS metagenome assembly ULQL01 (sample SAMEA4835654, study PRJEB28245) | human gut metagenome | biome: gut microbiome; material: fecal sample | place: Denmark | collected 2008 | reverse complement strand
AAAGGACTTTTCGTGAAAAGTCCTTTGGAATCTCAAAAGCTTTATTAAAATAAATTGGTATATTCGGTTGGAAGTTCTTGGAAAATAAAGGTTTTTATTATATATTGGTGTAAATTATTGATTTTTTCGACATGTGGTGGTATGATAAATACCAAAATGATAAATAAATATCCGGTGAAAGGATAAGTGATATAAATGACGCTTGACAAACTTCCGATAGGGAAAAAAGCGAAGATAACGGCGGTAGGCGGAGAAGGAGAGCTCAGATTCAGGCTTCTCGATATGGGGCTTGTTCCGCGCACTGTTGTTACGGTAAGAAAGGTGGCACCTATGGGAGATCCGATAGAAATATATATACGCGGATACGAACTTACGCTTCGCCTTGACGATGCCGAAAAAATAGAGATCGAGGAGTGTGAATAAATATGGTATTTGCACTTGTGGGAAACCAGAACTGCGGTAAGACAACTCTCTTTAATCAGCTTACAGGGTCCAATCAACACGTAGGAAATTTCCCCGGAGTGACGGTGGATTCAAAGTCCGGCGCGGTAAGAGGACTTAAAGACTGCACTGTCGTAGACCTTCCGGGCATTTATTCTATGCGCCCTTATACGAGCGAGGAAATAGTGACGCGCGATTTTATAATCAATCAAAAGCCTGACGCTATACTTAATATCGTTGACGCTACGAATATAGAGAGAAATCTGTATCTTACATTGCAGCTTTTGTCGATGAAGATACCTATGGTTCTTGCCCTTAATATGATGGACGAGGTAAGAAACAACGGCGGCACGATAGATATAGACGGGCTTTCGAAAAATCTCGGTATCCCGGTAGTTCCCATTTCCGCTTCCAAAAACGAGGGAATTGCGGAGCTTATAAGCAAAATGGAAAAGACTGCGAAAAATCGCGTTATGCCTGCGGTTACGGACTTTTGTGAATCCGGACCTATACATAGATGTATACACGCCGTCTGCCACGTAATAGAGGACCATGCGCAGAATGCCGGAGTTTCCTCGCGCTTTGCCGCCACAAAGCTTATAGAGGGCGACGAGCCGATAAAAGAGAAGCTCGGGCTTGATGAAAACGAGCTTGACCTTATCGGGCACAGTATTGCCGAAATGGAAACGGAACACGGTATGGACAGATATGCCGCTATTGCGGATATGAGGTACACTTTTATAGAAAAAGTATGTGCCGACACCGTTGTAAAGAGTCACGAATCAAAAGAACATATACGAAGCGTAAAGATAGACAAGGTTTTGACGCATAAAATATTCGCAATTCCGATATTTATAGGTATAATGCTTCTTGTCTTCTTTTTGAGCTTTGACGTAATAGGCGCATTTTTGTCCGACCTTTTGAGCCGCGGCATAGATTCGCTTACCGTGCTTGTGGCAAACGGGCTTGATTCCTATGGTATAAATCCCGTTGTAAAAAGCCTTATCGTGGACGGCGTTTTTGCCGGTGTAGGCTCTGTTCTCAGCTTCTTGCCGATCGTAGTTGTGCTTTTCTTCTTCCTTTCTATTTTGGAGGACAGCGGATACATGGCGCGTATCGCATTTGTTATGGATAAACTGCTTCGCAAGATCGGTCTTTCGGGAAGAAGCATAGTTCCTATGCTGATAGGATTCGGCTGTTCCGTTCCTGCGATAATGTCCGCGAGAACGCTCTCCTCCGAGCGCGACAGAAAGATGACGATAATGCTCACGCCGTTTATGAGCTGCTCTGCGAAAATTCCGATATACGGCGCATTTGCGGCGGCGTTTTTCCCGAAATACCGTGCGCTTGTTATGATGGGAATATATCTTTTGGGTATAATAATAGGTATTATCGTGGCGCTTATATTGAAAGCGGTGAAATTCCGCGGAAAACCCGTTCCGTTCGTAATGGAGCTTCCGAACTACCGTATGCCGAGCGCGAAGAGCGTGGCTCATCTTATATGGGACAAGGCAAAGGATTTCCTGCAAAAGGCGTTTACCGTTATATTTGTTGCGACGATAATTATCTGGTTCCTGCAAACATTTGATTTCAGATTCAATGTTGTTTCCGACAGCGCGAACAGCATGCTTGCCATGATAGGCAAGTTCATCTCTCCGATATTCAAACCGCTCGGATTCGGGGATTGGCGTGCCGCGACGGCGCTCATTGCGGGATTTACCGCGAAAGAAGCCGTTGTCGGAACTATGGCGGTACTTCTCGGAACGAATATAGTAGGGCTTTCCGGGGCAGTGCTCGGAACGATATTTACCGTAAAATCGGCGCTCAGTTTCCTTGTTTTCACTCTTCTTTATACGCCGTGCGTTGCGGCGATATCTGCGGTGAAGAAAGAAACATCTGCTCTTTCCGCTGTGATTTTGTGTGTATTCCAATGCGTTGTGGCGTGGATATGTTCTTTCCTGTTTTACCTTCTCATATCTCTTTTTTGAGGTGATATAATGAGTGTAGGCGATTATATTGTTATAGGAATAGTCGCGCTTCTCTTTGTGCTTGCGGTGATATCCACTGTAAGATACAATCGCCGCGGAGGCTGCTCCGGGTGCTCCGGAGACTGTTCTTCGTGCGGCAAGCGAAAAAAGGACGGGGACGATAAATCCGGGGAAAAATAAATAAGCTCTTTTTTCTCACAAACCGGTGCGAAAGTTTTGCGGATTTTCAAGGAACTTTTTTAAAAGCTTCACCAAAATGAAGTGGTGTAGTCGGTGGGAAATTCTTTGGCTTACCTTTCTTATAAGAAAGGTAAGAAAAGGAGGTTTGGAACGCAGTTCCAACACATTTTGACAAAATAAAAAACGCGGAGAAATCCGCGTTTTTTTTGTTTGCGTTATAAGTTGGGGCTGTCCGCCCCAAACCCGGACACAAAGGACTTTTTGTAAAAAGTCCTTTGGAATCTCAAAAACTTCGCCAAAATAAAGTGGTGTATTCGGTGGGAAATTCTTTGGCACACCTTTCTTCGAAAGGAGGCGCGGAAAAGTCCTTTGGAATCTCAAAAACTTCACAAAAATAAAGTGGTGTAGTCGGTGTGAAGTTCTTTGGCTTACCTTTCTTACAAGAAAGGTAAGTTAGTCTATTATGACTCTCCAACCGAACGGATCTGCGATCTTTCCGAGCTGTATTCCCGTTACTGTATCGTATATCTTCTGGCTTACAGGACCGATATCTCCGCCGTTTATTACCATTACGTCGTCTTTGTAACGGAGCTTTCCTACGGGAGAGATTACCGCTGCTGTGCCTGTTCCGAAGATCTCTTCGAGCTTGCCTGTTTTCTGTGCGTCGATGAGTTCGTCGACGGATATCTTTCTCTCTTCAACGTCCATTCCCCAGGATTTGCAGAGATTTATTACGGAATCTCTTGTAACGCCGGGAAGTATGCTTCCGTTGAGCATGGGAGTTACTATTTTTCCGTCTATTTTGAAGAAGATGTTCATAGCTCCTACTTCTTCGATGTACTTTCTCTCGACGCCGTCGAGCCAAAGTACCTGAGAATATCCGGCATCGTGTGCTTTTACCTGAGCTGCAAGGCTGCAAGCGTAGTTACCGCCCGTCTTTGTATAGCCCATACCGCCTCTTACCGCTCTTACAAATTCGTCTTCTATCCAAATTCCTACGGGAGCAAGACCGCTTTCATAGTAAGCGCCGCTCGGGGAAAGTATAATGATGAAAAGATAATTCTTGGAGGGGGCGACTCCCAAAAATGCGTCTGTTGCAATTATGAACGGACGGATATAAAGAGATGTGCCGGGATCTGTCGGAATCCATTTTTCATCAACTTTTACAACGGCTTTTACTGCTTCAACAAAATCCTCTTCGGGAATTTCGGGAATGCAGAGACGTTTGTTTGTGTTTATGGCGCGTTTTGCATTCATATCGGGGCGGAAGAGACACGCTTTTCCGTCGGCGCCGATATATGCTTTCATTCCTTCGAACATTTCCTGACCGTAATGGAATATCATCGCGGAGGGATCGAGAGAGATGGGCTGATAAGGTACGATTCTTGCGTCGTACCAGCCTTTTCCCTCGGTGTAGTTCATAAGGAACATATGGTCCGTGAAAATGTGACCGAATCCGAGCGGCTGTCCCTTTTCGGGGAGCGGTTTGGGAGTTTTTGTTTTTTCAATAGTGATGTTAAGCATTTAAAATACACTTCACTTTCATTTAATATATTCGATTACTTTATCTGTCATTTCCGTGCAGGAAAGCGGCGTTTTGTCGCTCATGCCGATTATGTCCGCTGTTCTGAAACCGTCTTCGAGAACTTTTGCGACGGCATCCTCTATCATGTTCGCCTCTTTTTCAAGAGAGAATGAGTAGCGGAGCATCATAGCCGCGGAAAGAATCGTTGCTATCGGATTTGCTTTGTTCTGACCCGCGATATCGGGAGCGGAGCCGTGGATCGGTTCGTACATTCCGCAGGTGGAATCTCCGAGAGAGGCGGAGGGGAGAAGCCCGATAGAGCCTGTTACCTGCGAGGATTCGTCGGAGAGAATGTCTCCGAACATATTTGTTGTTACGATAACGTCAAACTGGGAAGGATTCTTTATAAGCTGCATTGCCGCATTGTCTACGAGCATATCGGTGCATTCAACCTCGGGATATTGTTCTGCGATTCTGTGAACGGTCGCTCTCCAAAGGCGGGAACTTTCAAGCACGTTTGCTTTGTCTATGCTTATAACTTTCTTTCTTCTCTTCATAGCTGTCTTGAATGCGACATGAGCAATGCGTTCTATTTCCATAACGCTGTATGCTTCCGTGTCGTATGCTTCGGGACCGTATTTGCCTTCGCGGCGTCCGCGTTCGCCGAAGTAGATACCGCCTGTAAGTTCGCGTACCATCATGATATCAACGCCGCGCGCCGCAACATCGGAACGGAGCGGGCATTCGCTTATGAGCGCAGGGAAAAGCTTTGCGGGGCGGAGGTTTGTGTAAAGACCGAGAGCCGAACGTATTCCGAGAAGCGCTTTTTCCGGGCGTTTATCTCCGGGAAGTGTATCCCACTTCGGACCGCCTACGGCACCGAGGAGAACGCTGTCGGAATTTTTACAACCCGCAACGGTTTCTTCGGGAAGCGGGATTCCGTATTCGTCGATAGCGGCGCCGCCTATAAGATATCTTGTGAAATTGAAAGTATGACCGCAAAGATCTCCTACTTTTTGAAGGACTTTGCAAGCGCCGTCGACTATTTCCGGACCTATGCCGTCGCCGCGGAGAAGCGCTATATTGTAATTCATTGTATATTACCTCTTTTCTTGCCGAAAAAATAATGTCTTTTTGTTTTTACGCCGTTTGGGGTTTCGGCGCTTTTTTATGTAACATGATAAAAGCACCGTGATATATCGTTATGACGCCTGTTATTTTGTTATTTTTCCTTGTTTTATCGCTTCTATAAGACCGCCTGCTTCGATTATAGAGTTTATGAATGCGGGGAAGGGCGCCGTTGTATATTCTTTTCCCGTCGTTTTGTTTACGATGACGCCTTTTGAAAGGTCGCAGGAAAGCACGTCGCCCTCGCTTATTTCGTCGCAGGCTTCGGGGCATTCGACGATAGGAAGTCCTATGTTTATAGAATTGCGGTAGAATATGCGCGCAAAGCTCTTTGCTATAACGAGCGCAACGCCGCTCTCTTTTATTACCATGGGCGCGTGCTCACGCGAAGAGCCGCAGCCGAAGTTGTATCCAGCCACGATTATGTCGCCGGGAACGACGCGTTTTACAAAAGTCGGGTCGAGGTCCTCCATGCAGTGGGAGGCGAGCTCTTTTTTGTCTATTGTATTCAGATATCTTGCGGGGATTATAACGTCGGTGTCGACGTTATCGGCATATTTTATAACTTTTCCGTCGAAATTCATTTCTTCATTACCTCCCTCGGGTCGGAAATTTTACCTGTGAGCGCGCTTGCCGCGGCTACTGCGGGGCTTGCAAGGTAAACTTCGGATTTTATGTGTCCCATGCGTCCTACGAAATTGCGGTTTGTCGTCGCAACGGCGCGTTCGCCCTCTGCGAGTATTCCCATGTATCCGCCAAGGCACGGACCGCAGGTGGAGGTGGAGACAACGGCTCCCGCCTCTATAAATGTTTTGATATATCCTTTTTCGAGCGCGTCGAGGTATATTTTCTGTGTTGCGGGGATAACGATGACGCGGATTCCGTCGGCAACCTTTTTGCCTTCGAGTATCTTTGCGGCAATGGCAAGATCGGAAAGTCTGCCGTTGGTGCAGGAGCCTATTACGACCTGATCTATCTTTATATCTCCGACATTTGCTATCTCTCTTGTGTTTTCGGGAAGGTGAGGGAAGGAAACGGTGGGTTCGAGGGCGGAGAGGTCTATTTCGTATGTCTCATCGTATTCCGCGTCGTCGTCGGCGGAAAAGATTTTCGGCTCTTTTGCTCCCGATTCTTTCATATAAGCGAGAGTTTTGTCGTCTACTTCGAATATGCCGTTTTTGGCGCCTGCTTCGATAGCCATATTGGACACGCAAAGTCTGTCGTCTACGGAAAGCGAAGAAACGCCTTCGCCCGTAAATTCCATGGATTTATAAAGCGCGCCGTCGACGCCTATTTTGCCGATTATATGTAAGATGAGGTCTTTGCCCGAAACATATTCGGGAAGCTTTCCTTTGAGGATGAATTTTATTGCCGAGGGAACTTTGAACCATGCTTTGCCGGTCGCCATTCCGCAAGCCATATCCGTCGAGCCTACGCCTGTCGAAAAAGCGCCGAGCGCGCCGTATGTGCAGGTATGAGAGTCCGCGCCAATAACGACATCTCCGCTCTTTACAAGCCCTTTTTCGGGCAATAGCGCGTGCTCTATACCCATTTTGCCGACGTCGTAAAAGTTTGTTATATCCTGTGCTCCGGCAAATTCGCGGCACATTTTGCATTGTTCTGCCGCTTTGATATCCTTGTTAGGGGCAAAATGGTCCATTACGAGCGCTATTTTGTCCTTATCAAAAACATCGCCGCCGAGCTTGTTGTATTCTCTTATCGCAACGGGAGAGGTTATATCGTTTCCGAGCACGAGGTCGAGCTTTGCAAGTATGAGCTGTCCTGCGACAACGGAATCAAGTCCCGCGGCGTGTGCGAGTATTTTTTGCGTCATGGTCATTCCCATAATCGTGTTTTCTCCTTTTTGAAGACTTACCTTTCTTATAAGAAAGGTAAGCCAAAGAATTTTCGGTAAAGTTACTGCATTATTTGGTGGAAATTTTGAACTGTTATTTTTCTTCCGAAGGACTTTTTCGGGAAAAGTCATTTGGCTATTGTGTTTTATCCCTGATTTATGCCGCCGCATTGCGGCGGCATATCGATTATATTATTTTATCGATGGCGTTGAGATAAGCGAGAATGCTCGCCTCTATAACGTCCGTCGAAAGTCCGCGCCCGACGACCATGTTTCCGTCTTCGGTTTTGAGTGTTACCATCGCTTCTCCGAGAGTGTCTTTGCCTTCGGAAACAGCGTTTATGGAATATTTTTCAAGAGTGTGCGCGGGGGGATTTATCATTTTGTTTATCGTGTTGTAAGATGCGTCGACGGGACCGTTTCCGACAGCGGCGTCTTCGATAGTCGTGCCGTCGGAGAGCTTCAAGCGTATCGTGCTTGTTGCGGAAAGAACGTTGCTCGCATGGACATAGAATCTGTCGAGTTTGTACTTTGTATCTTCCGAAACGATCTTTTTGTGCGCGACGAGTGCGGATATATCCGCGTCGGAGACGGTTTTCTTCTTGTCGCAGAGAACTTTGAATTTTTCAAAGCAATCGAGAAGCTCTTCTTCCGAGAGCTCATATCCGAGTTCGCGAAGTCTTGTATCGAACGCATGCTTTCCGGAGTGTTTTCCGAGGACGATTTTGTTCGTCGTTATTCCCACAGATTCGGGCGTCATTATCTCGTATGTTTTTCTGTTGGCAAGAACGCCGTGCTGATGTATTCCCGCTTCGTGAGCAAACGCGTTTGCACCTACTATGGGTTTGTTGAGCGCGGGTGTCTGACCTATGATATTATACACGAGTTTTGACGTGTTGTAAATCTTTGTTGTGTCGATTCTGGGAGGATTTTTGAAAACATCGGGGCGTGTGCGCATAGCCATTACGACTTCTTCGAGAGAAGTGTTGCCCGCGCGCTCGCCAAGCCCGTTTACGGTACACTCTATCTGTGTCGCGCCGCCGATAACGCCTGCAAGAGAGTTGGCAACGCCGAGTCCCAAATCGTTATGGCAGTGAACGGAGAAGTCCACTTTATCGGAACCGTCTACGTTTTTCATGACATATTCTATAAGCTCGCGCATTTCGGTCGGTGTCGTATATCCGACGGTGTCGGGGAGGTTTATCGTTGTAGCGCCCGCTTTTATGGCGGCATTTACTACTTTTGCAAGGTATGCGGGATCGCTTCTTGTCGCGTCCTCTGCGGAAAATTCGATGTCGGAGCAATATTTTTTAGCGTAAGCTACGAGCTCGCGTGTTTTTTCGAGCACCTGTTCCTCTGTCATTTTGAGTTTATATTCAAGATGAAGAGGAGATGTAGCTATGAACACGTGGATTCTCGGATTTGCAGCTCCCTTTACCGCTTCGTAAGCCGCGTCTATATCTTTTACGTTAAGGCGTGCAAGAGAAGCGACCGTGCATTCGTGTACGGCTTCGGCAATGCTTTTTACCGATTCGAAATCTCCGGGGGAGGATATTGCAAATCCTGCCTCGATTATATCGACTTTGAGCTTTTCGAGCGCGTGAGCCACTTCAAGCTTTTCTTGAAGGTTCATGCTGCAACCGGGGGACTGCTCTCCGTCACGGAGTGTTGTGTCGAAAATTTTTATCTGTTTCATTATGTAAATTCCTTTTTGTCTTTGACGGAATTATTTTATCCCTCTATTACGGCGCCGTGGTCCGCGGAGCTTACGTGGGCAGAATAGCGTTTGAGATATCCCGTGATATTCTTTTTGATCTTCAACGGCATCTCTTTTCTGCGCTTTTCAAGCTCTTCTTCCGGAACTTCGAGGTTTATCGAGTAGTTCGGGATATCGATGGATATTATATCTCCGTTTTTGATATATGCGATGTTTCCGCCGCTTACCGCTTCGGGGGAGATGTGACCTATCGACGCGCCTCTTGTTGCTCCGGAAAATCTTCCGTCGGTTATGAGCGCTACGTCTTTGTCAAGTCCCATTCCCGCAATAGCGGATGTGGGAGAGAGCATTTCTCTCATTCCGGGACCGCCTGCGGGTCCTTCGTATCTTATTACCACGACATCGCCTTTTTGAATCTTTCCGGCGTAGATTGAAGCTATCGCTTCCTCCTCGCTGTCGAATACGACTGCGGGACCTTTGTGTACCATCATTTCGGGGGCTACGGCGCTGCGCTTTACGACAGAGCCGTTAGGCGCTATCGAACCGAAGAGAACGGCAAGTCCGCCGTTTTCAAGATACGGATTATCAATGGGGCGTATGACGTCGTTGTTTTTGCTGTATATATTTGCAATGTTTTCTCCTACTGTCTTTCCCGTTACCGTTATAAGGGAAGTGTCAAGTAGGTCTTTCTTTGTAAGCTCATTCATAACGGCGTATACGCCGCCTGCCGCGTGGAGATCCTGTACGTGGTACGGACCTGCGGGAGCGAGATGACAAAGATTGGGTGTGCGGTCGCTTATCTTGTTTACGTCGCGAAGGTTTATCGTTATTCCCGCTTCACGCGCGATAGCAGTAAGGTGAAGAAGGGAGTTTGACGAGCAACCGAGCGCCATATCGACCGTGAGAGCGTTTATGAACGCCTTTTCCGTCAGTATATCGAGCGGACGGAGATTTTCTTCAACGAGCTCTACTGCGCGTATGCCCGCATTTTTCGCAAGGCGTGTTCTTTCCGCGTATACGGCGGGTATTGTACCGTTGCCGCGAAGCCCCATTCCGAGCGCTTCCGTAAGGCAGTTCATGGAGTTTGCCGTGAACATACCGGAGCAGGAGCCGCAACCGGGGCAGGCGTTGTTTTCGCAGTAAAGAAGGTCGTCGTCATCGGCTTTGCCGCTCTTGTATGCGCCGACTGCTTCGAACACGCTGTTAAGATCCATGTGGCGTCCGTCGTCTGCTTTGAGAGAGAGCATGGGACCGCCGGAAACGAATATCGCGGGAAGATTGAGTCTTGCCGCAGCCATAAGCATTCCGGGAACTATCTTGTCGCAGTTGGGAATGAATACAAGACCGTCGAAACGGTGCGCTCTTGCCATGCATTCTATGCTGTCTGTGATAAGTTCGCGGGACGCGAGGGAATATTTCATTCCCTCATGTCCCATTGCAAGACCGTCGCATACACCTATGACATTGAATTCCATAGGCGTTCCGCCCGCCATGAGGACACCGTCCTTTACGGCGCGGGCTATCGTTTGCAGGTGCATATGACCCGGAATAACTTCGTTAAAGGAGTTGACGATACCGATAAGCGGCTTTTTTATCTGAGAATCGGTATATCCCATCGCTTTTAAAAGCGAACGCTGAGGCGCTCTTTCCGCGCCTTTTTTCATCTCGTCGCTTCTCATTTTGTGATGTCTCCCCAGTTCATCTTTTCTCTTAATTCTTTGCCGACTTTTTCCATCTGGGAGTTTGCTTCCTGTGCGCGGCGCGCATTGAAGTTTGTTCTGCCTATCTGGTTTTCAAGCAGCCAGTTGCGTGCGAATGTGCCGTCCTGTATCTCTGTCAGAACTTTCTTCATTTCTTTCTTTGTTTCGTCTGTGATTATACGGGGACCTGTCATATAGTCGCCGTATTCAGCTGTGTCGGATATGGAATATCTCATGAAAGAGAAGCCTTTTTTGAATATAAGGTCTACTATGAGCTTCATTTCGTGAATGCACTCGAAATATGCGTTTTCGGGTTTGTAGCCTGCTTCAACGAGCGTTTCGAATCCCGCTTTCATAAGCGCGCATACGCCGCCGCAAAGGACAGCCTGTTCGCCGAAGAGGTCTGTTTCGGTCTCTTCTCTGAATGTTGTGTCGAGAAGTCCGGCGCGTGCGCCGCCGATAGCGTAAGCATAGGAGAGCGCGAGATCATGAGCGTTGCCTGTTGCGTCGTTATGGACTGCTATGAGCATGGGAACGCCCTGTCCTATCGTGTACTGGCTTCTTACCGTGTGGCCGGGAGCCTTCGGAGCTATCATAACAACGTTTACATCATTCGGAGGAACTATCTGACCGAAGTGGATATTGAATCCGTGTGCGAAAGCGAGTGTCATGCCGGGGCGAAGGTTGGGGGCGATGTCTTTCTTATAAACAGATGCCTGCTTTTCGTCGTTGATAAGGAACATTACAAAATCCGCTTTCTTTACGGCTTCCGCTGTCGTATATACTTCAAAACCGTCTTTCTTTGCGGTTTCGGCGGATTTTGAGCCTTCGTAAAGACCGATGATTACGTGAACGCCGGAATCTCTCATATTCTGCGCATGAGCATGTCCCTGACTGCCGTAGCCTACGACTGCAACGGTCTTGCCGTCGAGAAGATCCGGGATACAATCTTTTTCATAATACATATTAGCCATGATTTTTTTCTCCTTTTCAAATAAAAGAATATTTATATAAATTTTAATTATTGCGCTTAGTCTATGGACAGTACGTCGTGAAGCTTGCCGAGCTGTCTTATTATCTGGTGGTGGATATAATCGTCGCCGTATACCGTTATTTTCATTGCGGATACGTTCGGATCGTCAGTTTCGTGAACTTCAAGAGAGCTTATGTTGAATCCGCGGCGCGCGAACATTTCGGAGATTCTTACGAGAACGCCGAATCTGTTTGCCACGGAGAGTTTTAACTGTATTTTTTCCATTATAACATATACCTCGGTTTTAAGAAAGTATTATATCGTCGATAGAGCCGTTCGGGGGGATCATGGGAAGAACTCTCTCATCCTTGTCGAGTACGCAGTCTATCAGGACGGGACCGTCTATTTCTATCGCTTTTTTCATTATGTTATCGAGTTCTTCTTTTGTGGAAACAAGATATCCTTCCGCGCCGAATGCTTTTGCAAGAGCGGGAAAATCTGTTTTTCTTCCGAGAGTGGTTTCGGAGAAGTGACCGTTGTAGAATGCCGCCTGCCACTGTCTCACCATTCCGAGAACGCCGTTGTCCATTACGACGATTATTATGGGAAGTTTCTGAGAAACCGCCGTTGCCATTTCATTTAAGTTCATTCCGAAACTTCCGTCTCCCGTAAAGAGTACGGTGCGCTTTCTTCCGCTTGCGACGCATCCGCCGATAGCCGCGCCCATGCCGAATCCCATTGTTCCGAGTCCGCCACTGGTGAGGAAGGTTCTCGGCTTTTCGAAACGGTATCTCTGCGCCGTCCACATCTGGTGCTGACCGACGTCTGTTGCGACGGGGGTGTCGTCGCTCATATAAAAATTTACCGTTTCTATTATGTCATAAGGGGTAAGAGCGCCTATCTGTTTTGCCTCGTGAGATTTTTCGTATTCGCGAAGCTCCGCTATTTCTTTCTGCCATTCGGGGTGAGACTTTTTACAAAGTCCTGAGATTATTCTCGAAAGAGCGTCTTTCACGTCTCCGTGGATTCCGAGCGTCGGGACGATGTTTTTGCCGAGCTCTGCCGCGTCGACGTCGATATGTATTATCTTTGCGTCTTTGCAGTATCTCTCTTTTTTGCCCGTTGCTCTGTCTGAAAATCTTGCGCCGAGGGCGATGACAAGATCCGCTTCGTCTTTTGCTTTTGTTGCGGCGTATCTTCCGTGCATTCCCGTCATTCCGAGCTTTCTGGGATTCCCGTCGGCAACGGCGGAAAGTCCCATTATGCTGCATCCGACAGCAGCGTCGAGTTTGTCTGCAAGTTCGGATACAAGACCCTCCGCGCCTGCGGAAAGTATTCCGCCTCCGCAGTAGATATACGGGCGTTCGCTCTCATTCATAAGAGCGATGGCTTTTTCTATGGCTTCTTCGTCCGCAACTTTGAATTTGTCTTTTTCAACGACGGGAACAGGGGTATATTCCGCCGTCTTTATCTGCACGTCCTTCGGTATGTCTATAAGGACGGGACCGGGACGTCCCGATTTTGCGATTCTGAAAGCCTCTCTTACGGTGTCGGCGAGCTCTTCCGTTTTTGTCACCATGAAATTATGTTTTGTGACGGGGATCGTTATGCCGACGATGTCTACTTCCTGGAAACTGTCGCGGCCTAAAAGTTCGCACGGTACGTTTCCCGTTATCGCTACGAGCGGAACGGAATCGAGGTTTGCCGTTGCAAGTCCCGTTACGAGATTTGCGGCTCCGGGTCCGGAAGTGGCGATGACGACGCCGACTTTGCCGCTCTGCCTTGCATAACCGTCCGCGGCGTGTGCTGCGCCTTGTTCGTGCGCGGTTATTATATGTTTTATTCTGTCCGATTTCATATAAAGGGAATCGTATATATTAAGTACCTGACCGCCGGGGTATCCGAATACGACTTCCGTTCCTTGTTCTATCAGAGTTTCAACGAGTATATCTGATCCTGTGAGTTTCATTTGCCCTCCTAGAAAATTGTTCAGGAAAAAAATATGACCTATGGTTAAAAGTCAACCATAGGTCGAAAGATCGAAATAATCTGCTTTAACGTATATCCTGTCGGGAAAACGCAAAACAAATGCTTACTCTTTGCAATCCATGACATAACTTTCAACGCTATCTTCTACCTTTACCGATAGGACGATAGCGCAAATAATTATGAGACCGATCGCAAAAATGCAGCCCATCTTACTTCTCCCGTAAATTTCAAAATAAAAACTTTTGATTAACATCTACTATATCAAATAAGAATCGATATGTCAATAGGTATTTTGCAATTTTTTTAAAATATTATAAAAAATCGATATTGCAAAAAAATCGTATGCAAAGTATAATGTATCCGATAATAAAAATTGCACGTGTTGCGCATTTAAATGTGCAATAAAGTGTTTTTACGGGGGATTTATGACAGAAATAGAAAACGGTATTCTTTCTGCAAAGATCGATGAACGCGGTTCGCAGCTTGTAAGCGTTTCTTCGATAAAAACGGGAAGAGAGTATATATGGGGTGCCGACCCGAAGATATGGGGCAGGAGCGCTCCGATACTTTTTCCCGCCGTCGGAAGAATGTATACGGACGGTTATATATATAAAGGAAAGCGTTATAAGATGTCAAAGCACGGATTTTTACGCGACGAGATGCTTTCCGTAAAAGAAAATAAAGGCAATGCGGCGTCCTTCATCTACCGCCCGACGGAAAAAATAAAGGAAATATACCCGTTTGATTTTGCGTTCGAAACGTCTTTTTCGCTATCGGGAAATACGCTTGTTACGGAGTATACGGTGGAAAATAACGGAGATGAGAGGATGTTCTTTTCTCTCGGGGCACATCCGGGATTTAGTTGCAATATGGGCGACAAGGTGACGTTTTCCGAAAGAGAAGCGGAAAAAGCTCCGTATTTCGATAAAGACGACAGACCGAGCGGCAAAGAATTTGCCTTTCTTTCGGAAGGGAAGAGCTTTTATATCACAGACGATATTTTTTTCGAAGGTTCTATCGTTTTTTCCTCCCCGAATTCCAAAAGCGTTTCTTTATCTGAAAATGAAGAAGAGTATATGAGAATCGAATTCGGAAAAGTTCCGCATCTTTGGATATGGGCAAAGCAGGGCGCGAAATTTATTTGTATCGAGCCGTGGCACGGCGCGGACGAATGCGTCCCGCAAGAGGATATATCAAAGAAGAGCGGCATAATCTCACTTTTGCCGAAGGAAAGATTCTCTTTCCCGATAAAGATGGTTTTTCCGAAAGAGATTTGACGTTTTTGTATTGCATAAACTCTCTTCCGATGTTATAATTCAATTTGGTATAATAAAGTAATTTTCTTTAAGGAGATTTTTAATATGGAACTCAAAAAGAATTGCAAATATGCGATCGTGGTACCGTCCAGCATGGGGGTTAGAATAACCCCTGCAAACCGTCAGCCCGTTCATATAAGCGATACATTCAGAATGCAGGCGACAAGCGCCGAAACAAACGTTATCAGCATTGCCGCAGCTCTCGGCGAAAAGACAAAAGTCCTCACAACGTTTGTAGAGGGCAGCCCGATCGCTCAGTTTATAAAGAACGATCTTTCCCGCCGCGGTATAGATTACGAGGGAAAAGAAGTCCCGCAGGGCGGACCTTGGGGATACCGCCATCAGTTCAATATTGCAGACAGCGGATTCGGTCTTCGCGCGCCCCGCGTTCAGAACGACCGCGCAGGCGAGGTCGGACGCACGCTTAATATAAAGGATTTTGACCTTGACCGTATCTTCGGCGAAGAGGGCGTTATGATACTCCATCTTTCTGGTCTTGTTGCGGCGCTCTCTCACGAGACGGGCGTTTTCTGCCTTGAACTTGCAAGAGCGGCAAAAAAATACGGCACAAAGATATCCTTTGACTTAAACTACCGCGCTTCTTTCTGGAAAAACAGAGAGGACGAGCTTTCCGCCATATTCCGCGAGATAGCGAGCGTTTCCGATATACTCATAGGCAACGAAGAGGACTTCCAGCTATCTCTGGGAATAAAAGGACCGGAAGCGGGCGGCAAAGACATTTCTTCGAAGATAGAAAGCTTCAAGGGAATGATAATGGAAGTTAAAAAGCAGTATCCCGATGTTTCCGTTTTTGCCACGACGCTCCGTCAGGTTGTAAGCGCAAACGAACACCTTTGGGGCGCTATAATGCTCGCGGACGATAAATGGACCGTTATAGAACCCAGACCTATCCAGGTTATGGACCGTATCGGCGGAGGCGACGCGTTTGTCGGCGGACTTCTTTATTCCATAACACGCGGATACGAATTTGAAAAATGTGCAAACTTCGGTTGGGCTTGCGGCGCGTTTGTCGCAACTCTTCTCGACGATTTTGGTCTTCCCGCAGACGAAGAACAGATATGGAGCATATGGGAAGGCAACGCAAGAGTAAGAAGATAAATACGGGATATAATAAAAAACGCGGATTTCTCCGCGTTTTTTTGTGTGGCATTATCAGTTGGGGCTATCCGCCCCAAACCCCAACCAAAGGACTTTTCGGGAAAAGTCCTTTAGAATCTCAAAAGCTTTTGCCAAAGTGAAGTGATGTGTTTGGTGTGAAAGTTTTGCGGATTTTTAAGGAGCTTTTTCAAAAAGCTCCTTAAAGCAAGGTTTGGAACGGCAGTTCCAACATATTGTGACAATTAAAAAAGCACGGCGTTGCCGTGCTTTTTGCGTGCGTTATCGGTC
>ULQL01066885.1_pt1 | contig 16260 bp, 17 predicted proteins | sample 1954411 | NCBI WGS metagenome assembly ULQL01 (sample SAMEA4835654, study PRJEB28245) | human gut metagenome | biome: gut microbiome; material: fecal sample | place: Denmark | collected 2008 | reverse complement strand
CGGTGCTGGATATGAGCGCAAGGTGGTCGTCGAGGAACTCACGGGTACGGCCTGTGGATGGTGTCCGCGTGGACTGGTCGGTATGAAGATGTTGCGCGACCTCTACGGCGACCGCTTCATCGGTGTTGCCGTCCATCAGTTCAACGCCACCGACCCAATGTACACGCCCGACTATGCCGACATCGACTGGAGTGATGGTGGCTCTAAAGGTGCCCCGTGCTGCATGATCGACCGCAATGGCGAGATCATCGATCCTTTCTATGGATCTGCCGGCGGAATGCGCGATGTGGCCAAGGACTTTGAGCGCGCCATGGAGGAGAAGGCTGTCTTAGGTGTGACCGTTTCGGGTGAATGGAACGCCGACTATACGGCGGTGCAGACGACCGCACAGGTGGAAGGCACGGAGGCTGGACACTATGAGATGGTCTTCGTTCTGGTCGCCGACAGTGTGGCGGGCAATACCCAGCGCTGGCGTCAGCTCAACAACTATTGTGGCTATACCCGCGACAGTTTCGACGACGACTTGTTGGCTCCCTTCCTCAAGGATGGATCCTACGGTCAGCAGGGCGACTATTGCAAGTATATCTTCGAGGATGTATTGGTGGGTAGTTCTTATAAGAACAAAGGTACACAGTATAGTAAGGACATAGACAACCTCGGTGGTTTTGTCGATGTGGTGCCTGGCGAAACGGCGGTTGCTACCTATACGCTGACACTTCCCACCAAGGATCCGTTGCGCAAAGCAGTGGCCAAGGCCCATGTGGCTGTTGTGGCTATGGTGCTCGACACCGCAACTGGCCGCGTGATGAACGCGGACAAGTGCTATCTTGACAAGACACCGACTGCCGTGGAGCGAATCACTACCTCGGAGAAAACGGAGACTGCGCGCTACAATGCTGCGGGCCAGCGTCTTGACGCGCCGCAACAAGGTCTCAACATGGTTCGCTTCTCCGATGGCACGGTCCGCAAGGAGGTTGTCAGATAGCCTCTGAGTAGTGTGTCTCTTCATTAGAGTTTTCAAATTATCAATAATCATCCGCCCCTTCGTGGGGCGAAAACCAAATTATCAACAACAAGTAAAATGAAAAAAGTATTACTGTCTCTTGCGGCTGCCGCTCTCGCTCTGAGTGCTTCCGCACAGGTGAGCACCCGCGTGGTGTCAGTAGGTCCTTCGGCTGTCCAGTATGCTGGTGCAAAGAAGGTTGCCAAGATTGCCTCCAACCAGCGTTGGGCCGGCCTCTATTCTTCTGATGCTCTGGGCGAGTATGGTATTGGTATCCCCAACTACCCGGGCGATAACAAGTGCGCAGCCTACCTTTCTCCGACCGTGATGTCTGGCTATGTGGGCAAGAAGATCGTCGGTATGCGTTTCGGTCTCTGCGCTGCTTTGGACAATTCTCGCGTCTTCATCAACTCGGCTACTGGCGCTATCAACAATGTTCGTATCGGTGACGAGCTCTTCGCAAAGGATGTTGCTGCCCCCAATAAGGGCTGGAACGAGGTGACGCTCGATCAGCCGATCACCATCGAAGACGCTACGGGCTTCTTCGTCGGCTTCGACTATAAGCAGCTCAACACGACGAGCGGTGGCCGATACACTAACGACTGCTACCCCATCTCTATGGTGGGTGAGGGTGACACTGAGGACAACAAGCTCTGGCTGTATTGCAACATCACCTCTAAGCAGGGTGGTCAGGGTCTTGGCTGGTATGGTTTCAACGGCCAGAACGAGAATGTGAGTATTCAGCTTCTCGTGGAGGGTGACTTCCCCGATTACAACGTCGCTCCGTCTGACTTTGGTAGCACCACGGGTGCCGTGAATACCGACGTCAACTTCACGGTGTCTTTCTTCAACAACAGTAAGGAGGCCGTCCGCGACCTCGACTATGTGGTCACTGTCGATGGCGAGGCTCAGGCTGAGCAGCATGTCACTCTGGCCAATGCCGTTGCCGTTGGCAACAGAGGCGATTTCGACGTGAAGGTCGCTTGTGGCTCTGAGGTCAAGAACCGCGACGTCACGGTCAAGGTGACGAAGGTCAATGGCAATGCCAACCAGGCTGAGAAGGCTGAGGCCAAGGGTACGCTCATCGTTGTCTCTAAGGTCTTCAAGCGTGGTGTCGTCGTTGAGGAGCTGACTGGTACGGGTTGCGGATGGTGTCCGCGCGGTCTTGTCGGTATGGAGAAGGCTGCCAAGAACTATCCTGACAACTTCGTTGGTATCGCTATGCACCAGTTCAACGCCAGCGATCCGATGTACACGGCCAACTATGCCAACGTTGGTCTGTCGGGTGCTCCCTCATGCGTCATCAACCGCAATGGCAAGACCATCGACCCGTATTATGGTTCTAAGAAGTCTATCCTCGACGACATGGCTGCTGCTGTCAAGGAGGTTCCGATGGTCGGTGTAGAGGTCAATGGTGTTTGGAACCAGGATTCTACCACCGTTACGATCAACGCCAGCATCGACTCTTATGTCTCTGGCAATTACGAGATCGCCTACGTCCTCATTGCTGATAGCTTGACGGGTGCTGGCTCTTCTTGGCGTCAGGGCAACTACTATGCTACGCAGTACACGAAGCAGCAGCTGATCAACAACGGTGAGGAAGACCTCTCTATCCTGGGTAAGGGCGGCGACAAGGGCTCTTCTTACATCCAGTGGGACTTCATGGACGTGCTCATCGGTAGCTCTTATCGTAACACGACCAACCAGGCTGCTCCCATCACGTTGACTGCCAACGAGACGACGACTGCCTCTTACGAGGTGGCTATGCCGACCAAGGCTGCCCTCAAGAACGCCCTCAAGGCTACGGGTAGAAAGGTGGCTGCTATCGCTATCATCATCGACAAGCAGACGGGTCAGGTTGTAAACGCTGGCAAGAGCTACAACATCACCGCTGCTACCGGCATCCAGGGCGTCACGGGCAACGTGAAGGCCGATGCTGTCGAGGTGGCTCGCTACAATGCTGCTGGTCAGCGCATCGAGGCTCCGGTGAAGGGTCTCAACATCGTCAAGATGAGCGATGGCCGCACCATGAAGGTGATCGTGAAGTAAGCTCCACAATGACTCTATGCGCCAACCATTGAAGCTGGCGTGATAGCATAATCAAAGGCTCCAGTCATCAACGATGGCTGGAGCCTTTTACTTGTATGCTCGGCATGAGCTTATTCTAATGGGTGCAAGTCCCTAACGAGCCCTAATAGCGGGAATCGTATAGCCAATAGCAAGGGTGTCCACCGCGAGGTGGAATCTGAAAGAAGCTGGCGGCAAACATCTGACCTAACGTACAGAAACTTCATACAAGGCATATGACCATGGATGAGATTGCAAGACAAATCAAAGTCCCATAGCTATTCGGAATGGTTGGTGTAAATGAAGTGGGTATAAGATGGAAAGAATAAGCCCTTATCCGAGGAGGTCTCACGGACGCATGGGTGAAGATGAATCATTCGATGTACCATGACGGAGTAAAGCTTGCCGTGAGAAGTCAGCAGAGGTCATAGTACCCAAGGCACGTGTGCTTATAGGGATGGACTGAATCGTGCAGTGCAATAGTAAATGAATGTTACCTTGTGAGACACCTCGTCAGATGTCCGAAAGGAACTCTCTATCCAAGACGATAGGACGGAATCCGACAATAGGATAGAAGTGACGCTACTCATAGGGATAGCTGAAAACAACTTGCCACACATCGCAAGATGAGAAAGCACGAAACCGCCGTATGCGGAACCGCACGTACGGTGGTGTGGGAGGTCGGTAAATGTGAAAATAGGAGGTGAATGCCTTTTATGATTAGCATTTACCTCCTACCCGATCTCTGGACGGATCTGCCAGACCATATCAAAAATCCCCTGCTGCATCGCGCAGCAGGGGATTCAAATATAAGTTGCATTCTTCTTGTTTCAACTGATCCACCGCTGTTCCTATCAGGAAAAGTTAGGTGGTAGAGAGAAGAGAATGCTTGAGAGACTTCGTTGTTTAGTCGTTGTTGCCACGACGGGGACCGCCTCTGCGCTCACCACGCTCGCCACGCGGGCGACGCGGGCGCTCCTGGTAGCCTTCCGGTTTCGGCTCCAGCACACGGTGGGAGAGCTTGTACTTGCCCGTCTTCGGGTCGATCTCCATCAGTTTCACCTTGATCTTGTCGCCCTCGTGGAGACCAGCATCCTCAACGGTGTTCAGACGGTTCCAGTTGATCTCTGAGATATGGAGCAGTCCGTCCTTGCCAGGCATGATCTCGACGAAGCAGCCATAAGGCATGATCGAGCGAATCGTACCCTCGTAGATCTCGCCAACCTCGGGGATGGCGACGATGGCCTTGATCTTCTGGATAGCAGCGTCGATGCTCTCCTTGTTGGGAGCGCTGACCTGCACCTTGCCTACGCCGTCGGTCTCGTCGATCGTGATCGTCGTGCCCGTATCTTCCTGCATCTGCTGGATGATCTTTCCACCCGGGCCAATGACGGCACCGATGAACTCCTTCGGAATATCGAAGGCAACGATGCGCGGTACGTGCGGCTTCATCTCAGCACGCGGCTCTGCGATGGTCTCGGTCAACTTGCCAAGGATATGCTCGCGGCCAGCCTTGGCCTGCAAGAGGGCCTTCTCGAGGATCTCGAAGGAAAGACCGTCGCACTTGATATCCATCTGCGTGGCAGTCAGACCGTCTTTCGTACCTGTGGTCTTGAAGTCCATGTCGCCCAAGTGGTCCTCATCGCCGAGGATATCGGAGAGGATGGCGTATTTCTCCTCGCCCGGGTTCTTGATCAGACCCATGGCGATACCCGATACCGGCTTCTTCATCGGAACACCAGCGTCCATCAATGCCAGCGTGCCAGCGCAGACCGTAGCCATGGAAGAAGATCCGTTGGACTCCAGAATCTGGCTGACGAGGCGCACCGTGTAGGGGAAGTCCTCGGGAATCTGACCCTTCAGACCACGCCATGCCAGGTGACCATGGCCGATCTCACGACGTCCTACACCACGCTGGGCCTTGGCCTCACCCGTGCAGAACGGCGGGAAGTTGTAGTGGAGGAGGAAACGCTGGTAAGACTTATCGAGTACGTCGTCCACCAGTTTCTCATCCAGCTTCGTGCCCAGCGTACAGGTGCTGAGGCTCTGCGTCTCTCCACGGGTGAAGATGGCAGATCCGTGAGGCATCGGAAGCGGTGACACCTCGCACCAGATGGGGCGGATGTCGGTCGTCTTGCGACCATCGAGGCGGATACCCTCGTCCAGGACGCAACGGCGCATGGCGTCGCGCTCCACATCGGCGTAGTAGCGCTCGGCCTCGGCGTGCTTCTCCTCCAGGTCCTCATCGCTGAGGTCGCTGTGGGCAGCATCGTATTTCTCAAGGAAATCGGTAATCAATTGCTTGAAAGACTCCTCGCGCTCCTTCTTCGGGAGAGCCTGCTTCACGAGGTCGTAGGCGGGCTGATAGAGCTCGTCCTTGATCTGCTGGCGCAGCTCCTCGTCGTTGATCTCGTCGTCATACTCGCGCTTGGTGTCGGTGCCGAGCTCCTTCATCAGTTCCTCCTGCAGCTCGCACATCGGCTTGATAGCCTCATGGGCGGCCTTGAGGGCGCCGATCAGGTCCTGCTCGGAGACTTCGTTCATCTCGCCTTCCACCATCATGATGTTGTCCTTCGTGGCACCCACCATGAGGTCCATGTCGGCCTCCTTCATCTGCTCCGTCGTCGGATTGATGACATACTCGCCGTTGACGCGGGCTACGCGGCACTCAGAGATGGGGCACTCAAACGGGATGTCGCTGCAAGCCATGGCGCAAGAGGCGGCAAAACCGGCCAATGCGTCAGGCTGGTCCACGCCGTCGGCGGACAAAAGCATGATCTGGACATACACCTCCGTGTGGTAGTCGGAGGGGAACAAGGGCCGCAGGGCGCGGTCAACAAGGCGTGAAGTGAGGATTTCGTTGTCACTGGGCTTACCCTCGCGCTTGGTAAATCCTCCGGGGAACCGTCCGGCGGCCGCGTACTGCTCGCGGTAATCTACCTGCAAAGGCATGAAATCGGTACCTGGTACTGCTTCTTTGGCGGCGCAAACAGTGGCCAGGAGCACAGTGTTGCCCATCTTCAGGACAGCGGAACCATCGGCTTGCTTTGCAACCTTTCCCGTTTCAATCGTGATGGCACGTCCATCAGGCAATTGAACTGTTTTGGTAATTACGTTCATCTAAAAAATAATTAATCTTTATTGTTTTGACCTACATCTCAAGGGAAAGGCGAATCTTACCAATTCACCTACCAGCTTCTTCACTTATCAGCCGTGACAATGTCTTCCCAAAAAAATAAAATCATGCAAAATTACTCATATTTTTGCAGACCGACGAAGAAGCGCCTTTTATTTCGCTTTTTTTATGAATTGATTGGGGGTGAAGTATAGCGACAGCGTATCGTCTGAAATGGAAGGTCTGTCCAAAAACGAGTAGGAGTTGTGGAAAAAACGGCTGCATGGTACGGCCTTTCGGACGAAAATCCGTAATTTTGCAACTGGAATCAGAGAGACAACACAGAATGGAAGTACAGATAGAGCGTAGTTGGAAGGCCCATTTGGAGCCGGAGTTTACGAAACCTTATTTCGCCCAACTTACTGAGGCGGTGCGACAGGAGTATGCCGCCTTCCCGTGTTATCCCCCGGGCCGGTTGATCCTCAACGCTTTCAACCTTTGCCCCTACGACCGTGTGAGGGTGGTGATTATAGGGCAGGATCCCTACCATGAGCCTGGACAGGCAATGGGCTTGAGCTTCTCCGTGCCCGAAGGAGTCGCGTTGCCTCCCTCTCTTCTCAATATATACAAGGAAATCAGAGACGACCTGGGTGTCGAGGTGTCGTCTTCGGGCGACTTGACCCGTTGGGCCGAGCAGGGCGTGTTGCTTCTGAACGCTACCTTGACGGTGCGGGCGCATCAGGCCAACAGCCATCAGCGGTTGGGATGGACCACCTTCACCGATGCGGCCATCCGTGCGCTGAGCGATGGTCGCGACCATTTGGTCTTCATGTTGTGGGGCGGTTTTGCCCGAGGGAAGAAATACCTCATCGACTCCTCGCGCCATCTTGTGCTCGAAAGCGTCCATCCTTCTCCCTTGTCTGCCAACCGAGGCGGCTGGTTTGGTCAGCATCAGTTCTCCCGTTGCAATGCCTATCTGGCCGAACACGGCATGGACCCCATCAACTGGTAGCGTCTCATGATGTAGTAATCACGCATTCTACCGCCAATGTATGGCTTGTGGATGGCGTGGAAAGAAGAAGTAATAATGGAATTGCATATCCTTCAAGTTGGCGACGTACTGGTGTCGCCAGATATATTCACAGAGAAGTTTTGTTGCGACCTCGACGCATGCAAGGGTGCTTGCTGTATCGAGGGCGATGCGGGGGCGCCCGTCACGATGGATGAGACACTCGCCATCGAGGACGTACTGGACACGGTATGGCCTTCGTTGTCGGCCCAGGCCCAGTCGGTGATCGATCGTGGTGGTGTCGCCTATACCGATGAGGAGGGCGACTTAGTGACGAGCATAGTGGGAGGCAAAGACTGTGTATTCACCTGCTATGACAAGGACTGTTGTCTGTGTGCCCTTGAGAAAGCCTATCGGGCCGGGCAGACCGAGTTTGTCAAGCCCATCTCTTGCGCCCTTTACCCCATCCGAGAGAAGCAGTTTGCTCCCAATCTCTATGGACTCAACTATCACCGTTGGAAGATTTGTGCACCGGGCAGAAAGAAGGGAGAGAAACTGGGTCTTCCTTTGTACCGCTTCCTCGAAGGTCCCCTCACCCGTCGCTTTGGCAAGGCGTGGTATGAGGAACTGTGCAGTATAGCAAAAGAGCTGGGGCTATAGTCAGCTCCCAGCTCTTTGGAGGAGTGACCGCTCCTCTTCGTTAGGCCTTGCTTTATTTGGGTACGATGACAATCGTGATGGTAGCGTCGGAGAAATGATACGCCCTGTCGTCGTATTTCAGCAGATAGACGCGGGTGGCCTTCTTGTCGTCTGCTACCATTGTGATGGTGGTCTCGTCGTTCTTCCTATTGGTCACCGTGTGTCTATGCCGTTGCGCCTCGCGCTTGAATCCGTGGATAAACCTCTGTGCGTTGACTCCGTTCACGACCAGTCGTTTCACCACCTTCTTCACGCGGCTTGTGTTGGGATCGCGCTCCACGGCACTTGTAAATTTCGAACCGCCTATGGCAGAGTATTCTTCTACCATCCTGTCTATGCTGTTCTGAGCCCGCAGCGGTATCGAGAGCAGCAGGGACAGTCCTAACCATACTATGAATTGATATTTCATATCAGCCTTCCTTTCACTTTAGTTTTTGAGTATTTCTTTGAGTCTTTGTCTTTCCGCTGGGTCGCCTATGCTCTCCAGCACCTCCTGTTCGGCCTCCTCAATGACGGCTTGCCCATCCGCCTCGCGTTCTATCTGTTGTGCGTCGGCCAGCGTCTGGCGTATGTCGTCTTTGATTTCCCGCAGGTTGTCGTAGCGCTTACCATCCACGATCATGTAGCTTCCCCCATAGAGCTGTGCCAGATGGCGCTCCTCCTGCAGGGTGTAGATCCACATCCCGCCCAAGGAGATCAGCACGGCAGCTGCTGCTCCTACTGCCCACTGTGTCCAGCGGATCGTCCATCGCGGTCTCTTCCGTGGCTTTTCTTCCTTCTGGGGCGATGGCAGTACGGCCAGGTCGCGGAAGTATTCGGCGTAGGGGAGCAATGACTCATCGATATTTTCATTTTGTGAGAAATAGTCGTAGAGCTGCTTTTCCTCAGCGAGGGTCGTCTCTCCGTCGAGGAATCGTTCCACCAGATTGTTTATTTGTTCGTCTTGCATGATGTAGAATGATATAGTTTGAGAATCGTTCGTCGCGCTCTGCTCACAGTTTGTCGCACCGATTCGGGCGTGGTGCCCGTTATCTCGGCGATATCGGCATATTCCATGCCTTCTATGTGGCGCAGCCTGAATATGGTCTGTTGCAGTGTCGGCAGTTTGTTGAGCAGTCTGACGATCCGCTCGTAGCGTGCGTCCACCTCTTTTACCGGTTCAGCCATGGCCAGCGTCTCTACAGGCGTGGTGCGTTTGTGGCGTCGAAGGGTGTCGATGGCCAGGTTTCGGACGAGGACGAAGGCCAGCGGCGCTATCGGCATGTGCAGGTTGGCATGGAGCTGCCATAGCCGAAGGAGTGCGTCTTGCACGATGTCCTCCGCACAGTCGCTGTCTCCCGTGTGGCGCCGCGCCGCGACCATCAGTTGGGGCCGCAGCCGTCGTACCTCATTTTTGAATTGTGTCTCGTCCATTGTCGCTGGTATCTTGAGGCATGGCATTCTTCTCCGTGGTGTGGGTCGTCAATAGTTGTTGAGTCCTTTGGTGTTGATCCGTCCCATACCACTGTTGTCGATGTCGGTATCGTCGGCAGTGCCCTTGAGTATCATCTGTGCCACGCCGCTATTGACTGCGCGTAGTGTTTTGCAGTCCACCTCTGCGGCGAGGACTCCGACGCCACTGTTTGCGATCTCCGCCTTCGCACCTTTGAAGTGAATGGTCGTATTTCCTGACCCTGTATTGACCAAGTGGATTTGGTCGCCCGTGATGGTAGCGTCCATACTGCTCACACCACTGATCATCATGTTGGCCTCGTTGCAAGTCACATCGGACAACTTCACCTGGTTGACTCCCGCCATGACGATATCCAGTTTCGGCACGTTGAGGTGTTCGGCACTGAATGTGCATACCCCCGACATCTCTAGTTTGCGCAGCGAAGGGGCGGTGATGTAGAGGTCCACCTCCTGCTGCTCGCTGTGCTTTCCGTCCAAGTCGCCGACATAGGCTCTGTTGCGCTTGCCTATGCTAAAGCGCTTGGTGGAAAGTCCTAAGTCGGCGGTCCGCAGCTTGAGGCAACCGTTGTGGGTTGAGACTTCCAGCAAGTCGAGGTTCCCGTGGTGTAACTTGGCTACGACGCGCGTCTCGTTGCCCTGTGTGAAGTAGATGTTGGCTATTGTTCCGCAGTCGATGTGGTCGAAATCCTTCACCTGATATTCTCGTGTGTCGATGACTTCGTCCTTCCCAGCCTGCTTCTTTCGGTCCTTTGTGTCGGGAGAAGGGGCGGCGGAAGTGTTGAAAGCGTTGCCCGCATACTCCTGTGCAGGTATAGTGGCGACGTTGTGCTGACAAGCTGTTGCGACACCGCTGAAGAGCAGCGAGGCAAGCATAGCAATGATTGTTGTCTGTTTCATAACTTCTTCGTTTTTGTTTAACTTCTACCCATAATACGCAGAGCACGTCGTTTTGTGACACAAAGATGCGATTTTTTTTTAAACCGAGAAACTCGCTCCTTGGGGAGGAAGAAATCACTTGTGTGGGCACCACCTACAAGTCACCTTCTGGCAGAAACAGTGATTTTAGTCGTGTAAGCCCTTCCTCCACCTATTCTCCAAGTACCCTCCACGTATCCTTCTCCCTTCCAGGTTATATCGCTTCCGTATTGTTTCCGTATTGTTTCCGCTTCCGGAAGCGAGAACGATAGGAGAACGATAGGAGAACGATACGGGAATGATACGGGATCGATACGGGATCAATACGGGATTGATACGAGACCGATACGAGAACGGTCTTTTTCGACTCCTTACCGATGAGATTGATATGAATTCTAACTTTTTCATCATCGTTTCTCTTGATTATATTTTACATTTCAGCCACTTGCCTCTTCCTGTCGTTTATGCCAAGAAGACTGGCTCTCCATTTGCCCTGGCGCAGCCACTATACAAAGATAGCCTTCCGTCCAGCCGAATGCAAGCCGATTAGCATGAATTAACGCCCCATTAACTATTCATTCGTATCCATTTAACAAAACCCATCCCAGGGCAAAAGCCTTCATTGCGGCCATTCCTCATGCCCTTCCCCCAGTTTTTCCGCTCAAAGGCTACTACCTCCAATCTCTATCAGCAGCCAAGAGATACAGGTTATGATATGTCAAAATAGCGAACAAACAAAACTATCAAGTTTGAAAATTATTTGCGCCAAAGGCACCGAGGCCCAAGGAGTGGTAGCCCTCTTAGGCCCAGTGGCCTTATAGTATTACCATTCACGATTCTTTCTTCGGTTTGCTTCCGTCCGCTTCGCTCAGTATCAAGGTCAGCATGTTGAAGAAGTCCTGGCAAGGCGCTTGCGGATCAAAACGAACAACTCTGGTACGAACACGGGCTTTTCCGTGAACTTGGAAAGCCCAAGCAGATATTGCATGTACGGATTCTCCTGGATAGCCTGGAAAGTCGATTTTTCAAGACCATGCGCAGAATGGGGCATCTAAACCCAATCTCTTGGCAGTGTAAGCAAGGCACATTACATTTGCACACGATAATCGGTCAGCAGTGCAAGTTGTCGCTCGACGAGTACCGTGCCACCTTCCTTCAGGTGCCGAGGATCGTCAACCGCCGCCCCGTGTTCGTCAGTGAGGAAGTCTGCCAGAAACTCGACCAGATTGTCCTCCGCCTGTCCGAGACGCGACGGATGAGTGTCACGGGACTGCTGGAAAACATCTGCCGCCACCACATCGCCATGTATGAAGACGACATTGAGCAGTGGCGTAAATTGTGAGCGATAAGACCAAACCTAAAGGCTATGGGAGTGGCATTGACGCTGAAAGCGGAATTGGTTGAGAAACAATAGTTTCGAGAGCAAGCAAGGTTGTGTTTTCGTAACCCGAAAACTACCTTGCCCGCTCTTTCAGACGGGACAAATCCGCTCCCGACGGTCGCAGATTTCAGAGTTTGGTTACTGAAGTAAGATAACACAGAAAACAATGTAAGCAATGACAATAATGGTAACAGGGAAAAGAAAGGAAACAGAAGCCGGGGTTAAGACCCAACGGCACAAGGGGGTAAGACCGACACTGCCGGCAGTTCGTCATCAACTATGAGGACTCCATTCGTCGCCGCTATGAGATGGAACAGGAAGCCGCCATGCGTGACAGCATAGGACGCCTGATGATACAGCAATCGAAGGATATTAGAAAGAAGATGAAATAGTCTAAACTTCTTACTATACTGCTGACCTACATCTGCCAAAGGGGTTCCTGTCGCCAGTTAGACGGGAACCCCATCATGGACGGATCTATTGACGGATTGCGAAGCAACAGTAGCTTTAGGTCACCAACGAAAGTGTTATTTGCATCAATAGCATTCAGCCAATAGGCAATACAGCAGAGTTGGGCGTATAGCGACTCTTCCCTGAAAGTGAAGTTCGTAATCCACTTGTTGGGCATCACTTGTGGCGTAGTTGGTTTCAGAGGGTATGCCCGATTCCATACTCTGGCGTGATGGGCACAATGATTGCGTAGCGAAGTCAGACTCTCCAGCCAACTTGATAGGAACTTGTGGTGATTCAGTCCAAACTCATGTGCGACATCATGCTTCAATTGTGACTCGCTGAAGTTATTATAAAGTTTCGATAATTCGCCCAACGAAATCACCTCCAGTGTCTTCCAAACAGGAGGAAGGTCTGGATCTGTGTATTTGCGGAAATGCTCACGGATATACCGCTCCTTAGAACGTCCTACTTCTTTCTTGATGGTATCGAGATTTGTCTGGAAACGCCTTTGGTTTACGGCTTTCGTTGTATCCATAAACCAGAATGGGCCACATGTGGGAGCAAAGTGTTTGATGATTTTCGATCTGACAGCCACCTCGATAGTCTGAATAGCCTTGAAAAGCAGAGCCTTCAAGTCCTTGTCGAAATAGTAGCAAGCCAGCACTTCCTCAAAATGACTATTGGGTAGAAACTGGTGCGTATGGTGGTCTGCTTCCAGATGATACCAGTAGTCTGCCAATCGGAAGTAGCTGATAGCATCAAGAGCCTGTTCTGCCTTATTGGTGTCAGCAATTATCAGACCTCTGCTTTGCAGTGTCTGAATCTGCTGTGCCAGTGTCATCGCTTGTTTGGTATATCTCATGTCTATATACAAAAAATGTCCCGCTGGGTACGCTGTTCTTATGGGAAGCGGGCGGGATTTGTCGATGCAAAGATAGACATTATTTCCGAATCTTCCAAGTTTTTTGAACTTTTTTGCTTGTTTTCGCCTAAAAAGTGGTTTCACAAGCCTTGTGAAAGGAAATTTTTATTCTTTTTCCCTCCGAAATGATATAAATTCCTAAAAAAAACGTATCTTTGCATCGTTTTCTGAACCGCTCCGGCTTTGCTGGCTTGCTGCCATCGGGACGCAAGAGTGCCGAAGCTCAAGGGTGGAGGCTGCGGGACGGGAACCTATATATAGGAAAGGCGTTACTTGACGCTTTGTGCTTGACGTTCTGGAATCTGGCAGTTCCCTAAACGTTTGTCAAACATCAAGGCAACAATGACGTCCATGGATATGTAGTATCCGACAAATGAATTGCTGACGGCTATCATTGGCTTCGATGCAGTTATCGTTGTTTATATACATATCGGCGTGCCTGTCGTTGCTCAAATTCTCCACATGCTTCACTATTAAGGCACCAACAACCATGCGGGCGGGCTTGTTGCCTGCGCCGCAATGGCTGTTCCTCAGACGCTTGTTGTATTCTTTTTCGATCTTGGCCCAGGGGAGGCGGTCGGCAAGCTTGACCCAGCGGTTGGACTTGCTCAAACCCAAGAGAGACTCTTGGAGTTCAAACAAGTCGTGTATACGGTATTGTGAGTAGTATTTCATGTCGCCCTTTGTTTCCATCAAGTCCTTCTATTCTGCGAGTTTTATCAGAAACACCAATGGCAAGCACACTACCATCGGCATTAGCCATAGCCACAATGGGTACAGCTAATGATTTCGGGTCAATCTGTATGCTCTTGCAATCGAATGTCTGACATTCTTTGCGAACCTGTATTTCTTCTATTGTCATCTTTTCAAGTTATTTCTCTTGATGGATTCATCCAATGGACTATAATGATTTACAGGAAAGTTTTTCCATTATCAAAATAGAGAGGATGGCTTTTGTCTGTTAGAAACTGTGTCTGCAAATCCATTAGTTCCGAGTTTGCTCCCGTTACTTCCAAGTCTTTATCATATACGACATAGAAGTCAATAGAAAGCATTTGTTCTACCTCTATGGGTTGCCCCGCAATGGATTGTGTCGTACATTTTGGCTTGATAATGTCATCAAAAGTGTGCCACAATTGATCGATTGCGTCATTTGCCCTTTGGACAATAGTCTGATAGTTGGAGGACGTGACATTTGTTTTGAACTCAATCAGACACATTTCCTTTTCTGTCAGAAGCATACCATCACATATGCCTCCTGCAACAACACTTTTCCCAGTAAGGATTCGGTGATCAAGTGGTAGCAAAACAATCGTATTGTTGTTGGGATTTGTTGCAACGAAACACTTTGAAACAAACTCGGGTGCTACATCTGTCCAATCTGTATAGCCAAGTTTACTATCATCATAGATGTAAAGATACTCAGCGGAGCTTTTGTCAAAAGCATTAGCCACACCTAATGCGCCACAATATTGTAATGCGGAGCACAACCGGAGATTTGTTATGGCAACAGGCAAATTCCTATCTTGCGAGAGTCTTGGCATAGCACTGGTATAAAGAGTTAAATATTCGCATAATGTCACCTGACGCAGAATCTAATTCGTTTTTTGAAACAAGCCCCGTGTTAGGATTTATAGCAGATTGACAATAGCTTGCATCTGAAGAAGAGAGACGATATGCAGCTATGTCTTCTTCATTGATCTGATACTTCACTGGCAAAATGTTCTCTATCAGCCTTCTCTGTCCCGCACTCGCATTGGCATACGCCTTGGCACCCATAATCATTGTATTGACAATTGCCAATGAATATGGACTATGAGTAGTGAACACAAGCATATTCTCATCAGAGCTTGCATTGTTGTAAACCAGAGATTTGAGCACTTCCATCTGTGAACGAGGGAAAAGGTTTAATTCTGGTTCTTCAACTATGTTTATAAGCTGATTATATCTATTGGCATATGACAATTGGCGAATCATCATATCCTTGATACTGTCAGAATATTCATCATTCTGCATGATTTCAGCTACTCTTTTTTCCAATTTGTCTTTTTCTTCTTTAGAGAGCTTGATTTCCTCTTTGTCAGAAACCTTACTACTCAGAAACTCTGATACAATACACATTGGAAGGGACGACTGAATTCCACTAGAAGCATTGGTGAGTCTTACCTTATAGTTAGCACCATGAATCCAACCTGTATCATTCAAACTGTCATATTCAAAGCGTAATCCCTCAAACGGAAGATTATAACCGCTCTGAAAGAATTTCTTTGCATTTACAAACTCGTCAGAGAAAGTCTCACTGGAGTCTGGCAGCTCTTTCAAGAGCTTTGACTTATTCTCGGCTACGCTTACAATTGAACGTTCTGCTGGAACATACATTACCTTTGAGATGCCTTTTATGTCCTGACCTTTGTCTGTTACACAGAAATTCCCGTTCTCATACAAAAAATCGTATAGTTCTCCTTCAAATTTGATATATGGGTTCCCATTAACAATGAAGGAATCTATTCTATGATATGCACACAACTTTGTCTTGAACCTGTTATATTGCTCAAAGTATGAGGGTTTGTATTTCTTTTGGCTTAACACCTTCTCTAACCATTTAAACGTGGAGAAAAGTTTTGCGACACAACTTTTGCCTGTGCCTTGGTCTCCTATGAACAAGGTAACTTTCTTAAATATAATATCAAGGTCTTTGACGGGACCAAATGATTTTACTATTAAACGTTCGTTCATGTGATTTTCTTTTTTGTATTCTTGCTTATAACGCTTTTGTCGACAGACGGAATTAGTACGACCAGATTCTTGCCATTGATATTGACAAGTGCCAACTTGTTTGTTTCGGGCAACAAGGATGTTTTACCACTGCCGTTAATGCCTGCCAGGATATTCACATCGTTATTGGCAACGAAGTGAACATCATATTTGCTCCAAAGACGGACTTTGACTTCTTTTATTATGGAGTACGGCATAATGTGTAGTCCTAAATATACTTTTGTATTTACCTGTATTATTAATACATACGCGTACAAAATTAATTGTTTTTCCACAGAATAACGAAGGATAATCATTTTTTCTATCCAATACAGGCGTTTTTATATCGTTTTCTTCACTTTTATTCTCCGCAATAGACATTTTAACCCAAGTTTGACCCTTTATCAAATCGTGAATTTCTTGTTGTCCAATGTCATATCTCAAGTTTTTATCGTTATTTGCCGGCAAAGATATTGACGTGCTGACTCAA
>ULQL01004318.1_pt1 | contig 16269 bp, 32 predicted proteins | sample 1954411 | NCBI WGS metagenome assembly ULQL01 (sample SAMEA4835654, study PRJEB28245) | human gut metagenome | biome: gut microbiome; material: fecal sample | place: Denmark | collected 2008 | reverse complement strand
ACGCTCTTCCCAGCGATTATGGGATCGACAGATGAGTCTACCGATATTGAATTCAGGGTGATTTCGGAAAACGGAACAGACATCGATAAGAGCGCGGTTGTAACTGCTTCTGATATAACTGATAATATTTATGGCGTAGAAAATATTTATGCATATAAAGATAGTCTTATCATCGAAGTGAAACGTGATCTAGATGAAGATTATTTCAGTGAAGACGATTGTTCCACAGACGAAGATAATGACAGCGATGAAAATCCGTATGCGTATTTTGATATACACGATGACAAACCGTTTTATGATGGACCGAAACTTGTTGTAAATAATTCTAAAAAAAGGCCAGAAGAAGATATCATAATCGATAGTTTAAGTACTTGTTATTCTAAGTCATATAACAAAACCGATATTATCATAATATATCATTTTAAAGATAACGATAAACCTTTGCAAGCCCAATTTTATCTTAACGGTGATAAAACTATGCTTACCAAAGAAGAAGTTCTTCGTGAGCTTAATGATAGCTTGTAAAAACATATAAATAAAAGTACATTTTTATTTTTGGAAAATTTTTAAAATTTTTCGAAAAACACCTCAAAATCGTTTGACAAAATGATTTTAATTGATCGAGATTTTCAGATAGTCGAGCTTACTTTAATATAAACTTTTACATACAAAAGTAGAATATAGCGCGACAATAACAAAAATCTCGATTCTTTTTATTTTCGGCGTAAAATCGTTTGACATTATAAGAATAATATGCTATAATATAATCGTAAAAAAAACGAAAGGAGAATCTTTGCAATGGAAGAAATTTAGGAGGCACAAACGATGAATGATATAGAAAATGGAATGTTGTTCTACACAGAAGAAGAACCTGAAGAATTTTGCAAATGCGCGTACTGCGGCGATACGATATATTATGGCGATGAATACTACCAGATAGGTTACGATTGCGTATGCGAGGACTGTGTAAGTTCAATGAAGAGAGAAGCGTTGTAAAGAAGCTGGTATAGTGAATTCATAAAACAATTCGGTTTAGAGATAAAGGAGTAATTATGAACGGCGAAAAAGTAAAAGAGATTAAGAAAGCGTTGGAGTGTTGTAGCGAAGGCAAATGCGAAAAGTGTTTAATAGGGAAAAAGGATATAAGAAAATGTATTGATATTTTATTTAAAGACACACTAACTCTAATCAACGAGTTGGAAACCGAGAACGAAAGGTTGATGAAATTACAAGCAAGAGGCGGGTGTAGAGTTGCAGAATTATGTATTGAAAACCAACAACTCAAAGACAGAATTACAGAGCTTGAAAATAAGGATTATAAGAAATGAAACATTATTATATAATAGTTTATCAAAGTGAAGTAAATGATAGAATTCTCCGACGTATTGGGCATATATCAAGACGCACTTTAATTCGTTGGTTTGACAAGGGAACAGATAAACTTCTTTCATTTATTAAAATAAGCAAAAAAGAAGCAAAGTATTTAGGATATTACAAATTTAATTAAGGAGTATTAGAAATGGACGGAGGTAAAGGACGTATACCTAATTGGGCAATTAAACGAGTCGAAGATGGTGTAAGAAAATATGGTTTTGATCTCGCGTTTCATTATTTTGCATACGACAGCATAGTCGATGACATGCCGCCAGGAGATATTCAACTTTGGAGAGCTTTCAGCAAGTACGGGCGAGAACACAATATACCTGAAGATAAATTTCCAGATGATATTTAAGAAAAAATCAATATTTCGTGTTAAAGAATTTTCTAAGGAGTATAAGAAATGAAAGATATTAGATTAGAAGTAAGCCCAAGAGTATATAACATTCTTTTAGAATTTATGAAGAGCCTTAATATAAAGTCGTTTGGAATAAAATCAAGACATAATAATGGTGAGCAAATTCTTACGATATATACAAATCGTCCTGGATTGATTATCGGTAAGAATGGCACCACAATACATCAACTTCTTGATAAAATTCACGAAGACATTTTGGATAGAGATATAAATATAGATCTCGAAGAAGTAGATTTCTTTATTAGAGATGATAATGAGCCTTACACTGATGAAGAGTTTGCTGACGAGTTTAATGAATATATGATGGCTCGCGGGTTTTAAGGGGTATAAGGTAACAATAATGAACAAAACGAAGTTAAAACAAGCTATTAAAAAAGCTGAAAATGATATGGATTATCGCATTGAATTTTACTGTGGTGAAGTTTTAACGGGGCTAATTTATGGAGGAGATCCTGTTGAATGCGGCTATAATATAGAAAAGAAATGCGATAATATCTATTGTATCTATTTTAATTACGAACAAAACGTAGCAATATGCTTTGATAGATTTGAATTAGTGAGCATATGAGAGGAAACAGAAATGACAAAGAAAGAGTTTATTGAACTTCTAAACAACGCGAAATAGCTGAAATCAAAGTTGCCAAGGAAGTTAAACTATGAAGAATAAATTTAAATGCGGTATGCGTGCTAATTGTAAAACGATAGATGATGCGTGTTGTATTGATTTAAAAAAGATTTTGGAAGAGTTTTATAAAAAGCAAGCCGAGATTACCAAGAGATTGGAAGAAAGAGAAAAAAATGAATAATAAATTTAAATACGTTTTTGAAGACGATTACAATTTTTATTATGCAGATAATATTGTTTATAAATACTTTGAGTATATAGCAGACGATTCAGAACCAAGAATGGTTGGCACAGTTAAAGTAGTTTCCGTAGAAATGACAACAGCTATGGTATTTAACGAAGAAGAACAGGCGGTAGAAGCTTTATATTGTGTTTGTTTTGCAGTAAATAATTCTGAGAAGAAATATTCAATTGCTTTAACTAAAAACGCTTTAACCAAAAATGATTTAATCAACAAATTAAGATTCACTATTGTTGCAAAGAAGAATAATCCAAGCGATGCGCACGCTTGATTATTATATATTATTTCAGGGTTCGCGATGTAGCCATAATTGCATCAGCCCTTAAGAGCAAAGGAAAAATAGTTATGGAAAAAGTTTTATTGAGTGCAGAGCAAGCAGCAGAGTTGTCATTGAACAAAGGGTACGAATGGTTTAAAAATCAAATTTTTAAACAGATCCGTGAAACAGCCGAGAGAGGTGAAAGCGAATTACATTGGGGAATTTCTTACCCGTTCGTGAAAGATTATCTTGAAGATACGTCTGATACAATTTTCAGCACACCTTCTATTGGGAATATCTATATTACAAATATTCGTAAAATCATATCTCTCTTAACTGATTATGGATATACGGTTAAATTCGTAACATGCGAAGACGATGATTCTTACGAACTCGTAACAGAACTTGTTATTACTTGGTATAATTAATAATTAAAAACAGGAAACGCTCTTAATTGGGCGTTTCTTTTATTTTACGTTCTAACGCGTTAAATTTAATAATTCAATAGTCTTAAAGGTTTATTTATTGGTCTAAAGATACTGACAATTATGAGTATAAGAAGATAAAGGCAGTTGGTTTAACGAAGTAACAAGAAAATATTGTAACTTGGATTGAATGATATAAATATGAGTATATTTATATGAGTGGTTATGATATAATATAATTTATATGTTTTTATGCCAAAATAAGCATAAAATGGTCAAAAACAACTGATTTTTACGTATTTTGGGGTTATTTTATATGGTTAGTGGTCAGACTTGATATATTAAGATTATATAAGGATAACACCTTCGGTGTGAAAAATATGGGGTTGGAGAGGGGTTAGAGTGGATAAGAGTGGTTAGGAAGGGAGAGGAATGGGTGTTTATATATGGTTATAGGATAGCTTATGGTGTTGGTTTATATTTAGTTATTGTGTTTACGGTTTAGTTTGGTGTGGATTTTTAGTTGGTTATGATGGAATTTATATGATAGTTTATAATGTGTTTTGTGTGTTTTGTGTATAGTTTATCGTAAGTTTATCGGGAGTTTTTGGTGATTATATATAATGTTGATATATGATTTTACGGTTGGTTTTATTGTTGGTTTTATTGATTTATTATGTGGGATTATGGTGATTTTAGTGTGTTTGGTGTATTGGTTATGGTGTGAATTTATGTGATTATATATGATTTATAGTGATTTTATGATATGTTCTCTTTTTCTTTATAAAAAAAGAGAAACTCAAATTCCCCATTTTCCCCAAAACCCAAAATACCTAACTTTATCCCAACCACGTAAACTCATAAAAAAATATCCGCCGCCCGAAGGGCGAAGGATATTTGTTGTAATTCATAATTCGTCTTTAAATAAAAAAGGTGTATCACTTCTCAGTATATAAGTATTCTATTACTATATTATTATATACTCAGTCGAGATACACCTTTTCGTATTAAATTTTAAAAATCAATATCTTCTATTTCATCTTTATAAAGAATTCCATCTTCGGTTTTCTCTAATAAAAATCTTTTAAAAACTTTATCCCAACCCCGTAAAATTGATTGACAAATTTTTTAAAATATGATATAATATGTGTGTAGGCTGGAAAGGTGTATTTTCAGCTTATATAGTAATACTTATTATCTTTAAGGAGAGGCCAAAAAAACCCGCCATTTTAGCGGCTTCCAGCGATTTTTTGGAACTTTTTAATATCAAAAAAGTGCCAAAATTAGTTTTTTATAGTAATTAAAATCGTCAAAGGCAAGCGATCATTCCATGCGTGTGCGAAGCTCACGCACACGTGATGCCGTCAAACAACGGAGGTTAAATTATGAGTAATATTTTCAATATTAATCCTTATGAAGAAGATGAAGATACTCCTGAAATGAGGGAAATGTTAAACAATATCAATCATGAAGAGAATAAAAGTGAAATCAAAGATTTAACAGTGAATATTGTTGATGCTGTTTGTGGTGCAGGTAAAACATCAGCAGCTATTAATATGATTAACAATTCCGATGATGATACCAAGTTTTTATACATTACACCGTATCTTAATGAAGTTGAAAGAATTATTAAATCATGCCCTAAAAAGAAGTTTAAACAACCAGAGGTTATGGGAAGTAAACTGAAAGGAATAGAATGGCTGTTTAATCAAGGTATGAATATTGTGTCAACACATTCTTTGTTTTTACAATTTAACGAAGATATTATGGAGTTAGTAAGAATACAAGGTTATGTTCTTATAATGGACGAAGTTGTTGAAGTTGTAAAACAAATGGATGATATTAAAGGTGCTGACTTAAAATATCTTCTCAATTATACAATTACAGGTGAAAATGGTATTTTGAAATGGAATAATCAAAAGAAGTACGACGGTGAATGGCTTGATAAATATAGAGGCTATATTGATCTTGAAGCATTATATTATTATAACAATACAGCTTTGCTTTATTTATTCCCTGTTAAATGTTTTACCGCTTTTAAAGATATTTATATTTTAACTTATATGTTTGATTCACAAATACAAAGATGTTATTATGATTATAATAATCTTAAATATAAATATCTTGGAATCAAAGGCGATAGTTTGGAAACTTATAATTTTTCAGATAATGTAGAAGACACTAAAAAGATTGACTATGGCAAATTGATTCATATCGTACAAAATAAAAAACTTAACGATATCGGAGATAGAGATACAGCGTTGTCTGTAAGTTGGTATAACAAAAATAAAGATGGAGCTTTAATTGAAGAACTGAAAAAGCGAACAACTAATTTTTTTAAGCATATTGCCAAAACACCGTCGAATAAAAATTTGTGGACAACGTTTGAGAAAAATAAAACTTTATTAAAAAATAAAGGATATTCTAAATCTTTCCTCGCTTGTAACGCAAGAGCCACGAATGAATACATGGATAGAGTTTCGGTTGCTTATCTTTGTAATAGATACTTCAACCCTATTCTTAAAGGATTTTTCTTAGATCAACACATAAGAGTAGATGAGAATGGTTGGGCTTTGTCGGAGTTGTTACAATTTATATTTAGAAGCGCAATTAGAAATGAAGAGGAAATCAATATTTATATTCCGTCTTTCAGAATGAGAACATTGCTTGAAGAGTGGATTGAAAAAGGTGATAAAGCTTCTTATCCGCCGCCCGAACACCGATAAAAAATAATTCAAATAAATTCATAAAAACTCCTTAAAAATACTTGACAAATTCAAATAAATATAGTATAATTGATATATAAATATTGGGCGGTCCGCCGCCCAAGAGGAGAAAGAAAATGAAGCTTGAAGATATGAAGGTCGGTGCGTTTGTTAAATGCACAAAGCCAGAATGGGATTGTTATGGTAATATATTTGAAATCACAAAGAAACTCCCAGATAACGAATGGGAAATAACGATAAGACCTTATGTCCAAATGAGACAGAGTGGTAAAAGAATGATGGCTTTGAATCCAGTGTCTATTGTTAGTCAACAAAAATTGCAACATAATTTTAAGCTTAACAAACAACACACCGTAAGAAGAGAACTTAAAATCGTTTGTTTTGCAGATAACACAACATTTGCAGGTGATGGAACAGTGGGCGAAACAGTCGGTCTTTATCATGAAGATAAATACGACGAATTTGTCGGAGCTGTTGAAGCATTGGCAAAGCTTTATGGAAGGAAATCTCCGTTTGATGAAATCGAGGAATTGAAAGAGGCTGCACGGGCGGCGGAAGAGCCTGTTGAAGCAACCAAAATGAGTGACGAACGGTCAACTGTAGAAAAAGAATATGGTTATGGAGATACTGTAAAGCTCGAAGAAAGAGAAAATACGGCGATAAAAACAGAGCCGTTCGAAGTAGATGCAAAAGAATTATACGCGAAACCTCATTCGCCAGTAGATGATATGGATCTCACTCCGCCTTTGGAAGCAGGGTGTTTGATTAAGCTTAAAAATCCATATACCGATAAACTGAAAGGTAAATGGTTTAAAGTAGCTTGTATCGGAACTTGTCTCGGACATGATACTGCAGTAATTCCTGTATTTCTTGAACCAAACAAAATTACACTTAAGGCATTTCGAGAAAAAGATTTAGAAGTTGTCTGTGAGCGTTATCGCAATATTTGGGATTCAGAACTTAAATACCAGTTTGGCGATAGAGTTGTTTTAACTCAAACAGGGTTTAACGTTAAACGTAAGTCTTACGGCACGGTTATTGATTGGAGACAATACAGCAACGAGAATTATTATATTGTGCATTGGGACGATGAAGACGCTCGGTTTATCGAGGGAAAAGAAGAGCTAATTCCAGAATATTGTCTTCTTCCAGTAAGATATGAATAATCATAAAGGGCGGCGGATAGCCACCCTTTTCTTTATTTATTATCCGCCGCCCAAGAACGATAATAAATATCAGGTAACTTTGTTTTGGTCGATAGATTACACTACCGAATAATAGTTTGTTTAATATTTATTGCTACAATAATAAAAAACATATAAAAAAAATTGATTTTAACATATCAAAATAAGTTGACAAACAAAAGAATTTATGTTATAATATATATAACCTGATCAAAGGGAATAATATAAGAGGTGAAAATAAAAAATGAATATTAATGATTTGTCAATTACAGGTGTTTCGGCTGATGAGCAGGAAACCACGATCAATTTTAGCAGAACCGACAAAGAGGCAGAGGTTTATACGAGCGATAATACAGTTCTTACTAAAATTAAAAATATGTTTAACAGCGATGGTTGCGAATGGAAATTGAAAGATGTTGTTAAAGATCAAGAGGGGAACGTCGTTGGCGTATTTTTTATCGTTCCGAAGAAATTGATCTCATTAAGAGCAAAGACAATGAAATCGAATCTTACAGATGAACAAAGAAGGGCGGCGGCTGAAAGATTGAAAAATGCCCGTAGTTTTCAATAAATATTAATCGAGTTAATATCGGTAGATAGATTATACCAGTGAATAAGAGTTAGTCTGATATTTATTGATTAATCAATAAGAAATTGGGTAAAAATTGATTACGAGGACGATTATATTGCCCTGCGCGGGCGGCGGCTAAAAAACAATCAGTCAGCTCGAAAAATTCTTTAAAAAATATTTAAAAAATATACTGAAATCAGTTGACTTTTTAAAAGAAATATGATATAATATACGTGTCGTAAGGTTGAGAGGGAAACCTCAAAGCCATTCAGATTTGCCTACAGAAGAGAGGGACAAATCTGTTACTACGTTCATAACAATCCTCCTAAAATTTTACATCCATTAAGTTTGATTTCTCCCTCTCTTAAAATTGATCATAGTGCCTTGCAGGAGCGTTTGCGATTCGTTCTTTGTTTGGTTGGTTCATATTTGTTACTCCTTGGAAAACAGTCGGTCGAAAGATCGGCTGTTTTTTTGTTATATATAAACAAAACCGACGCTCAACCATTTTTATCAATGCTTCAAGGGCGGCGTTCAAACCATTTCGTCGCGGCGTGGCGTATAAATCCTCGCATAATAAGCCCTCGCGTATCTTACTATTTTTATAGCGCAACTTTGGGGTTCGATGCGCTTGAGTGTTATTATGTTCTTTAAAGAGCTTGTGAAGTTTTAAGGTTTGGCGGATAAGATTATTCTCCTATCCGCCGCCCGTTAATTGCTAGTTAAGTATGATAACTTCTTGATATCCATCAATCATAAACGTCAATATCCTTGCCTCCCCTATTTCAATAATGTGAGTAGTTGGATTATTGAGAATTTCTTCTGCTATAATCTCTGCTTCGTGCTCGCGCGCTTCTTTTCCGACAACGCCGCGAATTTCGTTAACCGTCTCCACTGCTTCTTTGCAAAACAGATAGACACACCAACCTATAAGAATTAAAAGTATCATAATTCACCTCAAATAATAAGATTTTTTTGGTTCGAAGCCTCGCTCTTCGATAGCGGCTTGCTAATTTGGTGGATCTTTTGGTGGAAACGCACCATGGAGCCAAAGCCAAAAGCAAACCATAACAAAACATAGACTAATCAGCATTAGCTTACATCACCTCCTTTCCGATTTTAATAATATTATCGATATCGAGCGTAAACATATTTCCGTTCGAGTGCAGAAGTTGTTTCGTGTTCAAATATCCGTAATTGACCAAAAATGATTTTCTCTCAATTTGACCGTTGAGAAGATATTTCACCTTTGGTTTGTTTGGCGAAAGAAACGCTTGTAGATACAAACGATTTTTATCGTAATTGCTTTTTACGATACCGCTTATATCTGTCGGTGAGAACCATATATCGTCAGCCGTCGGTTTATAATTTAACCCGATACGAACAGTCATTCTGACGAGCTTATTTACGCTGTAATGGTTCGCTTTTGCTTTGTTGGTTCTCACATCGATCTTATATAAGATCTTCACATAAGAGCACTTTTTGTACGTTGAGAGAAATTTTACAAGTTTATCATAAGTCATAACTCCAGCCCTCCTTGACTTTTTCACGAATTTTAATAATTTGCGAACGTTTGTCGCATCTTAAAGCGGCTTTATAATCTTCGACTTTCGGGAAAATTCTGAAATCAAACAAGAAATCTTTGAATTGATTTAAGATAAACATTTTCTTTTCTGGTGAAAGATTATATTTCACACCTTCTGCTTCAAGCTCCGCTTTGGCTTGTTTGTAAAGCTTCTTGTTCTGATGTTTAAGAAGCTTTTCAATCTCGCTTTCGATGCGCACTTCACAATCGTAAAGTTTGTCTACATCAATTTTCGGTTGTTCACCGAAGATTTCGCAAAGTTCTTTGTATTCTTCTTTGTAATTGTCATAACGTTCCTGTTTCATAATTTTATATCTCCTTAAATATTTAATGATTCAATTTCACGAACAATGAGTTGTCCGTCCCAGCCAACTTCATATATGGCTTCCACGACATAATCCGTATATCTTGCGCCTGGCTGCACATAATAATCAGAACCGTTGTGCATACCGTATTCTTCTTCGAGATAATCTCTGATTTCACTCAGAGATTTATCTTTCAAAAGATTGTACTCTTCTTCGGGAACGTGAAAGACGATAATACTCTCATTTCTTTCGCAGCCTTTACACTCTGCGTCTTCTACGTTGTAAGTTAATTCTGTTCTTCCGATTTCATACATGTTAAAGTACCTCCTGTAATTTACGTGCGAGTTCTGAATAAAACTCTTCCATTTCCTTTGCGTGTTCCAGCTTTTTATCCAACTCTTCGTCATAATGACCGAGTTTGTCATATTCAGCTTCGAGTTTATAATGCTCACATCTGAATTCTCCTTCAACGTACCAAACGCAAGTGATTGCTTTCTGTTTTTCAAGTTCTGTAAGTTTTGTCATTTTATTTGTCCTCCAAAATAATTTTCTTTGATTGTAATTTGACTTTGCATTTTCCGCATTGATATCTTTGCGGCTCTCTTACGATACCGCATAAGCTTTTATATTTCCAATTTGCAAAGCAATGTGGGCAATAAACCATATATTTGAACATTGTGGTTCTTTTTGGTGCTTCGAGAATAGCTTTATTAAACGTTTCGCTATCTGCAAGACGAGATGCTTTATATCCCCACTTTTCGCCGATTTTATCCGAGCGAACTTTCCACAAATATGAATGATGTTCTTTCGGTGTAACGAAATGGCCGAGTTCATGACAAATCGTTTTTCGGATCTGTTCATAATCTTGTTTAAGATTTGAACTAATAGTGATAATACACCGCGAGTATCTGATTTTGTCAATACTTCTTTCATACGGATTAATCACGCTGCAAGAACATCTTCCAAGATGTGAACAGGAATTGTCCATATAAAGTTCTGGTGTGCAGTTTTCGAAGTATCTCGGATAAAGCCGTTTGGCTTCTCCGAGACATTCGTTCCAAATCTCGATGATTTTGCTGTCGGTTACATCTTTTTGTGTGCGTTTACGATAAATCATAATCTATATCTCCTTAAAATTTAATTTTTGTTTTAATTTTGAGAAATGTTGTTTCGTTTGATTTTTGTTACTTTCAGGAATAATACACCGTTCGTTTTGTCGTAGAAATCAAGCGAATTAAACTCGTAACCATGTTTTTCAATCTCATCCAACGCTCTTTCCAAATATTGTCTGTTCTCTTCTATCGTGAATTTATGCCAGCCACCACGCTTAATGTAATAAGACTTATCTTGATACATTCTGCATATTTTTTCACGAACTTCGTCTTTGAAATCTGTCACTATTTCATCAATAAGTGCCGCGCTCCCAATAAGCGAACATTCCACACAAGTGAGTGTTGTATCGCCAATTACTTCTGTTAAAGCTTTTGCATTGAAATCGTTTTTGTTTACCATAATATTTATATCTCCTTAAAATTTAATCTTTTACATCCATTAAACATTCGTCACCAAGACAATCGGGACAACCTTTAAATACTTCATATTTTTCGGTGTCTGTGTCTTCTGGAATATTCCCGTCGGTTACAAATCTCTCTGTAGCTTGCCAAAAACCATTGATTAATTCTTGTTTTTCACAAATGAGAGCTAAATCGTTTTCGGTTTCAAACTCTTTTTCACAATTGCAACATTTAATCATATTATTTACTCCTTAAAATTTAATTTAACTTAGTGCTTGACAAAATAAACAGACATGTTTTTCTTCAATTGCCAGCAAGCTTGGCATCTTTCACAACTTCCACGACACGGGATACTGTCCTTGGGGATGAGATCATTTCTGAAATCTTTCCCATAAACATAAGTCGTAGGAAGATGATAAGGATTTTCGGGAAGCCAACCACTCCAAGCACTAAATACAATCGTCAAATTCTTTGGGATTTTCTTTCCAGAATCAAGATAAGAATTTATGATTTCATATTTCTTTGTGAAACAAAGATAATGAGTTTCTTTATTCTTTCTTGCAACCCGACACATTCCTTCAAAGTATTCGGGATCGACGATATCTCCCGAACTGTGCCATCTCACAAACCGAGATAAAGCGGTTTGCGTAGTTACGCTATCAAAGAAAAGCTTTGGATTTTCTTTGTAGTGTTCAAGGTTTTCCTGCAGCGATTTCTGGACATTGTTATACAGCCAATGTCCGTGTTTTGCATAACAACCTTTGTAACAAGGTGCGTCTGGTCTGCAGGTAATTCCTGCTGGCATATTGATGCTTAAGATCTGTCCACCGAGTTTGCTGTTTGTGTTGCTTACGTTTGCGTACTGTTTCATATTCGTTACTCCTTAAAATTTAATTTTCTTTTTTATAAAAAGCGATTCGTTTACCTGTTTCGAAAAGATTGCAATTATAATAATGATACTTATTGCAAAATTTATCGAAATCTTGTTCTTTATCTAACTCTGCTGGTTCCCACCAAACAGAGTTGATATTTGCCTTGGAAGGCAGGAGATATACGTTATCTCCTGCCTCGTGCAGTTTGCGAGCTACTTGTCTGTTGATTTTGATGTATGTCATTAGTCTTAAACCTCCTTATAACCTTGCTCTTTATATTTTTCAATCATTTGTTTGATTTGAGCTTTCGACATTTTGATTTGATCTTTCCATCTGAAAAGGAAATAACCTTTTCTGACGGTTTTATTGTCGTTGTCAACGACTGCCTGATAAATGTTACCGTTTTTGTCCACGTTAGACGCGAAATACATTTTGTTTTCCATGATGTTTTATATCTCCTTAAAATTTAATTAATTTTGTTTCGACGCAAGTACTTTGTACTCATATCCGCCGAAATCATCTTCGAATATTTCTTCTACTTCCAATGCCATTGCAGTTTCTTTATATTCTGATGACTGTGAAAGAAGATGAAAAACAGCGAACGCCGTTTCTTTATTTTCGAACGTTGCCACACGTTCAAAACCGTCTAATTCGTTGTACTCCATATTAACTCCAAATCCTACCGTTTTCATGATATTTATATCTCCTTGATTAAAAATTACATTTTAAGACTGCTACAGGCATTGATTCGTGGTCTACGAATTGGATATAAACATATCCATTGATTTCTTCGTTGTACCATTTTAACGCTTCTTCGAGGTCGCAAGTGCTATCAACCGTGCGGATTTCTCCGTCAGGTGCGTCGAGCGTTACAACTTCGTAATGAGCTGCAAATTCTGTGAAATTCAACCCAAATTTATCAAGATATTCGAGTTCTTCTTTTGTCGGAATATTATCGTTATTATAATATTCTGCAGCAGCTTTAAACGCTGCGTTTTCAACGTATTTTGTTACAAGTTCTTTAAGTGTGGTTTTAGTTTCCATAATAACTCCTTTCCTGCGGATATACCGCCGCAGGTCGGTTACAATTTTATTATAACAAATTAAATTTATTCTGTCAAGCGTTTGAAACAAAGTTTTTTAAATTATTTTTCAAACGCAAGAATGATATCGTGCTCGCAATATTCAAGTTCAAAGTCGGAACCTTTTGCGATCATTTGGAAATCGTCAACCCATTTCCATTCGATATGTGCATGTTCACATAAATTTTGGAAATGAATTATGTTTCCAAACACGCGATAACACTGTTTTCCGTCATGAGAAACATATTCTGTTACGGCTTCTTCACCCCAACTTTCTTTCATAAACGCAAGAATTTCTTCTTTTGTTTTGAGAGTCGGTTTGTAAGATTCGATTTCGCAAATCTTTGTTTCATCGTTTTCACAAAGCCAAAGCATTACATATTTGCCTTCAAGTGCGTATTTATTAAAGAATAATTTTGCATCTTTATATTCTTCATAAATATCGCATTTTTCTTCGATACGAATTCCATTTTTGAAATTGCAAATCGAAACGCAATACTTACGTTTTTCGGTTACAGAATCGATAAAACGATATTCCAGATTTCTTGTTTTGAGAATATGTTCTAAATGCGCTTCGTCATAGGCTTCGACTTTAACGAATTTAATTCCTTCGATACCGTTGTTCAATGCAACTTCTACTTTGTAAATCTTCTTATTCATAATATAAATTCCTTTTCCCTTATGGCTGGGAGCAACCAAATTTATTTTAATTATTTGTAAAGCAATTCTTTTAAATCTTCAATATTATATTCTTTTTTAACGACAAAATCGTCGTTTACTTTTTCAATATAATATTCTTTTTGATTTCTTCTTGCATGCGAGCAATAAGAAATAATTTCTTTGATTTGTTCGCGAGTTGGTCTTTTTATAAACTGAAAACCATTACACTCTGGAGAAAAGCGAATATTTCCCATTTTTACAAAATCGGTCATACCGCTCCAATTATCTGTTTTTCTTTTGTTGAAAAACTTCCTTATAGAACGATGATCATCTCTATAAAAATTACCACGGTCTTCGTCTTCTTTTGCAATCAGATGAACATAAGTTCCATCTTTGAGAAGATATCCGCTTGTTGCTGTAGGATAATCTGTAACGTGATTTTCTTTCTTAATTCTTTCCAAAATTGTTTTATTCATAATATAATTCCTTTTTCGGCTCTTGACGTATGAGAGTGTTCCGACGTGATTATTTTAATTTTACTTTATGAATTTCTTTGTTACATACATGCTTCCGCCGCAATCGCACGTCCACCAATATTTACCTTTTTGGTCTTTTTTCGTGCCGTATTCGTATTTAAACGATGCTTTTGCGTTTGGAATATGATTGGAAAAATAAACCGAAGATTTTTCAGACTTCCCACACTTCTCACATTTGAGAATGATCGGGAATTCGTGTTCGTAATTATAAGAGTAGTTATATTCTTTCATATCTGTTTTCTCCTTATAAATTAATCTTTATCAATAAATTCATCGAGTTTGTCCTCGTAGAATTTAATAACGTTTTGCTGTGCGAGATAAATCAAAAAGTTTCGAAGCGTTTCGAACGCAACCCAACCTTTTTCTGACAAATCACCGTTTTTCTTCAGAGGTCGCAACGCGCCCATTTGTTTGAGTACGTCTTCAACCGTTGAGAATTGAGTTGCTTTCTGCTGCGCGGAATCAACTTTTTCGCTGTATTCCACGATTTCAAGTGTCCAAATTTCGTTAATTAAATCGATGAGTGTTTCTTTATGGAAACAATCCATCATAACGAAACCATTGACTGTTTCAACATCGCCAACTTCGGCTTCATCGTCGTAAAAACCATCCGAATCCATCCAGTCGAGGACTTTAAATGCCCAAGAACGCATTGAACCATAACAACCAACGGAGAATTCACCGCCTTGCCCATCATAAAGATTGATGAACTTACGTTCCGTGCTTAAATTTTTCATAATCGCTTCGTAGCTTTTCGGGAAACGAGTTTTATAATATTCTCTGTCTTCCTCTTTGTCGTACCACTCATCGATATTGGTGAGTTCTTTTTCTTCAAAACCAGGATAATTTTCCTGAATTTTCTTAATTGCATCTTTGAAACTAATCATAATAAATCCTTTTTCGGCTTTCTAAACAGGAAAGTGTCCCAAGGTATAATTTGATTTATTGATTATTTTATGAATTCACAAACACACTGCGTATCTGTTAATACTTGCGAATACAACAAAATCTATCATCGTCCTCATCACGAAGATAGGTATAATGCCCGATTTTGTCTGCGGCGGGTGCTTGATCTCTCGAATCCCAACCATCGTGAATGGTTGCGAGATTGAATAAATCAACGGTGTAAGCCTGTTGATCACCCTCCCTGTCCCATCCAAGATAGCTTTGAATCCGATTATTATCGAGATAATTCAACTCGATACCATTTTTTCGAGAAATAAAGATAACTGTCTTTTCCTCGAATTCCTCATTGTTGTCAATCCATTCGAAAGCGAATACCAAATCGCCGAAATACCTCTCTGTGTTTTTCGCTGCGATTTCTACAAGATTTTGCTTTAAGATACGTTTTTGAAAATTAGTGAGTTTAATCATTTCGATTCTCCTTATTGAATTTCATAAAATTTAGGCATACCACCATTGTCGTAAGACTCAAGCGTGCTTTCCGTGTCGTTCTCGAATTCGGTATCAACTCGATCGTTGTAATACGAATCTTCTGCTTTTTGTAAAGCCTCTTGTTCACTATCTGCATGAACCTCAACAATTTTGTTGAGTGTTTCTGTTACGCTGATGTAATAAGTTTTCATTTCAGTTTCTCCTTAATTTTAATTTTGTTCGACTTTTGTTACAAAGTCTTCATCAGTTTCTTCATCACGCCAGTAAATGAATTGATTTCCTTTCACTGTCGTGAATACTTCAACCTTGTGTGCCATTTCGTTCCCTTCGTCGAGAACTTCATCTTTGTAATCTTCCCACGAACGACGTTCGCCTTCGAAAAGGACATCATCGCCATCGCAGACGATTACTTTGTTCGGTTTACTCTTTTTGAACCAAATGACATAACCAACTTTCGCTTTGATAGTGTTTCTCATTTTATTTCACCTCCTTTT
>ULQL01039722.1_pt1 | contig 16447 bp, 16 predicted proteins | sample 1954411 | NCBI WGS metagenome assembly ULQL01 (sample SAMEA4835654, study PRJEB28245) | human gut metagenome | biome: gut microbiome; material: fecal sample | place: Denmark | collected 2008 | reverse complement strand
ATAATGTTTTATCACTTTAAAGTCAACACAAAAAACCTCTTCAAAAGTAAAAAAAGAATGAATAACGACACTTTTGAGTTTTTACTTTTATAATTCCTTTTTCATGCAAACGGAATCGGGCATATCCTTATATTGCCCATAGTTTGGAATAACTTTGTATCCGATTTTCCGATATAACGACATTGCCGCCACAAGAGGCTCTCCGGACTCCAATATAAGATATTTATAGCCTTTATTTTTCGCGCGTTCTTCCAATAATTCCATTAGCTTTTTTGAAATACCTTTTCCCCGGTATTCGCGTTTTATGAAGACTCGCTTTACTTCCGCGCATTCATCATCGTATTTTTTAAATCCCGCACTGCCGACAGGGATATCTTCATCGTATGCGACGATTACATCGTGAATATCATCGAGCTTGTTATACGGAATATATTCCGCACGGTTTTTCTCTCCTCCGACAAGTTCGTTTAAAAAATCATCCAGATCGTGACAAAGCTCAATAAAATCAGGGTTTTCGTCATTTGTATATATAAATCTCATTTTTAAAACTCCTCATCTATGTAATATATTTTTGTAAATTAAACCGCCGAACAACAGCGGATATATGGTACACTCCGCATCGACGATAGATTTTGTCTTTTTAAAAAATTATTTATGCCATTTATAACGGATTATAACGGAATTTTGCGGAACAGTCGCGCTGTTTTGTCTGCAAAAATACCCGAAAATACGCTATTTTCAAAAACAAAAAACAACAACCCCGCCGAAAATGGCGGGGTAGAGCAATTTTTTAAATCAAATTACTGCTGGTCCTGTTTCATTGCTGCATAGCATTCGCTGCAATATACAGGTCTGTCGTTGCTGGGCTGGAAAGGAACTTTTGCTTCTTTTCCGCATTTTGCACAAGTAGTTGTAAAGAGCTGTTTTGCGGGTCTTGTAGCGTTCTTTCTTGCGTCACGGCAGCTCTTGCATCTCTGGGGCTCGTTCTGGAAGCCTCTTTCAGCATAGAATTCCTGCTCGCCTGCTGTGAAAACGAATTCTGCTCCGCAGTCCTTGCAAACTAATGTTTTGTCCTGATACATCTTGTCTTACCTCGCTTTGAAAATATGGTATAAAAATTTTTTGCCCCAAGACAGACTTCAACTGTCATCTTTGTAGAACAACGCTTTGGATTAAGCTATTTGGGCATGAGAACATAATAAATATAAAAACGCGAAAACGCATAAAAAGTAATAAATTGATAATGTATAATCTTATAAAAGCCTTCGCAACTTTGCTTTAATTCTGCCAATAGCGTTATCTACCGACTTTTTCGGGATTGAAAGGGCACGGGAAATATCCTCGTAAGACAGATCTTCAAGGTAAAGACGAAAAACCGAATGTTCGATATCGGTAAGGGAATTGTCGATATTCTTGTTCAATTCGCCGAGGGATTCTTTGCTTATAAGCAATTTCTCCGGCGTCTCGTTTTCCGGCATATCGCAATAAAAGTCATACGGCGTGTCATCGGTGGCTGCAAGCTTTGCGTTGCTTCGTATATATGAGATTATCCTGTTTTGAATACATATTTTGGCGTAAAGCCCGAAAGAAACCCCCTTTGTGCCGTCGTATGCAAGCGCCGCTTTGTAAAGAGCAAGAGACGCTTCCTGGCACAAATCGTCATATTCGTATAGAGGAATTTTGTGAGCCTGTATACATTTTGTCACGGCACTTGAAATAAGTGGAAAGTACAAATGATAAACCGATTCGAAAGAAAGCGGCTTGCCGTTTTTTACATCCTCTAAAAGAGAGTTTATATCGTTTACCAAAAGAACACAACTTCCTGCCTGACAAAAAGACAAATTTTACTTTAAAACACTTAAAATCTTGACTATCTACATTATATCACGAAAAAATCCCGTGTCAAGTTAAATTTCCAATAAAAATGATATATCAGTTATAATTTTTTGACTATTTTCACAAAAAAACGATTTTGAACGACGGTTTTTTTAAAATGTTATAAAAATTTATAATTTTTTGTATACTATTGATAATGGATTTAAGGAAGTATAAGTCTTGAAAATGTGTATACCGCGAATGCCGTTATATACGCGTAAGTAAGGCTCCGCAAGGCTATTTTCGCGGAATCTTTTGTGCTGAGTTTGAAACGGCATGCGGACAGTGCGGCTACACACGGCGTGTACATTAAGACGAATACGGTAAAAGATATCCCTTGCGGCAATGAAAGAATTTCGGAGATGTTGTTCACTCCCAGTACGGAAAGGGTGGAGACTATCGCTTCCTTGGCAAAAACCCCGGATATAAGAGAAGCACATACGCGGTAATCCGAAAGCCCTATCGGTAAAAGAACGGGAGAAATCTTTTTTGCGATAAAAGCAAGAATGCTTTTGTCTGCGGATATTGTGAATTTGAACTCCGGCGTCAGCGAGGATAATATATGTATCGCGGCAGAACACAGAAATATCACGCTTCCGGCGCGGGAGACAAATTCCATACTTTTGGATTTTACCGCTCTTATTATATTTGAAAACTTCGGAAATCTGTATTTCGGGAATTCTATCGAAAGCGGCGGAGCTTTTTTGCCTTTTGACATTAAGACGAGGGAAATATATGACATCAATATTCCGAAAATATATATTATTGAAGCTGCAAGCGCTTTATGCGAAGGAAAAAAAGAAGCGGTTATGAGGGAAAACACGGGGAAACGCGCCCCGCACGGAATGAAAGGCAGAGAATATATCACATTTTTTCTTTCGGATTTTTCAAGTATTTGCGTGGAGAGGACCGCCGGGACGGTACAGCCTAGTCCTGTTATGAGCGGTATAAATGATTTTCCCGAAAGACCGAGAGCACGCATGGGCGCGTCCATGACGAACGCGGCGCGCGCCATATATCCGCTGTCGTTTAACACTTCTATGAGCGCGAACAACATTGCAATTCGCGGCAAAAGCGAAATTACGGAGCCTATGCCGTTTTCGAATACTGTTATTACGAAATTTTTCACTTCATTTCCCGCTCCTGCAAAATTCATAAATTTTTCAAGGAGAGAGATAAAAAAGGAGAAGATTTTCATCGTTAAAAAGCACAATGCGTCGCCTGCCGATGAAAATGTGAATGCGAATATGAATGCCATTATGAGAAAAAATAACGGGATTCCCACGGCTTTTCGGCATATGAGCGAATCGAGTTTGTCATCGAAAGCATAAGATCTGCCGTTTTTGATAAAAACGCTTTTTGAAATATCATTTATAAAATCCGTTCGTTTCTTATCGTCGGAAAAGGAAAATTTTTTCTTGCTCGGGGGAATATTTCCGTCGGATAAAAGCTTTATTTTTTCGCAAAGCTCTTTTATACCCGTGTTTTTTGCGGCGGATATCATTACGACGGGAACGCCGAGTTTTTCGGAAAGTTTTTCTTTATCTATGATAACTCCTTCTTTTTCGGCTTCGTCCGCCATGTTTAAAACGAGTATCGTCGGTATGTTTTTTTCGAGAAGTTCCGTTGTGAGAAAAAGACTTCTTTTCAAATTGGTAGCGTCCGCTATATTTATTATCCCGTCGGCTTTTGAATTTTTTATATATTTATCTGCGACTTTTTCATCGTTTCCGACGGGAGAAAGAGAATATATTCCCGGAAGATCGGCTATTATCACGTCGGGGACGATGTTTTTTCTTAAATCCGATGTTTTTATATCCACCGTCACTCCCGCGCGGTTTCCCGTCGCTTCGTTGCTCTTTGTCAGAATATTGAAAAGCGTTGTTTTTCCGCAGTTCGGATTTCCCGCAAGTATGAATGTCTTTTTTTGCTTTTTCATCTTTTCTCCGATTTTATATTCGTTTATAAAAATTATTATTTTATACATAAACTTATTTCGGAGCGGGGAATAATATTACATGGAAAAACAGATTTCCTTTGCGGCATCGGCGGAAAGTCCTATTTTTGTCTTGCCGCATTTTATAACGATACCTCCTTTTTCGCGGAAGATTATTTCCACTTCGCTTCCTTCATATATGCATTGAGAATAATAAAATTTTTTTCTTCTTTCGTCGGCGTTTATTTTCTGAACTTTGTATCGCGGAAAACCTTCGGATTTATGTTTTATTTTATTTTTCATTAAAAAAACCTCCAAAAAATCAAAAAATGATATTGACAAATTCGATTTAAGATAGTATACTAATACTCGTTCGTAATGCGGAATTGTGTAACGGCAGCACGACAGACTCTGACTCTGTTTGTTGGGGTTCGAATCCCTATTCCGCAGCCAAAAAATTCCCGGAACTTATTGTGTCGGGAATTTTTTTATTAATTAAATATCAAGATTCAAAAAATCAATTTTAACGTAGGAGAGTATTGACATGAAAAAATTGTTGTTATGTTTGCTTGCCGTGTTAATGGTTTTGTCAATTGCCGCATGCAATAAGGATACTGTAACGGCAAGTGACAAAGTGTTTTCTTCAAATGGCATGAACATCACGTTGACGTCGGCGTTCAAGGAGAGCAAAATAGACGGTTACACCGTAGTTTACGATTCTCCCGAGATTGCCGTGTTCGGACTTCGTGAGGCCTATGCCGATGCTGCTCAGCTGAAAGATATGACGCTTAGCGAGTATGCTGATATCATTTATAAGAACAATTCCTCGAAATCTCCCAAGCCGGTATCCACTGTTGACGGGCTGACAGTGATAGAATACGAGTTCCACAATGAAAAGTTGAATAAGAATTATTCCTACTTTACCGTAATGTTCAAGTGCGATGATTGTTTCTGGATGGTTCAGTTTACCTGTGAGACAAAGAATTATGAAGCAAACAGACCATACTTTATCAACTGGGCAAAAACCGTTACATTTACTTCCGCCGCCGAATAATCGGAATAGACCGGACATATAGAAAAGAGAATTACCTGCCGGAAGCCGAATCTTCGGATTCGTATTTAGGCAGGTTTTTTATTGTAAATTGTCACAAGACAACGGAAAGGAGCGCTGAATACCCGTGTTTTGCAAACTGAAAAATCGCAAAATAAATGTCGGAGAATGTTATGATATACAAATGGTAAGAAACGGATATATAAAATCGGAAGCGCTTTCCGAAAGGATATCATTTGAAAATGCCGACAGCGTTTGTCAATTTTGTAAATATAATCAGCTGAGTGAGGGAGGCGAACTCGCCGATTTATTGCACTATATCAAAAATGAACTTTCTTATCCATCGCAGATAAAAAAGAACGGATTTATAATTTATTTTCATGACGGCTTTGTTTTCGAATATAATTGGAATGAGCAATATTCACGCATTAACGGCAAAAAGTTCTATTATATCGAAATTTTCGATATAGAGGACTACGTGCGGCAGTTTGCAGGCGGTTACGATGTCATTATCCAGTATAAAAAACGGCTTTTTCATAAAATTTCTTTTAAATTGGTTGATGCAAGAAAATTCAAATTAAACCAGCCGATTGGAAAATCCGTCGAAAAGATTTTTACTAACGCTAATATAATATACGAAAATACAGATATGAATTAGAGGAAATACAGAAAATATATTTCTTCAAAATCGTTTTGCATTTTGAAAAGGACAACCGATTTTATAATCTCGGTTGTCTTTTTTTGTCCTGATATCTGCATTGCCGCGTAACTATTGAAAATATTGCAATTTTATGGTATTATTTCTTAAAAACATAACGGCAATTCGGATTTTGCAAGCGGGAGCATGATATAAATGGATATATCTTTATATTATAGGGAAAAAGGAAATAAAGATCCGTTTATTCTTTTACACGGAAACGGAGAAGACGGATCGTATTTCGAAAATCAGATAGATTATTTCAGTGACAAATATAGGGTAATTGCTTTGGATACAAGAGGTCACGGCAAATCACCGAGGGGTAATGCGCCTTTCACCATAGAGCAGTTTTCGCGTGATCTTTATGATTTTATGACGGGACTCGAAATTTCAAATGCGATAATTCTGGGATTTTCCGACGGAGCAAATATTGCGATGAAATTCGCGATTAAACATTCGAATATGGTAAAGGCGCTTATATTGAACGGAGGAAATCTGAATTCGAAAGGCGTTAAAAGGACGACGCAGATACCTATCGAAATGGGGTACAGAATAGCAAATCGCTTTGCTTCGAAATCACCTGACGCGAAAAGAAATGCGGAAATGCTCGGTTTAATGGTCAACGAGCCGAATATTTCTCCTGCCGAATTATCAAAAATAACCGCTCCCACGCTAGTTATTTGCGGAAAAAGAGATATGATAAAGGAATCTCACACAAAAGAGATCGCCGCGAATATTCCGAATGCAAAATTATCGATAATCAAAGGAAACCACTTTATTGCAAATAAGAGAGCGGCGGCTTTCAATAAAGAGGTGGAGGCTTTTCTGAAAGAAATTTGATGATTTTTTTCTTTGAGTAAAATAGAAAATTTTGTTATGTTGCGATTATCAGGCGATTTTTCGAAAATGTCGATTTTGAAATTTTACAAATGCGGAAAAAGGCATATAACGATTTTTAACGCGTTTGAGTCTTTGCCGTCGGGGCATTGAATAAGGCGCGGATTTGTGATATAATTATAAAAAGTTTAATGTGAAAATCGGATACTGTATTCGCAATGCGATTTTTACATTATAAATTATTTTGTATGCCTTAATTATTTTATGATATATTTTGTGATTGTGAGATAAAACATTTTTTGTTTTGTCTTGACGGCGTGCGGCATTTAAATATGATTTAAAAAACGGATAAAAACGCGTGTGAATTTGAAATTTACCGCGCTTTTTGAATGTGTGAAGAAAATATACACGGGGGGACTATGAAACTTATTATCGCCGAAAAGCCGAGCCTTGCGCGGAATATTGTCGCAGGTATCGGGGAGATGGCAAAGCGTCGCGGATATTTTGAAAATAAAGATTACATAGTTACATGGGCGTTCGGTCATCTTTTTTCGCTTTGCGATATAGAGGATTACAACGGGCGCGCCGGGGAAAAAAGTAAATGGACGCTTGAAGGGCTTCCGTGCTTTCCCGAAAGTTTCAGATTCAAACTAAAACTCGGCGCCGACAAAAAGCCCGATGACGGCGTAAATAAGCAGTTTGAGCTTATAAAAACCCTTTGCCTTCGAAACGATGTGGACACTATAATAAACGCAGGGGACGCGGACCGCGAGGGGGAAATAATTGTTCGCCTTTGCGTTATGAATGCAGGTGCTTCCGAAAAGAAATTTCTTCGTCTTTGGCTGCCGGATCAGACGCCGCAGACCGTTGCGGCGGCTCTTTCCGATATGAAAGACGAATGCGAATACGACAATCTTGCAAATGAGGGCTTTGCGAGAACATACATAGACTGGCTCTACGGAGTGAATCTTACAAGATATGCGACGTTAAAAACAGGGACTCTTCTTCGCGTGGGGCGTGTTATAGTGCCTATTGTAAAGGCGGTATACGACCGCGATATGGCGATAAAAAATTTCGTTCCCGAGAAATATTATTCTGTTTCGAGCAATGAAAAAACAAACGGGGAAGCGGTAGAGCTTCTTTCGAAGGCAAAATTTGCGGCAAACGATCTTGAAAAAGCAAATGCGCTTTGCGAAAAATACAATTCTTCAAGAGCGTTTGTGGCAAGCAAAAAGGTGAAAAAGGATACGCTTGCACCGGGAAAGCTGTATTCTCTTACAAAGCTCCAAAACGTGCTCGGAAAAAAATATAAAATGCCTATGGAAAAGAGCCTTTCCGTCGTGCAGGGATTATACGAAAAAGGATATATAACTTATCCGAGAACAAACTCCGAATATCTTGCCGTTGCGGAACAGAACAAAGTCAAGAGCATATTGAAGAATATAGAAAAAATCGGATATCCCGTTGTTTTCAAGAATAAAAAGACTATCTTTGACGATTCGAAAATAGAATCGCACTCGGCTCTTACGCCTACTTATAAAATACCCGACAAAAACGCTCTCACGGAAGAGGAAAAGACAGTTTATTCCGCAATACTCAGACGTTTTGTCGCGGTTTTCTGTGCCGAGGATTGCGTTGTGGAGCGCACGGAAATGAAAATCGATGTAGGGGGATACGAAACTTTTACATTAAAAGGCGTCGTAATAAAAGAACAAGGCTGGACTAAATACGACGATTACGTTCAGAAAGACAAAATTTTGCCGAATCTTTCCGAAAATGACGATGTCAATATAAAATTCGCGCCGTGCGAAAAGGAAACAAATCCCCCGAAGCATTATACGATAGAAACGCTCAACAACTATCTTAAAAATCCTTTCAGGGAGGATAAGGCTAATTTATCCGAAGAAGAGAACGACGATGAAGATTATAAGGCGATATTCGAAGGACTTGAACTCGGAACGGAGGCAACAAGAACGGGAATTATCGACAACGCCAAAAAGAGCGGATATATAAGCTTAAAAAAAGATGTGTATACGATTTTGCCGGGCGGAGAATTTCTCATAGAATCGCTTATGGGAATGAATATCTCCATGGACAAGTATAAGACAAGCGAACTCGGCAAGGCGCTGAAAGCCGTTTACCACGGCAAGATGAGCGTTGACGAAAGCGTGTCTCTTGCGGAAAAGGAGATAGCCGATGTTTTTGAGAAAAAAGGCGACTCCAAAATCGAAGACGATACCGATACGGGATTTTACGGAGACATTATAGGAAAATGCCCCGTATGCGGGCGCGATGTCATAAGAGGAAAATTCAGCTACGGTTGCATGGGGTATAAAGAGGGGTGTACATTCAAAATCGGACTGTCGATATGCAAGCGCCCGATATCCGTGTCGAACGCAAAACTCCTTATCGAAAACGGAAAAAGCTCTAAAATAAAAGGGTTTACTTCCAAAAAGGGAACATTATTCGACGCTTTTTTGAAGATGGACGAGAACAAAAAGGTCGTGTTCGATTTTTAAATAAGCCCTGCTTTTCTTATAAGAAAAGCAGCACTTACCTTTCTTTCGTAGAAAGGTAGACATAAGAACTTCCCACCGATTACATCACTTCATTGTGGCAAAAGCTTTTGAGATTCCAAAGGACTTTTCTCGAAAAGTCCTTTGTGTCAGGGTTTGGGGCGGAAGCCCCAACTTATAACGCTTACACAAAAAGCACGGCAACGCCGTGCTTTTATTTTATACCTATAAGCTTTCTTAAAAAAGGAATTCTTTTTATTATTTCGAAAGACAGCAGTGTGAGTGCGAAGCTTCCGAAAATGATTGTTATTACCTGTAAAAAAATATTGTTTATTGCTTTTAAAGAATAGTATGCCGTGATAACCAGAATCGTTTGGTGCAATATGTAAATCGAAAATGAGGATTTTCTGAAATAAACCGTGATTTTGTTTTCTTTGTTTAAAAATTTGTTGCCCAAAATAATGCAGGACAGTATACCGAACCAACCTGTAAAATTTACAAATAGATCTTCATAATAACCGTATTTGGCGTAAAAAAATACAAGTGTCACCTGAGATATCAGAAACAATGGCAAAATGAGAAATTTCATTTTTATTATTTTTTCGATGTTTTCGTCGGTGAAAAGGTAGTATCCTATCAAATACAGAAGTAGGTATTTGCCTATGCTCTGACCGCCGAAATTTCCTATATGGTAAAACAAAAAAACGGGAATAAACAGGAATATGATCAAAAATATATTTATTCTGTTTACCTTGTCTTTTATCTTACCGTGCGGGATTTTTTTGACAAGCGGCAATGTTATCAAGGTTATGATAAACAAATAGAGCAAAAACCATAAATGCCCGAAAGTGAACATACCGTCATATCCGTTCAGATCGGAAAAATGAGTAAAGAAATATTTGAAATTATCTATGATTCCTTTGTCATATTGGAAAAAGAACTTTCGCGCATATAAAGTCTGAAAGGGAATGAGAATTATAATTCCGCTTATAAGCGGCAAGAGCAATCTTTTCGTTCGCTCTTTTATAAATTCCTTTGTGTCTCTCTTGTCCAATGAATATTTTGCCGACATTCCGGCGATTACGAACAAAACGGGCATGAGCCACGGGCTCAAAGACACTATAACGGAACTCAAAACAATATTATTTCCGCCCCATATGTAAAATTTCGGTCCGAAATTGTTCCAGATCATAAAAGTATGGTACGGAAACAGAAGTAATATTGTTATGGTTCTTATATTGTCCAGATAATGTTTTCTCATATCGTCGCCTCGCTTTGAAAATATTTATTTAAAGCGCGTTAAAAACATAAGAATTGAAAAGTTTGCGAAGATGTATCAATGCCTGTATTCGGAGCGGAGAAGCGCGATTTCCTTTCTGTAACCGTCTTCGTCGTTCGGCGTTTCGAGAATGAAAGGAAGCGTATACAGAGCCTCGTGATTTATAACTCTTACAAGAGCGTCTTTTCCGATATAGCCTTCGCCTATCTTTGCGTGTCTGTCCTTGTGGGCGCCGCATGGATTTAAGCTGTCATTCAGATGTACTGCTTTAAGCTTGTCAAGTCCGATTATTTTGTCGAAATTTGCGAGTACGCCGTCGAGGTCGTTTACTATATCGTATCCGCCGTCCCATATGTGGCAGGTATCAAGGCATACGCCTATCTTGTTTTTTAAGTTTACAAGCGATATTATTTCCGCTATTTCTTCAAATGTTTTTCCGATCTCCGAACCTTTTCCCGACATCGTTTCGATAAGGACCGTAGTGGACAGGGAATTGTCGAGTATCGCATTCAACATATCGGCGCATTCGTGTATGCCGACGTCGCTCCCTTGACCTGTGTGCGCGCCCGGATGGAAATTATAATAGTTTCCGGGAGTATATTCAAGACGGTTCAGATCGTCCGCCATGGTCTCTCTTGCAAAATCCCTTAAATGTTCGTTCGAAGAGCAGGGATTGAGCGTATAAGGCGAGTGCGCGACAAGGCGCGAAATACCGTTTTCGTCTGCAAATTCCGTGAATTTTGCGACATCCGCTTCATTTATCGCTTTCGCACTGCCGCCGCGGGGATTTCTGGTGAAGAACGCGAAAGTGTTTGCATCGATGTTCTTTGCGGCTTCTCCCATGGCGTAATATCCGTTTGAAGCCGATAAATGGCAACCTATTTTAAGCATTTTTTACCTCTTAAACGTTAAATCTTATCACAACTATGTCTCCGTCGCGGAAAACGTAGTCTTTTCCTTCGCTTCTGATAAGTCCTTTTTCCTTTGCCGCCGTCATGGAGCCGCATTTCATAAGGTCGTCGAAAGAGATGACCTCCGCTCTTATAAATCCGCGTTCCATGTCGGTGTGTATTTTTCCCGCCGCCTGCGGCGCTTTTGTGCCGTTTACGATAGTCCATGCGCGGACTTCCTTGGGACCTGCCGTCAGAAAGCTTATATATCCGAGGAGCTTGTAGCTTGCTCTGATGAGCGCATCAAGTCCGCTCTCTTTTATTCCGAGATCGTCGAGAAATGCCTTTTTGTCGTCTCCCGAAAGCTCCGCAAGCTCGGCTTCTATTTGTGCGCAGATGTATATCAGTTCGCTTCCTTCGCTCTGAGCATGGGCTTTGAGCGCTTTGTATTCCTCGGTTGACGTGAAGTCGTCTGCAAGCTGATTTTCGCTTATGTTTGCGACGTATATTACGGGTTTGAGCGTGAGAAGCGCGACGTCGGAAAGCATTGCGCGCTCGTCGTCGGAAAACTCCATGGAACGCGCGCATTTTCCGTTTTCGAGTGTTTCCTTGACCCTTTTGAGAAGGTCAAGTTCTCCTGCAAGAGTTTTGTCGCCTTTGAGGTCTTTTTCAACTCTTGTTATCTTGCGTTCGAGAACTTCAAGGTCGGAGAAGATGAGTTCGAGATTTATCGTTTCTATATCGCGTATGGGGTTTACATTTCCGTCTACGTGAATGACGTTGGGATCTTCAAAGCAGCGGACAAGGTGGATTATTGCGTCTGTTTCTCTTATATGCGAGAGGAATTTGTTTCCGAGCCCTTCGCCCGCGGACGCGCCCTTTACAAGTCCCGCTATGTCTACGAATTCTATGACTGCGGGGGTGTATTTTTCGGGGTGGTACATTTCAGAAAGCGCGTCGAGTCTTGAATCGGGAACGGTTACCATTCCGACATTCGGCTCTATTGTGCAGAAGGGAAAGTTTGCCGCCTGTGCCCCTGCATTCGTTATAGCATTGAAAAGTGTGCTTTTGCCGACATTCGGCAAGCCTACGATTCCGAGTTTCATATATTTAAAATTCCTTTTTCATAAAAATTTGCGGAAAAACACCGCTTCATCTTTATATAGTACAATAATTTTGATTTTAAGTCAACGATTTTGAGCTTTTTTAGGATTTTAATTGAAAAATAGGTAAAAAAACTATAAATAAATTTTTAATTATCTTTATATTTCTTTACAACAGTCTTCTTAAATGTTAGAATATAATAAACTATCGGAATAAAAAACAGGAAGGACATAAATGTTATGAGTACAAAAGTTCTTTTTATTGACGACGATATCAATATCTGCGAAGCCGTCAGGCTTTATCTCGAAAACGACGGTTATGAGGTAAAAACGTCGAACGACGGGGAAGCGGGAATTGATGAATTCAAAAAATACGAGCCGGACATCGTTCTTCTCGATATAATGATGCCGAATAAAGACGGTTGGCAGGTCTGCCGCGAGATACGCGAGATTTCGGGCAAACCCATAATAATGCTTACCGCAAAGGGCGAGGTGTTCGATAAAGTCCTCGGTCTTGAACTGGGAGCCGACGATTTTATGACAAAACCGTTTGATATGAAAGAGCTCTCTGTAAGAATCAAAGCAGTTCTTCGCCGTTGCCAGGCAAAGACGAAAAAGGACGACGAAGAATGTATAAAATTTGAGAATATAGAGATAAACCTTCAAAAATACGAGCTTAAACTTAACGGCAAAGCGGTGGATATCCCCCCGAAAGAGTTGCAGCTTTTGTATTTTCTCGCGTCTAATTACAATCATGTGTTTACGCGCGATCAGCTTCTTGACAAGGTTTGGGGATTCGATTATCTCGGAGATTCCAGAACAGTTGACGTCCATATAAAACGTTTGCGCGAAAAGCTCGACGGCATTTCCGATAAATGGACGCTTAAAACCGTATGGGGTGTCGGATATAAGTTCGAACTTCTGTCTTGAAAAAGCGAGAATATTTATCAACGATTAAGGTAAACAGGGGAGCGAATGCCCCTTTGATCGGTTAGACACTTTTGACTGCGTCTGTTTTTGCGCGGCGATGTTCCGGAATTCTGAATTTTTATCAGCGCGATATACGTAATGCAGTCCTTGTCTATATGCTTTAAAAGAGGTCTTCAAAGTGAAAAAAAGCATTTTTGTCAAGTATATATCGGCTTTTTTGCTTATCGTTTTCATAAGCTTTATGCTCTTGACCGTCATCGTAAGCTCGATGACGGTCAAATCCGCTAATAAGCAGAGGGTGACGATAGCGCAAAACACCGCTCTTTATATGCTTGACTTTCTGAAAACAGAATATGCGTCATCTGCAAGCGAGGTCTCTCCGTTCTCGCTTCCGTTTGAATATTTTATAAAGATGAAAAAGGCACAATTTTCGAGCACTATCAACATTCTTTCCAAAAATGCGGAAAAAATGACTATTATGATAACGAATGAAAATGCCGAGATTCTTGTCTGTACGGAAGAACTGTATTCGGGAACGATAACGGACAAAAACGTATTGGCGGATATATCCTCTGCGCAGAGCGAGCTTATATATTCAAACATGAACGGTATGTTCACGCAAAAATACGGAGTGTACATCGTTCCCGTAAAATATACGGAATCCGACGAGACATCAGCAGGTGCTCTTATTGTTTGTTTCAGCGCGAATGAGATAGATAATCTTACGATGAGCACGATACGCACCATAATACTTGCAAGCCTCTGGGTAATGGTGGCAAGCTTTGTTGCGATATACTTTATAACGGAACGAATCGTCTCTCCTCTCAATCAGATGAGCATGGCGACAAAGCAGTTCGCCGCGGGAAAATTCGACGTCAGAATAAATGTAGACGGCGACGACGAAATAGCGGAGCTTGCCTCGGCGTTCAACGGCATGGCGGGCGCTCTTGCGGAGACGGAGGCGACAAGAAGCACGTTTATTGCGAATGTTTCGCATGATCTGAGAACTCCGATGACCTCAATATCGGGATTTATAGACGGCATGTTAAACGGTGCGATACCGCCCGAAAAGCACGCTTATTATCTCGGAATAATAAGTCAGGAAGTAAAGAGGCTCTCCCGTCTTGTGTCGCAGCTTCTCGATATATCGAGAATGGAAGCGGGCAACAGAAAATTCGAGAAAGTTCCTTTCGACATCTGCGAAATGGCGCGCGTGATACTTCTTTCTTTTGAGGCGAAGATAGATTCAAAGAAGCTCGATGTGGAATTTGATTCTCCTTCGGACAAACTTTATGTATACTCGGACAAGGATGCCGTAAATCAGGTTGTATACAACATATGCGATAATGCGGTAAAATTCTCCAAAGACGGCGGAAAATACAGAATAGCGATATCCGATGAGGGAAGCTTTATAAAGCTCAGCGTTTACAACGAGGGCGTGGGAATTTCCGCAGAGGACAAGGAGCATATTTTCGACCGTTTTTACAAGAGCGATAAGAGCCGCGGACTCGATAAATCCGGCGTGGGACTCGGTCTTTACATCTGTCATACGATAATGGACAGGCTGGGAGAGAAGATCTACGTGGAAAGCGAATACGGCAAATATTGTTGCTTTATTATAGAGCTGACAAAATATAAAGGCAAGCTTCCGATAGGTTCCGATAACGGAAAACAACAAATGCAATGACCCCGAAAATTCGGGATTGTATATCTTCATACAACAAAAAGCGTCTTGGCTTTTTGCCAAGACGCCTAAAAATATAAAGCCGTTCATATGCGGGATTTTCTTATTCCACATCCTCGCTTTTCATTTTCTGCCCGCGATATGATTCGACATATTTTTCATATTCTTATTTTATGCCGCGAACGAAATACGTTGACCGATTTTTTTGCGGACAAACCGACTGTAAAAGGAGTTTTCAAAATGGTAAAAATATCACCTTCGATACTTGCGTGCGATTTTTCGCGCATGGGAGAGGAAATAAAGAGAATAGAGCGCTTTTCCGACTATCTTCATGTGGATGTAATGGACGGAATTTTTGTTCCGAATATTTCTTTCGGTATGCCTGTTATAAGCTCTATCAGAAAGACGACGGATATGTTCTTTGACGTTCACCTTATGATAGACCGCCCCGAAAGATATATAGATGATTTTGTAAAATGCGGTGCTGACCTTATAACGATACATTACGAGAGTACGGATGATCCCGCGGCTGTTCTGAAAAAGATAAGAGCCTGCGGGAAAAAAGCAGGTCTTTCCATAAAGCCGAAAACCGATGTTTCGGTAGTGCTTCCGCTTCTTCCGCTTTGCGACCTTGTTCTCGTTATGACGGTAGAGCCGGGATTCGGCGGACAGAAATTCATGCACGATATGATGCCGAAAGTAAAAGCTCTTCGCGACGCGGTGGAGAAAGACGGTCTTGACGTCGAAATAGAAGTTGATGGCGGGATAAATAAGGAGACCGTAAAAGAAGCGGCAAAAGCAGGCGCCGATGTATTTGTAGCGGGCTCTTCCGTTTTTGCGGCGGAAGACGCGGAAAAGGCTATATCGGAAATAAGAGATGCCGCAAAGTCTTTTTGACGACTTCGTTTTTTAGTCGTCTGAATTAAAAAATATCTTTTTCTCTTTTGTAATTGAGTGGTATTTAAGACTTTTGCGGAAAAATTGTGCGGATTGATGCGAAGGCTGAAAGACAGTTAAATATTTAAAAACGGGGATTTACTACATGAGCGATTCAAAGCATGATTTTATAAGGTTTTTTCTCCTTTATTTGGCAAAACTTATTTTTGCGGTGTTACTTACGTTTATCATAATGATTCCCGTGACGAATATTATCCGTCTTTTTCCCGGCATATCGGGGACAAATACCGAAAATATCGTATTCGGAACCGTATCCGTGGCGGTAGAGGTAGTTATATTTGCCGTCATGTCCTTTAAGGATTTTTACAACGGCAAAACATCAAGCGTAAAAATACCGTTTCTGTCTTTTTTCTCTGCCTTGGTATTGCAGTTTATATTAGCCGCGGCAAGCAGTTTTGCCACATATACGGCGGGATTTGGCATAATGTATCTGGGAACTTTTTTCTATTACGTGATTTCCGATGAAAAATATATTTTTCCCGTTACCGATGTGCCTGATATTCCTTTTTCTTATTTTCTCATACCCATGGTTGTTCTCGATATATTGATGATTGCGTCATTTTTTCTTTCCTTCTTTATGGCAAAGAGAAGAGCGGATAAAGAAAGAATTCATGAGTGATTTGTTTTGCAATATAAAAAGCCCTTTTACAGTGAAATGCACCCCAAAAGTTAGACACTTATGGAGGTGCATT
>ULQL01063714.1_pt1 | contig 16534 bp, 22 predicted proteins | sample 1954411 | NCBI WGS metagenome assembly ULQL01 (sample SAMEA4835654, study PRJEB28245) | human gut metagenome | biome: gut microbiome; material: fecal sample | place: Denmark | collected 2008 | reverse complement strand
CCTCTTCCATGACCTCTTCCATAGCCTCTTCCATCTTTTTGCTTTTTCTCATTTCTCTATCTCCTCATTAATTTCATTATAAAACCTTTCTCCCAAATATTCCCTTTCCCAGTCCGTGTCTTTATAATATCTTATAATATCCTCCCTGTCAATTTTAAATTTTCTCTTTAAAATTTCACACCTTATAATCTCATCCATAACAATTTTCCCTATCTCATAATAATCTTCCTTCAGTAGTAAATTTATCCCGTCTTTACCCTCCCTCTTACTCCATTCCATAAAATTCAAAAACTTACTTATCCTCTCATTCATTTCTAATCTTCCTCCTCTTCCTCCTCAAAATCCCAGCTCCAACCCATCATATGTGCAACCATCATCCCAATAGCTATATCCCAGTCATCTATATATTCTCCCCTTTCATATTCTTCAAAATCTACTCCATCCAAAAACGTGTCCCACAACTCTTTCACTCTCCATATCATTTCTTTACCTACCATTTTATATATCTCTTTTCTAAAGCCCATTCTATCTAAATTTTTATTTCCTGTCCACCCTTTTTTCATCATATACCTTTCTACCTCATCCACATTTATAATCCATCTTATCATTTCCACATAATCATTACTCTTTCTCAACTTAGTAATCCTTCCCATTCCCTTTCTCCTTTACCTTTCTCCTTTTATCCTTTCCCCCTAACCACAAATACAATATAACTACTTTTATTTTACTCGTCAATAACTTTCTTTTATTTTATAAATAATTCTTTTATTCACAATCTTTCTGGGATACCCTTGGGAGGGGTAAACCCCTCCCAAACCCACCCCGTTATTACTAACTCAACAATCATGCGTTTATCAACGGGGCCTCCGGCCCACCTTATAACTCGGTCTCCCCATACTTCACACCCCGCCCACGAAAGACTGGGTCTGGATTCCAAGGGTAAATAAACCCAGAGTCCCGCCTAGCCCGATAAGACTGGCTATCTGGTATCCGTACACCTGTTTGACCGTTTACCATAGTAAAATAAGTCTGGACCTGCTTAGCCCAATAAGACTGGCTTTACCAGGGTGCTACCTGCGTCTAGGTGGTCAGTTTCGCTGCCCTTATTTTCCCTTTTCTGCTAAGACTGGCTCTGTCCTGCTGTTACTGGGATCCGGCTTGTCGCATATTTTTTGCTCACGAAAATGCGACAACGTGTCGCTTGTATCAAAATTTCACATGTTGTTGTCGCATACTGTGTCGTATTAGCAATCATGTGAAATATTTCACATTTAAAAAACTTGATATAATAATAAAATCAATACTTTATGAACTGCGACACAATGCGACAAGGCGGGGCTGAAACTGTTACGAGGATTTGTCGCATTTCTGTTTGTCGCATTAAGAATGTGACAAGTAACACAATGTTACCAAAAAGTGTTACTCAGACGGATTTCGTCTGTCGCATTAAGAAATTTTTAGCGAAAAAACTAAAATTTTTAATTTTCTTTTCCCAGTTGTACTGGGCCCGGCTAGTACGTAAGTATTTGAAATAAAACACTTTTCTTTATACTGGATTAATATTTTTTTAATTTTTAATTTTTTTCTTTTGTAGAACTTTTAAATGCATCCTGCCTATATATCCCCGCATTACGGTGCAAGAGCTGTAACACTTCCGCGCCACTGGATACGCACACGTTATATTTATATATATTTTAATTTGAGCTAAAAAAACTAAAAATTAAAAAAAAATTAATCCAGTAAGGTATAAGGTTAATAAATTCAGATACTTAGACTATGTCGGGACCCGGCAATCGCTGGGACTGAAAAATTAAAAATTTTAATTTTTAAAAATTAAAAATCTTAAAATCGTTTTTATACGATTACGGGGTCCACTTAAATATTTACAAAATATTACTTTTAATATATAATAAACTCATTAATAACTACGGAGGAACAATGGACTTTCTAACAGTAATACCTGCACCCTGGGCAGAGGAAAAAGGCTGGACTCAGACAATCGGAAACACTAAACAGCCAGTAATTCCCGCAAATAACGCGAAAAGTGCGTATACTCTTGCAGAAGTAGCAGCAATACCAACTGGTAAATGCAACTTGGGCTTTATAACGTCTGAGTTAAATAATATAGTAATTTTAGACGTGGATAACTCAACTCTTGAGAATTTGCCCGCAGCCCTACAAGTAGCCATAAGCAAAACTTATAGCGAATATAGCTTATCAGGCAATGGGTTACATATTGTTTTTACAACTGATAAGTCCAAATTACCCAATAAAGCCTATTTGAAAACAAAGGTTTTTGAAGGACAACTCTCAATAAAAAACAACTTTATGGTTGTAACTGGCAACAAATTGCCACAGTCGCCTCAAGAAGTCTTTGCAATACCCGCGGAAATGCTACTGGAAATTCTGCAATATGAGTGGAAAAAGCCAAAAGAATCCGCAGTCGATACAGGCACAGACGACATCGACAATATGGATACACCTCCCATATTTGCAAAGTTTAAAAAAGCGGTGATGTCTATTCCCATAGACCAATGTGACAGAGTAAAGCGTGTCTATGAACAAGAATTTAACCAGAAGTATGAACACTATAACTTCTGGTTAACAATAGGAATGGCAATACATGACTATGGGAAAAGAGTTGGGCAGTTGACCCAAGCCCTAGAACTGTATCTCAACTGGTCAGTATTAGATCCTACAGACTTTGAATCCGATGAGGCAGTTGCGAATAAATGGGCCTCATTTGCTTCAACACAGGCCAGTCGTATAACTTATAAAACTGTACTCAAGTTGGCGCAAGTCTTTGAATTCAATTATCCTAAAAAAGTTTTTGACAAAAAAGCGCGCAAATATATTCCTAATCCTATAATAATAGAATACGACAACTTTGAATATCTTCTGAATAAGTACAATATAAAACTGTGCCACATGAATAATCTTACTTTATTCATTAAAGGCGACGAGGATATAGTTGAAAAATATTTCATGCTTGATCAAATACAGAACCTCTTTGGCTATTATGGCCCTTTTAACAAGACCAAGTTATACGCGGCCACTTTGCGCTTGTGTCAAGATTCACTATGGCAAGGGCTGTCGAACACAAAAAACCTAGTAGACATTTGGGTAGAACAGCCAAAAGTGCAAGTAGACTTGTTTAACGAGTGGTTAAACTGGCCTAGCCATACCCTGTCTAATGACCTCAAATTTCCGAGAAACACTGGCACTCATATTGACGCGCCGTTGACTACTTTTGAAGACTTAGAGGCGTGTATTGACTGGGATATAACAGGTGGAGAAGAGCAACTTAAGCTATACAAAAAGATGTTATACGCGACATTCATGCAGCTCATAAAACTGCATGAACCAGGGCTGCAACAATTTGAAGACAATGGAGGCATGTTTGCCTTTATTGGGCCTGAAAACACGTATAAAACGACATTCTTTAAACTCTTGTTGCCAATTCCACTAGAGTTCTTGAGAAAAGAGCAGAATCAAGAACTGGTAGGGGAGAAAAACAAACGAGACTTTGTGCGAAATCTTTCAAACGCGGTCATACTCCTGGTAGACGAATTTGAAGGATTTATGGACCACAAGCACTCGGGAAGCTTTTTTAAGTCAATCATAAGCTCAAATACCACTTCTTTTACAGATATTTATAAAACTGAAGAATCAAGCCTCAAGCGCAAAGCCATTCTTGTAGGTACATCTAATGACCTCAAGCAAATAATATCAGATAATGGCAGTAGACGCCTATGGTACACAAAAATTAGGTCCATAGATACCACGCGTATGCTGCAAATTGACTTGCATGCTATGTATAATAATATGCGCGATAGGTTCAGAAAAGCAGTAGCCAAAGGAGAAACACCCTGGTTATTGACGAAAGAAGAAGTCACACTCGTATCAGAAAACAATAAAGAGATGCGGGCAAAGTCGTCTCTTGACCTTAATTTGGAAGAAATATTTCCGTATACGACAAATTATAACGTGGAAAGTAGGTATAGAGATAGAGAACTTTTAATTCCAACAACAAAAGCATCTCGTATTATACCTGAAAAAGATAAAGAAGGTGACTTAGGAGTAAAAAGAGGAAGATTTCTCAAAACTCAACATGTTGTTAGACTGTTAAAGTTCTATGATTATCCAATTCCGCCGACCGCAGAGCTGAATAGAGCGTTAATGCGGTTCTGTATGGACTTTATTGGCCAAAAGTCTAGAACATTAGCCTATGGAAAAATGGCAATAGAAAGCGGACAACTGTGTGTGACAAAGCAAGGGAATAAATGGATGCACAGATTATGGATATTACCAATAGACGAAGACTATAAGCCTGAGGAGATTGACTAGTATGTACGATAAAAATGGAAATAAAATAGCAGATGGTATTGTCTGCTTTATACGGTGTGCCGCTTGTGGTAAAGAAGTGCATGAGTTTACATCCCTGGAGAACGCCAAAACGTTTATTCAAGTAGAACACTGGACAAAAGTAGGTCGTAGCGTTATTTGTCCTGAGTGTAGCAAACGGCTATTTAATGGTCGACCATATGCCCAGGTCGAACGAGGGAAAAATAAACTTAAAATTTGTGAACAAAAGTATTTACAAAGTAATGCTGTTGACGTATAATATACACATACTTGAACAACTTAGGAGGCCAAAATGACATATGAAGAATTTGAGGCAGCCATGGACGACCTGAGAACAGAACAAGAGTGTTCTCCGTTCTATGGGACATTCTTTCCAGAAAAAATGGTCCGTTTTTTTGACGGCCTATACAATGGCGAGGTAGAACACCTTATAAGTTGTGGGTATTATTACGATGAAGATGATTGGCTGGACTGTTTTTATCAGTCTGCCTATCGCAGTTTTAAGGAACATTGTACTATTCCTCAGTACCACAAAGAGGCCTAAAATGGAAAAGATTATCAAGGCAGTAATTGTTTGGCTTATTTTTGTGGTGTGTGCAGGCGTCTTTTGTGTCTTTGCCTTTCTTCACACTGGCGAAACTACTTGGGGCCTGCTCAAGCTTCTTTCACTTTTTGCCATCGTTCCGTCAATTATAATCGCCATGGTGGGAGACTAATATGTGGAATCGTATTCTTGACATATTTGGAGGCTTGGGCCTTATTATTATACTCGGAGGCATCGGATACTTTTGTTACTGGCATGCGTCTTTAATAGACGCAATGGCCCTGGGAGGAATATGACTAAATTATGGGATCATATTCTTGACGTTATCGGGGTTATTAGTTTCATAATTATCTTTGGTGGCCCCTGGCTAATATTGATATGCTTCTCTTATTAATACTATAACCATAGGAGAATTTATGGCACATTCAGAGTTCAGTCCGTCACAGTTGCATCGTATAATCAGCTGCCCCAGCAGTGTACAACTGTACCACGATCTTGGCGTATATAATGAAGTGGCACCATCTTCTCTGTATGCGGAAGAGGGCACATTGCTCCATTCGTATATGGAGAAGGCTTTATTCACTTCTGATTTGTCCTTTATTCCTGATGCAGAACATAGGACAATCGTTAAGGCTGCAGCAGAATATGTACGGGATTTCATTCCTAAGTATACGCAAAATGTAAAAATTTTGCAAGAACAACGCGTGGAAGTGCCAGACGTGCCGCAAGTTTATGGTACAGCTGACCTTATCCTTTATATAAAGGATGATGAGGTACCTGAAGCGTGTGAGCTTCACGTTTTTGACTATAAATTTGGCGCGGGTGTATGGGTAGATGCAGAAGACAATCCGCAGTTTATGGCATACTTGCTGGGTGCAGTAAAAGCAGTTAACGCGGACACCCGTGGAAAGATCTTTGCCCATGTAGTACAACCACGCTTGGATAATTTCAAATGGGTAGACTACTCATGGAATAGGCTCATAAACTGGCGAAATGAAGTTTTGATACCTACAATTGCCAAGGCATGCAGCGACAAAGACTATTTTGGTCCGTCTGAATCTGCATGCCGTTGGTGTGCAGTGAAAGCTCGCTGTCCAGCATGCTTCCAAAAGGCTCAAGAGGCAGCGTCGGAAATCTTCAAGCTCCATGGTCTGTGTAAAGAGTCTGCTTCGATATCTATAGAAGAGGTAAAAGCATTCTTCAAGAATGAGGCCATTATCATGAGCCAGATAAAGGCCATTAAGTCATATTTTATGGCAGAATTGATTTCAGGGCGAAAAGTACCAGGATATAAACTTGCATACTCACGAGGAACTCGCAAGTGGAAAGATGAAGACAAAGCCATAGACTACTTGTCTGCGCAATACGATATTGATTTAGATGATATATTTGAAACATATCTGAAGTCTCCGGCACAGGCAGAAAAACTTTTGCCGCGATTAAAAAAGGATAAACAATTTATAGATCTCATTTATACCCCGCAAGGAGCCCCAAAGCTTGTTCCAGTCGAGTCGGAAGAAGCCAATCCATTCGCGGAAGTGACTGAATGAAAAAAGTTTTAAATTTGGTGTAAAAAACTATTTACATTCAGCCTAAAATTGGTTATATTAACTTTAACAAAAGCAACAAAGGAGTTTTATCATGACACAGGATAACTACAAGAACAATCGTGAGCGCGTGATCCATCTGGTGGAAGCCGGCGGCGCCACAAAGCAGTCCCTCTGCGAAGCCTGTGGCTTCAATGAAAAGTCCCTGGCGTCCGTATTTGCCCAGCTGCGTCTGATGGGCAAGTACAATATCAAGGACGAAAATGGTGTGTACAGCCTGGTGGATGAGGCCACCTGGAATGAACACAGGGCGTCCAGTTCCAAGGTTCAGCCCAAGACGCCCAAGACGCCCAAGGAAGCCTATGATGCGGCCGTCAAACGTGAACAGCGCGCGGCCACGGCTCAGATGAATGCCGAAAAGCGTTTCAACGCGGACTCGAGCCGTGAAAACGAGCTCCGTAAGATCATCGCCGACGCGGAACTCGAGCTGACCTCCATTTTGGTCGGCAAAGCCGAAGAAGCCCTGCAGGCCGCCAATGAGCCCCCCGCTGATGTCCCTGCCGACGCCTCCGCTTACGATTTTTCCCTGTAATCCCTCTCCTCTGCCGACGGGGCTAGCCCAACTCCAGGGCTAGCCCCATTTGTGTAATGGATGAAGTGTATGGAAAAAATTTATAAAGATGAAAAGAATAAGGTTCGTATTGATCTGGTTGACCCAGAGTTTATTGTCGGCATAGCCGAAATTCTTGGGTATGGCGCAGAGAAATACGAGCCTTATTCTTTTCAAAAGGTTACCAATGGCCTTGATAAATATTATGCCGCCGCATTGCGGCATTTGTTAGCGTGGCGCACTGGTGACTTTGAGGACATGGAAACAGGTCAGAACCACTTACTCCATGCAGCTTGCAATTTGATGTTCTTATTGCGTATTCAACACATGGAAATAGCAGGACCTTTAATGTCAGTGGAGGAGCTGAATGAATGTAACAACAATATGGGCAAGTCCAGAACCACTGAAAAGTGTATCAATGGCAGCCAAGCAGACGATAATGAGGGAAGTGCCAGACAAGCTGTTGAGCCAGAAAACTCTGAAGTTTCTGTGGCTCGCTGGCCACAGGAGTATATTCGAGCATGCGGCTGCGTCCTTCCATCTGACAGGAGTGAGCCGGTCGTTCATGGCACAGATACGGACCCACAGACTGGCAAGCTTCACCTGTAGCTCGCAACACTATCAGGATTACCGCGATTACAATCTCTTGTCTGCAGGTCTTGATGAAGAGGCCGTGCAAATCATGCAAGCGGCCATCAAAAAATACGGCGAAATGGTCGACGCAGGTGTGCCAAAAGAAAAAGCACGGCAAATTCTTCCTGAGGCCATGGAAGTCAACATGTTTTTAACAGCCAATGCCCGCCAACTGGCTTACATGATTAACTTGCGTATGTGCCACCGTAACTGTGAAGAAATGCGCCTTGTCATGACGGCGCTACGGGAGCAGTGTATTGATTGGTTTCCGGAATTTTTCATGTTTATCGACCAAGATTGTGTCATGGGTCAATGCACACAAGGGCATATGGCTTGTGGAAAATTTTACTTTCAAGGCCCTCAAGAGGTCATAAAATGAAAAGTATGACAATTACTCAGGCAATGGATATCGCCTACGCAATGGCAAGTGCTTCATATTGCCATGATAAACAAGTGGGCTGTGTTCTTTTAAACATAAACAGTGTATTCCTTTCTGCAGGATATAATATATCCTGTGGCGCTTCAAAGTGCTTGAAAGAACAAGATAAGGAATGTACAGCCACGCATGCCGAGGTGGCAGCTTTAGAATATTTAAACGCGCAGAATCATCCGTATATTGCCGTTTGCACACTTGAGCCTTGCCTTGAATGTGCAAAAAAGTTGTATAACGCAGGAGTTCGTGTAATATATTTTCACAAAAAAACTTCTCAGCAAAAAAGGGGTACTGCCTGGTTCGAAAACCAGTCAACTACACGGGTAATTCAAATCCGTTATAAAAACAAAATGGCTTATGACATAGCCTCGCTTTTATTTTCAAATTCTTTAAAGTCGGTAATTGACTTTATCCGGGCGGATTTTGAAAGGGTACCCAATTGGGCCTCTTTGTTTAACGATATCCGCCAATACCACAAAGACCTTAAATACCCCGAAGAATTCTTTCGCTCAGAGCAAAGTATTTGTGTCTTACAAAAGCAGCAGATACGCACTATGGTTTTGGCCCTTGTAGATGAAGCACATGAAGCATTGCATGAAGTCGACTGGAAGCCCTGGAAAAAGTATAACGGTCAGCCAAAGGTAAACATTGATAAATTCCTGGAAGAAACAGGAGATATCCTGTTCTTTATAGACGGTATGCTGATGACATTTGGACTTTCTTGGGATGACCTGATGCAGGCCGTGGCCCAAAAGCTCAAAGTCGTACGCGACCGCATGGCAACTGGTTATCATAATTAACATTCAACAAAAAGGACTAAGACAATGATCACACCTCTTTGCCGTTTTACGTTTGTCAATGTGTTTGAGCCCAAAGCCAACCTCTCTGGTGCTATGAAATACTCAGCAGGCCTGATGTTTCCCAAAGACAACATAGCGGATATTGAAGTGCTCAAAAAGGCCATCGATGACGCCATCCAGGCCGGTATCAGCAAAGGTACCATTACAGCCGCACAGGTGAAGTCCAGAACATTCAAATACCCGTTGCGCGATGGTGACGCGTATTATGAAGAAGCAGATGAATCTGCCAAAGCCAATCGCGCCGGTTATCGTGGCATGATGTTCCTTTCCGCGTCAAGCAATAATCCCATAGGTGTGGTTGACAGGCATGCTCAGCCCATCATGGACCCCAGCGAATTCTACAGCGGATGTTGGGGACATGCAGACATCCGTTTCTACGCGTTCAACCGTGGCGGTGGCATCGGTATCGGCGTAGGCCTTCAGAATGTCATGAAGAAAAAGGACGACACTCGCCTTGATGGACGTCAGGACGCCCAGTCGGCTTTTGCTGGTGTAGTGGATAACAGTGACGAACAAGGCCCGGCTTTTGCTGGCAGCGAAGACGACGTACCGCTTTAGGCCAAAATAAAGGGCCGCATATGCGGCCCTTTATATGAATATTAAATTTTTGTATTTATACTATTTTTGTCGCATTAAGGTTAAAAATAGCTTAAACTAACCCCTTAGATTTAGGCTATTTCACTTAATACGACACAATGCGAGGAGGCAAAAATATGAATAATCTAGAAAAAAGGTTAAAAATTAAAGGAACTGCATACGCGTTAACTATGATGTGCCGTAGTGAGTATGACTGTCCCTTATATAATGAACCTAGGACAAATTGTCCTATATGAAAAGCACATGATATGGTATGCAAGTCTGTTACTATGGAAACCTGGGAAAAGCTTTTAATTAAATTGGAGGATTAAATAATGAGTAAGAGATTTGTATTAAAAATGCAATTAAGTGAATTCCCATACGAAAAAAGAGTTTTAATATATAATAAAAATAAAACAATAATGACAGAGTTGCCAGTAACTCCCGAAATTAAAAAACTTTTTAATGGTAAGCATAAAATATTTGTATTAGGGGAAATTGATGGAGCAACTGTTAATATTGTTTGCAAAATAAAGGACAAGTCATGGTAGTAATAGACTTTGAAACGGCGTCTGAGGTTAATATAAAAGAGCAAGGAAGTATGAGGTATTTTACTCATCCTTCTACTCAAATTCTTATGCTGGGGTATAAGATTGATAATGGACCCGTAAAACAAATTTTTTATGGCGATCTATTCCCTAAAGAGATAATGGAGAATGGCCTTATATATGCTTTTAACTTTGGCTTTGAATTGGGTATATGGCAACATGTGTGCATACCCAATTATAAATGGCCAAAGCTCGAAGCACATATGATGCAAGACGTTCAGGCCATATGTGGTCGTTTTGGTTTACCTCAAAATCTTAAAGAAGCGGCCAAAGTTCTTCATGTGCCTACACAAAAGGACGAGTTTGGTCTAAACCTTATTAAACTATTCTGTATGCCGCCTTTTGGTAGAGACGATAATGGGAATATCTTACCGCATTTGCGGCAGCAATGGGAGTTGTTTAAGATATATAACCAGCATGACGTCGAGGCAACTTACCAGGTGTTAAAGGCATTGCCTACAGATAAACTTGAGCCTGCAGAAAACAAAATATGGTTAATGAATCACGAAATAAATGTGCGTGGAGTTCCTGTGGACCCTCGTGAAGCTTATCAAATTTTGCGAGTGACAGAATCGTATCTGGAAGAGCACAATAATAGACTGATAGACTTAACCGATGGTAAGGTGTCAAAAGTTACACAAATTGCTCGCATAAAAAGCTGGATGGAGTCAAAAGGGTACTATATTGAAAGTTTAACTCAAGATGAACTGCCAAAATGGCTTAGTCGAGAAGATTTGCCTGACGACGTAATGGAAGTGCTTGAACTGCGCGCGGGTATGGGTTTGTCTTCACTTGGAAAATATAAAAGAATTCTTAATGAGCACTACGCTCATAGGATGTTCTACAATTCAAGGTATTATGGCGCACACACAGGCAGAATAACTGGTATGGGCCTTCAGTTGCTTAATTTGCCAAGAGCCAGTGTAAAAGATCCTGAGGCAGAAATACAGAAATTCTTTGATCTGTCAATTGTATTTGAAAATCCGGTTATGTCCGCACGTGCTTTAGTTCGTCCCATGATTAAGGCTAGCGAAGGAAAAACATTAATTGTAGCAGACTATTCATCTATTGAGTTTATTCTGCTTATGTGGCTCTGTGAAGAGCATGAAGCTGTTAAACGTTTTGCTCAGCGTTTTGACCAATATAAAGACTTGGCGGTGCATATGTATAATGTACCATATGACGAAATTAATAAGAGTCAGCGCCAAGTAGGCAAATATGGAATTCTTGGTTGTGGCTATGGCCTTGGAGCAAAAGGCTTTGTGGGCTACGCAGATAGATTTGGTCTGACTTTGCCATTAGAAATGGCCACAAGAACTGTTAATGGTTTTAGGTCTCTTTATTCTAATGTGCCTAAATTCTGGTATTCTTTGGCTAACTGTGCAATAAATGCCATAGAAATCCCAGGGCGCACATTTGAAACAAATCGAGTCAAATTTGAATACAAAGTGGATAGAGCAGGCCACAAATGGTTGCGTATGATATTGCCCAGTGGCAGAGCTATGTACTATTTTGACCCTAAAATTGAGCAAGGTAAATATGGCCCCGCAGTAACAACTTGGGGTATTATCCAAGAAACAAAGTCTTGGGGCAAAAAGTACATGACTCCAGGCAAATGGGCAGAAAATGTTATCCAAGCGCTTGGGCGTGATTTGCTATATTATGGAAAGCAAAAACTCCAAGAAGCAGGCTATGACATAGTATTCAGTATTTATGATGAAGTAGTCTCTGAAGTACCAGTGGAAAGAGCAAATCTTGAAGAATATGAGACTCTTATGGCGTCAATTCCACCATGGGCAGAAGGGCTGCCTGTGCGTGCAGAAGGATATATCAGTAACAGGTATAAAAAGGGGTAAACATGCGGCCGAATAAAGTTGTAGTTTTAACGGTTTTATGGCTGGTAGTATTCATGACTATCGGAGCTTTTATAACTTGTCTATTTAACCTTTATTGGAGATAGTATGCTTCAGGCTCTTAAAAACTGCAAGTACAATAAGGCGGATAAAAAGTTTGATTATCTGTCAAACTTTACAAAGTTCACTTCTGCCAAGATGGCGGGTGTAATTGACACAGGTTTTGAATCCATGGTTGAGTTTCTGAAATACGAGCTTGACCATGCAGCAAGGCCTATTGTGATTCAACGGCTCGTGTCTCAGTGCCTTACTGAGTATAAGAAAAAAATTATGGAGGAGATATGCTCGAATCAGAAATTGAAAAATACCTCGTTAAAAGGGTAAAACAAATTGGCGGCAAGGCGTATAAATTTACGTCTCCGGCTCATCGAGGAGTACCAGATAGAATTCTTGTTTTACCCAGGGGGCATGTGATATTTTGTGAGGTAAAAAACGAGAGAGGACGGCTTAGTGTACTTCAACAAATAGAGCTCCAATGGATGAAGTCATTAGGCCATAGAGTGGCTGTAGTTTATTCAATAGAAGACGTAGACGCACTTATGGAGTATATCGATGAATTCTGCGGATAAAATGTTCATGATTCTGGAAATTCAGAATACTTGTGGCATGAATGCTAAACTTGAGAAACTGGCCCAGGTACCAGAACTTAAGAACATTCTTAAGCTAACGTACAATCCTTATATCCATTTCAATATAAAGCCTACAAAAAATTGGCTGCAGGATAATTGTGGCACTGGTGTATTTGATGCAACAACGTCCAGGTTGCTTCAAGCCCTGGCCGAAGAAAAGCTCCGTGGGTCTGCAGCAAAAAGAGCAGTACTTGCTGAGTTTGAACGGCTTGAGCCTATGTCTCAACAACTCTTGCTCCGTATCCTGAATAAAGATATGTCATTTGGCATGCAGGCCAAGTCTATCAATAAAGTCTGGCCTGGACTTATTCCAGAATTCCAAGTGCAGCTTGCGGCCAAGCTGGAAGACAAGTACCTAAAGTTTCCCATTATCGGCTCATACAAAGTTGATGGTCTTAGGTGCATTTATCAGGATGGACATCTGTATACACGATATGGCCGTCGTTTTATAGGCCTTGAGTCCCTTGAAGAGCTTTTGCGTGAAAAGAATGTCATTTCTCTTGACGGCGAATTAGTTGTTCCTGGAAAGTCCTTTGACGACTTGAGTGGAGAACTTCGGTCTTTCAAATCAACTGACAATGTTATTTACAATGTGTTTGACGCACGGCTAACTGTGTCCATGCCTCAACATGTGCGCCTGGCAGTAGCAACGACTACAGTAACACATATAAATGACCCACGGGTACAACTGATACCCTATCGCACTTTAAACTCTGAAAATGAAATGTATAAAATGTTCACAGAAGCTCGTGAACAGGGCTTTGAAGGCTTGGTTCTAAAAAATGAAAACGCTGCGTCGTATAATGGCCGGTCTAGAGCATGGATGAAACTGAAATCCTCTGACACAGTTGATATTGAGGTCAGCGATCTAATTGAAGGCCAAGGCAAGTATGAAAGTTGTGTAGGTGCATTGGCTTGCCATTTTAATAATACTGTGGTTTATATTGGATCAGGCTTGACTGATGAACAGCGTAAAGTTTGGTGGGAGGACCCAAATACTATTATAGGAAAAACAGTAGAAGTGGAGTATATGGAGATCTCCAAAAATGGTGCTCTCCGTCATCCTAGACTCAAGTGTGTAAGAGGAGACAAGTAATGCGAGTTAAAGGAGAATATATCGTATCACGGTATGGCGATTTCAATGCACAGGCTCTCGAAGGGCTTTCACGTGCTAAAAAGGCTCAGACAATTGAAGACTTAAAAGTCTTATATAAAAGGGCCTTCAGCTGGATAACAAAGGATATGATAACTGATGAAGATAAACAGGATATAGATAGATTTATCAATGACATCTATATTCTGTTTAAAAAAGAGTATCCAACTTTTATAATCGAAAAGTTCCGCATAGAACGGAAAGATAAAAGCAAGCAGTATATTACCAGGAACAATATTGTTTTTGTACAAAAAGGAGGCCGTAGATGAAGTTTCCTCTCCATGGCTATCAAAAGTCTGCCGTGGATTGGATGTTAAAGAGACAATGCGGGTATCTTGCCATAGACATGGGTCTAGGCAAGACCCGCATCGTCTTAGAATACATCCGGCAGGCAAAAATAAAAAAGACTTTAGTTGTGGCCCCCCTTCGAGTGGCTTTGCACACTTGGCCTTCTGAAATTCAAAAATGGGCGCCAGAGTTAACTTATACAGTTCTCCATGGACAAAACAAGTCTATGAGGCCTGACGTAAACATTTATATAATTAATTATGAAGGCCTTAAATGGCTTATGGAGCAGCCTAAAAATAAGCTATTTAAAAGTCTCTTAGTTATAGATGAAGCGTCTATGGTTAAGGCATCTTCAAGCCTTAAGTTTAAAATTCTCTCAGAGTTAAGAAGTTTTAGCTCTAAAGTATTTGCATTAAGTGCATCACCTATGCCCAATGGTTATCAGGACCTCTGGGCGCAGTATTTTCTCTTGGATAGGGGTAAGTCTCTTGGGCCATCTTTTGCTCCATTCTTCAATAAGTATTTTCGGAGGTTATCTACTTTCCAGATTATAACAATTGACAAGCAAGCACTTCAGGAAATTCCTAAACGTGTCGCATCAACCACTTTTAGGCTTAGTTCTAGTGATTACTTAGCTCTTCCCAAGTGTATAATGCGAGACATCTTGGTTGAACTTCCAAAAGCTATTATGGCTCAATATAAAGAATTTGAACAAGATTTTGCCCTTAGCCTCTCTCAAGAAGTAACAGTTACCGCAGTTAACTCTGCCATGCTATCTATGCGTTTACGACAGCTATGCCAGGGCTTTTTGTATTATGAGGGAGACGACGAAAAGAGAAATGTTAAAGATATCCACAATGTAAAAGTAGACGCCTTGGTTAATACCATTCAAGAGCTTAATGGTCATCCAGCATTAGTGGCCGTGCAGTTTAAAGAGGATATTGTCAAAATAAAAAAGGCACTGGGTAATGTGCCGATAATTGCTGGAGGGGTAGGTTCAAATGTCTCAACAAGTCTTATTGACAGATGGAATACTGGTCAATTGCCAATATTGGTGGTTCACCCTGCATCCATATCACATGGGGTTAATCTCCAATACGGAGGTAACAATATTATATGGTACGCCCAAACTTGGAATATGGAACATTACCAGCAGCTCAATGGGAGACTTTTGCGTCAAGGACAGAAAAAGCCAGTTATCATAACCCGGCTTCTGGCTAAGGGCACTATAGAGCATAAAATTATTGCGGCTCTTGCCCAGAAAAATGAAAGTCAGCAATCCTTACTTGATGCATTGAGGAAGTTCACTAACGAACTCTTGGCACAATCTTAATTGCTCGCGGACTTCGTCTGCTTCTTTGGTAAGATCAAGAAGAAATTGAGTAGCCTCTTTTGAAAGCTTTCCGGCAGTGGTTTTAAAATCGCTGTCGGAATTTTTATTTGCATTTCCAGTGGTACTGCTACTGGTACTTCCTGGGTCGCGCAGCCCGCCAAGCTCAAACACAAGCTGAGCATTAGAGCTGGCAAGACGAGCAATTTCCAATTGTCTTTCATAGCTCTCCTCCAAAAGAGTTGTCACTTGACTTTGGAGTTTTTGCTCTGTCTGTCTAAAATCTTCTTGCACTTTTAAACTTGTCGCATTAACTTCTATTTTTAAAGCCTGTATCTTATTAAGGTAATAAGCCCTTGTTCCTATGCAACTTAATGCGGCACTAAGAACAAGGGCTAAAAGCGTGCGATTCATATCTTTACTTTTTTATCTTTGTCGGGTCTTCTTGAATGGCACGCAACTTTTCCAGGATCCACTGTGGAACTGGCAGACCAAGCTGAGAAAGGTTTGAGAGACAAGACAAAGTCTCATTGATACACATAAGACACACAAACCATATGTCAATACTGACTTTTGATCCCAAAGACTCACTGATAGCCTGTGTAGCCAGAGCTACAACCAAGCAGGAGATGGCATACAAAATCAGCTTGACAATGATTTTATGAAGGCCTAGGACGACACAGTGTTTTTTATTCCAATTGACCCAAAACTCAAGTATGAAGTCAATCATCATAAGCAACAGCAATATATGAACAAGTCCATGAATCGCTGAATACGCTGTAAAAATTATTGCGGCGAAAACGGCAAAAATAGACTTGAACATAATTTCGTCCATCAGAACCTTTATTTGGTACCTGGTAAGCAGGCTGAACTCAATCATACTGCTACCTCCATAGTTGTTTACCAGGTGCGCACAGGGCCATTGTCGAGATGGACAAATCCTTTGTCCGGGTACGGGCGAGCGACCGCAAAACCAGCTTCTTTTGCCAGCTTGCAAAAAGTTTCCTGCTCTTCTTGCGGTACTGCCACATCAAAAGCCACCTTT
>ULQL01062024.1_pt1 | contig 16640 bp, 14 predicted proteins | sample 1954411 | NCBI WGS metagenome assembly ULQL01 (sample SAMEA4835654, study PRJEB28245) | human gut metagenome | biome: gut microbiome; material: fecal sample | place: Denmark | collected 2008 | reverse complement strand
GGGGCCAATTCTATATCTAATTTCTTCGGTGGCATATACTGGGAAGATGATGTGAATGAAGCTATTGATGACTATGATACCTTGGTAAATAAATACTACTTTTCTTATATAAAAGCAGGAAATGAATTTTATGTAAGAGGAGCTGGTATTTCTGATGTTAATGGGGTATATGCTGGTACAAATGGATATTGGAGTTGTTGGAATGGTTATACTTGTTATATGGGAACAGATACCCCGATGACAAAGGCTTATATCTATATTAAACGTAATAGCGATGGCGCAGTACTCTATCAATCTGTAAAACAGTGGATGTTTACAAATGCTGGTAATTGCTATATAGGACACGAGAATATAGAAATGGTAAACGTAAGTAATCCTTCTGATAAATTTACTATAGAAAGCCCATTCTTATATCATATATATCGGCGATTATTATGCGATGTAGATACCATATCTGACTCAGAGGGAGTAAAGAATACATATAATTTGCCATCAGATGATTTTGTAACAGATAACAGAAATTATAAAAAGTGTATAGGCTTAACTGGAGGACTATTCTTTTGCACTTCAAGAACAGTAACAGAGCCAACAAAATATGGGTTGAATGACTACGGAGAATATTTTACTAATGAATTTATACCTGCTTCCGCTGGTATAGGTAGGCCATTGCCTATTAGTAAAAACTCATGGGCTAATGCTTCACTGTGGTATGTGTATGATAGCTATTATGAGCATTTTGAAGAAAGACTAAGAAAGCAATATACATTAAAAGATAGCTATTCTATAGGTGCGGCCATAAAAGCTATACTTAAAAAAATAGACCCAAATATTACGCACGAACCAACATCTGAATATAGTCAATTCTTATATGGAAGTTCTAATCCGTTAGGAATGGAAAGATTTTATGTATATATAACACAAAAAACTAATATACTTAAAGGAGACTATGACCGGCCAGCTCAAAAAGCGGAAGCTTCATTAGAAGAACTTATGAAAATGCTGCGCGACTGTTTTAGATGCTATTGGTATATAGAAGATAATAAATTTAAAATTGAGCACATATATTTCTTCATGAATGGTGGTAGTTATTCTGGCAAATCAAATTATCAGCTTGATTTTACAAAGCTCACAGACCAGTTTAATAAAAAACTATCGTCTTATTTTCAATCTGAAATAGAATATGATAAGTCAGACTTAAATCAGCGATACGAATTTGCCTGGATGGATGACGTAACAGACTTGTTTGGTGGTAATACTATTGATGTTAAATCTAACTATATTCAAAAAGATAAAACAGAAGAAATAAATATAGGTCAGTTTTCATCTGATGTAGACTATATGCTATTCAATCCTTCAAATTTTTCTGAAGATGGTTTTGCTCTATTATGCCCAGTTAAAAATGGTTCTACTCTCGAATTGCCAATAATAACAGTAAATGGCCTTGTCGATGAAAACAAAGACATTTATACTGCTGTAGCTCAGAATTGGTATGCCTCATGGATATATTTGCAGAATTTTTATTTATGGGATATGCCAGCCTATAGCATAGAGTCTAATGTGCTTAATTATTTATATGCGAGGGACATAAAAAAATGTATGAAACATACTATAGAATTTCCTACAGAAGAAGACCTAGACGAACTAGAACTTATTAAAACAGCATTTGGAAACGGCAAAATAGACGAAATATCTATCAGTTTAGACACTAGAATGGCTAAAGTAAATCTGCTTTACAGGCCGGAATAATGCTTATGTTAAATACGTTAGAAAATTTTTATATATTATTTATAATCACTAAATTAGCAACATGAAGTTAGTGAATAATAACATATCGCCATTGCCTTTTTACGATAATCTTGCACTGCAAAATCATCGTAAAGATTATGCTTTTGGCCAGGTTTATCCGCTAATAACCTATAAGAATATGTTATTGCCTTTTCAAGTAGTTCTTGCCAGTGGAACAGCTATAAATTGGGTGAGATTGTATAATTTCAATACGGGGGCATATACTACTATAACAACGAGTATGAAAGAAAATGGCTTAGTTATTAAGTCATATACTAACTTTAAGCTTCTTAAATATCCTGGTACTCTTCCTATAGTTGAAATAAAGCATGAAGGTTTGTATTATTTAGCTATTTCAATATCAGGTTTAGGAACTATATATTCTGATATATTCACTGTAACTAATAAAGTAGACGACTATTTACTTCTTGAGTATTACAATTCATATAACTTTGAGCTTAAAAATGGTATAGTAGATTTTTCTGACAATTTCAAATTTAGGTGCTACTTGAATACACAAATCGGTAAACCTGAATATGACTTTGAGGAAGAAGCCACAGAGCGAATGGGTTATACTTTTATTGAAAGCCAGGTAAGCAAAAAAATTTATAAGTTTACATTTGTAGCTCCTGAATATCTATGTGATGCGCTAAGAATTGTAAGGCTATGTGAGAGTAAAAAAATAACAAGCAAACTCCAAGTCTATGATTTGACTATGTTCAGTATGGAGCCTGAATGGGAAGACCAAGGAGATTTAGCAGCTGTAGAGTGTGAATTTGAAACAGACACTGTAATTGCTAATATTGGTGGATATGCTCCTAGTTTATCTGGAGGAGATTTTAACAGTGACTTTAACAACGATTTTAAAACAGAATAGTATATATGACAAATTGGAGTACTTTAAAAGCAGCAATCGCTAGCATTATAAAAACTAACGGGAATAAAGAAATAACAGGACAACTTCTTCAGAATGTACTTAATAATATAGTAAGTTCTGTAGGAGAAAATTCTACATTTGCTGGAATTGCTACTCCAGCTACTAATCCTGGTGTGCCGGATGGCCCTGTGTTTTATCTTACAGCTACTGCTGGTATTTACTCAAATTTTAATGGGATTGAAGTACAGAGTGGAGAAGCTGTTATTCTCATTTGGGATAATAACACATGGTCTAAGAAAGTAACTGGCTTTGCGACTCAAGAGAAACTTTCCGAGTTAGATTCAAGAAGCTATAAACTTTTAGATATAGATACCATAAATGTTACAGGTAATGGCGTTGCTTATGATATAATAACTATAAAAACTAAGACCTCAATAAAAAGATTAAGCGCTGTTGTAGTTGAAGTAGGCGATATTATATCATCAGCACCTATATCACAATCTTTATTACAATGCAATATTGCATTTAAAGACGGTACTTTTCAATCAATAAATGCAGCTGCCAACTCAAGAACAGAGAACAAAGTAAATAATGAAAAGGAAATTTCAGAAATACGATTACGTGTCTATACATCTCAGTCTGTAGCGTCTGAAAAAGTTTCTTACGTATATAATAATTGTAAGATAGTTGGAACTCCTTTTGCATTTGAGAATACAGGCATACCAATACAAGCATTGGAAGATAATTTTCCTAACTTATGGGGAGACCCACATTTCAATATAATAGGAACTGTGTTAGGAGATTCAATATCCGGAAAGCACAACATAGAAAATTCTCCTTATGGAAAAGCGGTTAGGCTTTACGCTGAGATTGGTGAACGACCACAAATAGCGCATTCAAACACTGGTAGAATAGAAGTAATACCTAATACGCCATACTCATTAGGATTTTTATATAAACAAATTGCAGGCACAAAAAGACCTAAATTTACTCAAACAAACTTTCAACACGAAGGGTTTAGCTTTGGAACATACAGCGAAGTAAACTTAGGTAATGGATGGATTTTTTCTAAGGTTACTAACGTACAGTCTCCATCTAATATAACTCACAATTTGCAAGCAATTATAGACTTTGATAACCGAACCGGGTCAGAATATAGTGAAGTCTTAATAACAAACCCCGTAGTAGTTGTAGGAGGAGATATAAAAAACATACCTGTATGGTCTAATCAAGAAGTACTAAAAAAAATTAGTGAAAACAGTATAATAGCTTTGTTTGATAAAGAAGTGAGTAGAATAGGGACAGGACTAGACTACTCTTATGATATACTTTTGGCTTCCGGAAGTGGCACACTTAAAACACCATATGCAGGGAATTATATAAGTGTAAAGGTATCTGAGGGTATTACGACCAATAATAACAATACCTTTTTGCAATTATGCGGGCTTGATAGCAAAAGTAATTATGTATTTAGGTTAAATGCATTTAAAGGCGATGAAGTAATTGAAGAAATATCAACTGATGTATATAGAATAGAAATTAGACTTTATACAGGCATATTAGCTTCTGAGAATACAGCCGGGTATGAATATAAGATTGACAATGTAAGTATAAAGGTAGGGCAACAGCTAAGCGTCCAAAAACAAGTTAATGAATTGAAAAAAAATGGAGTTTCATCACCATTACCATGGAACGATAAAAATTTATTAACTTACGGAGATAGCATAACAGCGATAAACAATGGCACATTTAATGGACCATTTGTTTTAGCTGATGATATGTCGTGGGGTAATAGAGTAGCGGCATTATGCGGTTTTTTATCGCATAGAGGTAGAGGTGTTGGGGGTCAAACTTATGTTTGGAACACAAACACATGGTTTGCAGACGAAAATGGTAACTATGTTGGGCGACCAAGTATGGGCGGCTCAAAACCAACGGGTTCTTCTGAAGTAAAGGGAAGTTTTTGCTCATGGGAAAGAATCGTAGCTTCTGTGCCAAATGTTTCAAGCAAGATAAATTGTATTATACTTATGGGTGGGACTAACGACTTTACTAACGTAAAAGAATATGTTACCCCAATATGGAGCGCTGAAAATACATTAGATACCGATTGGGTTAATTCATCATTGTACAATGGTGGAGACTTTGATGTTTCGGATTTTTGTGGTGCAATTGCAAGCACCATTATGAAATGGCAGATAAGGTGTCCGCGAGCAAACATTGTTTTAGCGACACCTCTTCCGTGGTGGGAACGCACTTCACCTACTCCATCAGTTAATCCACACGGTCTAACTATGTTTGATGTTGCTCGAATTGAAGAAAAAGTAGCGCATTTTATGGGAATACCAGTTATAGACTTGAATGGCGAGTGCAATATAAATGGTGTGAATTACACTGATTATATTACAGATGCCGTACATCCATATTCAAATACCGGGAAAAAAGCTATTGGTAATTATATAGCAGGGAAATTAAATACAATTAACCCAAAAGAGTAATTAAAAAAATTCCATTCTGAAAACAGAAAAAATCTTAATTAACAGTTTTTAGCTAAATTTACTGAACTTTTTTCATTTAAAAGCATTATGTTTATATCGGTTTTTAAAAATGATGCTTTCTACCTCGTCCGGAAGAGGTAATTGCATATATAATTAACTAATTGTTTAACTTTTCAATTTTATCACGATTATGGCTGATGCAATTGAAAAAATTTACTGTAGCGACAGAGGCGATGATAATGCCTTGACTGCTGCTATATTGTCTAACAATCGCCGCGACGATGGTTACAACAACTGGATGAACAATCCGTTTGCGTATCTGATGTTCTTGGCGTTTACTCGCAACGGCGGCTTTGGTAACGACAACAACAATGCTGCTCTTGAGGCTATCCGTACGCAGATGCAGGACAACCAGAACAGCTCATTGATTATGAGTGCTCTCGGTGACGGCTTCAACCGCAATGACTTTGCTTTGAGCCAGTTAGCACAGAACCTCAATGTAGACTTCAACACTCTTCAGAAGTGCTGCTGCGACGTTCAGGCTGCTATCCGTGAGGTTGGTGGAGCAGTTAACTTCTCTGCTGAGAAGGTTATCAACGCTGCTAACCTTGGTGACTGCCGTATCATTGAGGCTCTTAACAACTGCTGCTGCCAGACTCAGCGCCAAATTGCCGATTTCCGTGCAGACTTGCTTCTCCAGAATTGCAAGGACACTGCAGAATTGCGCAATGGCCAGCGTGACCTCGGAGCTGCAATCACTCAAGGCTTCTCTGCTACTGCCTTCCAGGCTCAGCAAGACAAGTGTGACATCATCCGCGCCGGTCAGGATAACACTCAGCGCATTATCGATACGCTGAACAATCACTGGAAAGATGAGCAGGCTCGTGAAATTCAGGACCTTAAATTCCAGTTGTCTCAGGAGCGTCAGAACAATCTGATTAACGAGCGCTTTAATCGCCTTAACGGCAATTACGGCTGTGGTAATGGCTGTGGCTGCGGATGTGGCTGCGGCCAGTAATGTTTAACCATTAAACTTAAAAGATTATGGTTACATTATCGCCGGTAGGCTTAGCCGCTGCTCCTGTGGCAAATCAAGCTGCATTCTTGGCCACATTCAAGGAGAAATTGTGTCGCTGCGTTTGCGCAACTTCTACCAATCAGCCATTTGCGGCTGTTACCTATAGGAATGAAACACCTGTTCTTAATGGAACAACTTTATTCGTGCCTATTGTAGCAACTATCACGATTACTACACCTAATGCTTGTAAGTGTCAGGCTGAGACGCAGGTAATCAATGAGCGCTTTGTGGTTGCATTCCAGGGTATAACGACACTTCCTGCATCTGTCACTATCAACCAGCTCGGAATGACTCAGGGTCTGATTAAAATAGTATGCGGAAAATCCAATTGCTATGCAATCAATAGTTCTCTGACAGTAACTATTACGACTACTGCGTAAATAATTAGAGAGTACCTGAGGAGGTTTTATATCTTCTCGGGCACTCTCTTTTTGCATTCATTCAAATTAAATATATAAAGCTATGCTATTCAAAGATATTAAGCAGAATTATCCTGTATACATTCTCAATAAGCAGGATTTGAGCCTTACACAAGGCAAAGCAGTTCAGGTGCCGTTTCCTCGTATGGAGATGAACCAGAAAACTGGAAAGACAGAAATGGTGATTGATATTACCATTGAGGCAAATGGGAAAACAGCAACTTATGTAATTCCTGAAAGCCTTTCAGTTACTTATGCTGGCAATCTTATTTTGTCTACAGATAAGATGAGCTTGGCAAGCGAAATTGAGGCTATGAAGAATACTGCTGAACAGGTATTGGCCTCAGTAGACCATCAGAAAGAAGTGCTTGAAAAGTCATCTTCTTTGCTTGCAGAGCTCAACCCCGTATACAAAGAAAAGCAAGAAACAGAGCAGCGCTTTGGCAAAATTGAAAATTCCATCAATAGAATGGAAGAACTCATGAAAAAGCAGCAGGAAATGATGACAAGTTTCATTAAAAAATTTGAAAGCTAATAAATTATGGGACACAGATTAAGATGTATCATAGTAAAGCATCATTCGTGCGACCATCATGATAAGGAGCACGAAAATGATGAAGGTGTGGTAGTAGAAAGCAGAATAGCTACTCCGCATGGTGAGCATAAGGTTAAATTTGATTTGCCTTATGAGCAAACAGCCAACGCTCTTATGTCTGCAAAAGGATATTCAGAGTATGTTAAAAAACATGGCTATCATTTTACCGATGCCCTTGCAGAGCATGCGAGCAAGATGATGGAAAATGCAAATGGCCAAAGCCATTCATGGACTGCCGCACAAGTCAAGAAGTCTATTGAAAGTTTAGGTCTGAGCATTCCTAGCAAAGTTACAAATGGAGATGTAACTTATCTTGCTAATATGTACTATGCAGACCTTTATCCTGACCCTCTTAAAGATGAAGCATCATGCCTCAGAGCTGCTTATAAAGTAGCAAATGACCCTGATGGCTATGAGGGCATGATATTCTGCAGATGGACTGCTGATGCAATTGGTAAAGCCATAAGTATTAACTGGGAAAAATTCATCTGATATGCTAGAACTCATTGAAGCCAAGAATATCGACGCACTCATGTTTTTCATAGCAGTTAGAGTCGGAATAATCCTAGTTTGCTGGTTTTTCATGGTGGTCAGTAGTATCGTGGACTTCTGGAGTGGAACAACTACAGCAAAAGCATTAGGCCAAGCACTTATGTCGCATGGTTTTCGTAGAACTGTTACAAAAATAGGCGATTATGTAAGGCTAATGCTTTTTGCTCTTATGTTTGATATACTGGGAAGCTTGTTATCATTCTATATAGTACCGTTTGCTACAATTCTATGTACTATAGCTGTAATCTACATTGAGGGTAAATCTGTTGTGGAGAACAGTAAGCACAAAAAGGCTCATGCAGCTGATGTGCCTGATATAGTAAAGAAAATTGTACAAGCAGCCACTGCAGAGCAAGGCCACGAAATACTTAATGAAATAACAAAAATAATCGCCTTAAACGACAAAAAGAAATGAGAAAGATAAATAAAATCATAGTCCATTGCTCTGCTACTCCTGAAGGACGAGATGTTAAAACTGAGACCATACGGGATTGGCATGTGAATGGTAATCATTGGAAAGATATTGGTTATCACTATGTGGTTGAGCTCGATGGCTCTGTTCATAAAGGCAGAGATGAAAGTGTAGTTGGAGCCCACTGCTCAGGTCAAAATGCAAATTCTATAGGAATATGCTATGTAGGAGGCGTTGCTAAAGACGGTAAAACTCCTAAAGATACGCGCACTGAGGCTCAAAAGCAATCTTTACTCGAATTGCTGAAAAGCTTAAAGGTAAAATACTCAAATGCTACTATTCATGGACACAGAGAATTTGCAGCTAAGGCATGCCCCAGCTTTGATGCTAAGTACGAGTATAAAGACCTCTGAAGCACATAAAAGTCATTCTCGCAATAATTTCTTATGTGCGAGAATGGTTTTTATATTAAATATGAATAATAACAAATAAAACTCAAAGATTATGCGAGAATTAGCGAGAATAATTACACTTATATTTTTAGCCACTATATTATATAGCTGTAAGTCAATTCAATATGTGCCAGTGGAAACAACGAAAAGAGATACTACTTACTTATCTCAGACCAAAATTGATAGCATATATCATAGAGATTCAATCTATGTAGAGCACAAAGGCGATACCGTGTATCTCAGTAAATATAAATACTTGTATAAATACATAGAAAAGCATGATACTCTCTGGCGAGAAAAAGTTGATACAATTCAAGTTGCATACCCTGTAGAAGCTCAGCTCACAAAGTGGCAAAAGATAAAAATTAACATTGGTGAATACCTGATAACCGCCATAGCCTTAGTAATTATATGGCTGTGTGCAAAATACTTCATAAAGCGGTAAACAACAGAAACAATATAAACAATCCATTGTTTACGCCTAAAGTGCTCAAAATCAATTACTTATATATGCTGTAAACAAATAAACAATAATTTCATTAAATCTTTTCGTATTAAAAACTGATATTTCTTATTAACCTTAATGTTAATCGGAAATTAAGAAATTAAGTTTGAAATAATAGGGGAGATTGTTTCTATTGTTTCTTTGTTTACAGCAATTTTAAGCCCTCCTACTAAAATTGCCGCTTAAATATTTTTAACAAATAAATTCTCAAAAAATAATGGAAAAAATTTTTTCTATCGAGAATAATTTGTATATTTGCATATCAAAAATAAGATAATAAAAATCACCAAAATATGGAGCAACAATTTAATATAGGTAATGTTATTGAGCACTACAAGCTAAATACAGAAGATTTAGCAAAGGTGTTATTTCCTACTGTTAAATATCCGAAACAGGCATTTGACCGCGTGCTAAAAGGCGAAGCCAATTTGGATGTTATACAGTTAGAGCGATTGGCCAATCATATTGGCGTGTTAGTAACTGATTTGTTTTCAGCAAATACTTGGAAAGGTTCATCTGAAGATGGATGCCTAACAATGCTGAAAGGCGAATATAAAGTAAAGCTGAATTATAAAGGCGTGTACGTATCTATATATAAGAATAATGAGCTTATCCACCAAAAGCTCTCAAACGTACCAGATATGACAGTAAACGAGTTTATTAACTATTTAGATAACTTCATTAAAAATCACGAAAATGGAAACCATTAAAATTTCTGTTGAGGTTAGCGTAAACCTGTCTGAAAATACGCAGAAGTTTTTAACTTCATTGTTTGCAGCAGGAGTTCCAAGTGGAGCTCAAGTAGCCGCTTCAGTTTCTAAACCTGCTCCTGCTGCGCCAGTAAAGCCGGCTCCCGCAAAACCTACTCCCCAGCCTGCAGCACCTGCCCAGACTCAGAGCGCTGCCGAGCCTGCTCCTTCAGCACCTGCTGCTCCGGCTGCTTCTTCTGCCTCTAAGAGCATTGAGGATGTTCGCGGAATGCTTGCAAAAAAGGTCAACGAGCACCGTGATGTAATCAAGCAGAAACTCAATGAACTTGGGGCTCCGAGTGTAACAAAGCTTGACCCGGCTAAGTATGACGAAATGTATAACTTCTTAGAGTCACTGTAATTATGTCGAGTACAAAGAAGTTACAAAAAGCAGCTCAGAAGTTTCGCAGAGAAAATCCAGAGCTTTATGTTAAGTATGCCTATCAATGCAAATATTTAGCAGAATTAATAAAAGAATATGGCTCAAGTGACAAATAATACTAAACTACAGAAACATAGCCAGAGGAGTCATGCACTCCTCTCGGCTTCTGGAGCAGGAAGATGGCTGAATTGTACCCCATCTGCCAAGCTTGAAGATGAATACGGAGAAAAGAAGTCTTCGGTATATGCAGAAGAAGGTACATTAGCTCATGAGCTCTCAGAGCTTTACCTGAGAAAAGATACACTTAACAGCATTAGTGAGCAAGACTTTGACCAAAGGCTCGAAGAGATAATGGCAAATGACTTGTTCAGTGAGGAAATGCTTGAAGTTGTACCTATCTATACGGATTATTGCTCAGAACAATTAGCTGAAGCAAAAACTGAAAATCCGTTAGCTGTCATGGAAATTGAGCAGAAACTCGATTTGACAGAATATGTGCCTGAAAGCTTTGGAACAGCTGACTGTGTTGTTATCAATGACAACCTTATGGAAGTTATTGACTTAAAATATGGAAAAGGTGTTCCAGTATATGCTGAATGGAATAAGCAACTTATGCTTTATGGGCTTGGAGCTTTGCAGAAATATGATACAATGTATGATATAACGGAAGTGCGATTGACTATTATACAGCCTCGCATTAACAACATATCAAGTTGGCAAATATCTGTTGAAGAACTCCGCAGATGGGCAGAAGAGGAGCTTAGACCAAGAGCTGAACTTGCATTTGAAGGTAAAGGAGAACTCAATGCTGGAGATTGGTGTAGATTTTGTGCTGTGCGTAATCGGTGTCGTAAGCTTTATGAGCAACAACTCGAAATTGCACAACACGAATTCGCAGACCCAGAGTTGTTAACCGATGATGAGATTGCTGATATAGTTAAGCGTGTGCCTAAGCTTATAGAATGGGCTAATTCAATAGCAGAATATGCACAAACTAAAGCGGTTAACGAGAATAAGCAATGGCCGGGGCTTAAATTAGTTGAAGGAATTAGTCGACGCAAATGGGCTGACGAAGACCAAGCTTCTAATGCAATTTTTGCACGTTGCCCTGAACTTTCAGAAGATGAGATTTTCAATATGAAACTTAAGCCAATTACTTCTATTGAGAAATTAGTAGGCAAAAAGCGTTTTGAGGAAATACTCTCAGATGTGGTTATCAAGCCACAAGGCAAACCTACTCTTGTACCGCTTGAAGACAAGAGACCAGCAATGGGATATGCTCAAGCACAACTAGATTTCAAAGAATAATAACAACTTAAATTAAAAGACAATGAGTGAACAAGTAAATTCAACCAAGGTTGTAACTGGCAAAGTAAGATTTTGCTATGTAAACGTATTCGAGCCCACAGCTATGAATGAGGGCGATACTCCTAAGTATAATATCTGCGTTCTTATTCCTAAGAGCGATACGGCTACTATTGACAAAATTAAGAAAGCCATAGAAGCTGCAAAGGAAGCAGGTAAGGCAAAACTCGCAGATAAGAATGGCCGTATTCCAGCAAACCTCAAATTGCCTCTACGTGATGGCGATGAAGATCGTCCGGATGACCCAGCATTTGAGGACCACTATTTCATCAATGCAAACTCGATGCGTCAGCCGAGCATTGTGGACCGCTCACTCAATCCAATCATGAGCAGAGACGAGTTCTATTCAGGTTGTTATGGCCGCGCTTCAATCAACTTCTATGCTTTCAATGTTTCATCCAAAGGTATTGCTGCTGGATTGAACAATCTCCAGAAGCTCGAAGATGGAGAGATGTTGGCTGGTGGCTCAACAGCTGAAGAAGATTTCGGTGGAGATAATGCTGTTCAGGATGACGATATGATGTAATTTCCTCTCTGCATCAATGAGTATAGTAGTTTAATGGTAAAACCACAGAGTAGCATTGATTTGTTGCCTGTTATGCGGGTTCGAGTCCCGCCTATACTCCTATTATAATATATAAATGAAATATAATGACAAAAAATCTTTTTATAGACGTTGAAACATATTCATCTGTAGATATTAAAGAGTCTGGAGCTTATAAGTATATTGAGTCACCAGACTTTGAAATTCTTATAATAGGATATGCTTTAGACGATGGTCCGGTAAAGATAGTAGATTTGGCTCAAGGTGAAGAAATGCCTGAAGAGTTTGAAGAAGCTTTGCTTGACCCGGATTGTGTAAAAGTGGCACATAATGCAGTATTTGAGCGCTTGAGCTTTAAGCGTATAGGATATAATGTTCCAGCAGAGCAGTGGTATTGTACTTCAGTAAAAGCCGCATATTGTGGCTTACCATTATCACTGGATGCTGTATCAAAGCGATTAGACCTAACAGACAAAAAGCTTGATACTGGTAAAGTGCTTATAAAGTATTTCTCATGTCCCTGTAAGCCAACAAGGATAAATGGCATGCGCACACGTAATTATCCGAGTGATGCACCAGAGAAATGGGAAATGTATAAGGAGTATAACATGTATGATGTGCTTGCTGAGCGTGAGATATTTCAAAAGTTATCTGCTTATGAAATTCCAGATATTGAGCGTAGAATGTATGTGCTTGACCAGAATATCAACGACAGAGGCATTTTGGTAGATATGGAGCTTGCTCAATCTGCAATTGCTGTAGACAATGAGTATACAACTCTTTTAACAAATCATGCAAAAGAGTTAACAGGACTTCAAAATCCAAACTCTCCAGCCCAGATACGAAAATGGATTGAGAACATAACAGGCCATGCAGTTTTATCTTTATCAAAAGAGTCAATGCCTGATTTGCTTGAAGAGTTCAAAGACTATCCAGAAGTAATCGAATTACTCAGCATTCGCAAAAAGTTATCAAAAACTTCAATTAAGAAGTATTATGCTATGCTTAATTGCGCAATGAAAGATAACAGATGCAGAGGGCTATTTCAGTTCTATGGCGCAAATAGAACAGGAAGATGGGCTGGTAGATTATTGCAGTTGCAGAATTTATCAAAAAATCATATTTCTCATATAGAAACACCGCGCGAACTTATTAGAGCAAGAGACTGGGAAACTGTTGAGATGCTATATGATGATGTGGCAGATATTTTGTCTCAGTTAGTAAGAACAGCTCTTATTGCTCCAAAAGGTAAAACATTTGCAGTTGCAGACTTCTCAGCCATTGAGGCAAGAGTAATATCTTGGCTTGCAAATGAAAAATGGCGAATGGACGTATTCCGCGGAGACGGTAAAATCTATGAAGCTACAGGAGCAAAGATGTTTAATGTGCCAATATCTGCTATTACAAAAGGCTCAGTACTTCGCGACAAATCAAAGATTTCAGAGCTTGCACTCGGTTATGAGGGCTCATTAGGAGCACTTAAACGAATGGGTGGTGAACGTATGGGCTTATCAGATACTGAAATGATGAGCATGGTGCGTAGATGGCGCTTGGCAAACCCTGCAATCGTAGATATGTGGAAAGAGATTGATGAAGCTTCAAAAGAAGCAGTTCGTTATCAAAGGCCAGTATCTTGCACTTGCAAAAATCTAATCTTTGATTGTGATGGACAGTTTATGACAATTCAATTGCCTTCTGGCAGAAAGTTATTTTATGCAAATCCTATGTTCAAAGATAAGAAGATTGGCCGTTCTACTATGCCAACTCGAGTATTATGCTACGGCGGTATTATACAGGAGACAAACCAATGGGGTGAAATTGATACCTATGGTGGTAAATTAACGGAGAATATAGTTCAGGCCATTGCACGTGATTTGCTTGGCAATTCTATGCTAAATATGCGAGAAGAAGGTTTTGCTATAACTATGCATGTACATGATGAAGCTATAGCTGAAATACCTCTTGAAAATGCAGAAGAGCATTATAACAACATGGTAAAAGCAATGGAGCGAGTGCCTCATTGGGCTTCAGATTTTCCACTAAAAGCAGATGGGTATATAACACCATTCTACTTAAAAGACTAAAATATGATTTGGTTGTGTTTATATATTGTTTACGCATATTATGCAAGTAGATAAATTGAAATATGATGAAAATTTGAGCATAGCAGTTGGACTAAATGTTTCAAGTAAAGTATGGAAAAATACCAAAATTACTTGGAATGCTCTAGTACAAAAGCTATCTACTCCAGTGGTAACTGCTGAAACATATAAGCGGTTTATGAGTGCCACAAAAGAAGAGCAAAGTAAGATAAAAGACGTAGGCGGATTTGTAGGCGGATTTCTTACAAATGGTAGGCGTGATAAAACAAATGTACTTTACCGCCAGTTAATTACATTGGATATTGACTTTTCTCATGAGAACTTTTGGTGGGACTTTACGATGCTATTTGATTGTGCTGCGGTTATTCATTCAACCCATAAGTCATGCCCTGAAAAGCCACGACACAGATTGATAATTCCGCTCGATAGAGAAGTATCGCAAGAAGAATATCAAGCAATATCAAGAAAAGTCGCTGGAGACCTAAACATTGATTTGTTTGACCAGTCAACTTTTGATGTAAATAGACTTATGTTCTGGCCGTCTGTATCATCAGATATGGAGTACTACTTTGAATTTCAAGACGGACCTTTCCTTGAAGCTGATTATATCCTTGGGCTATATAACGATTGGCATGATACGAGCGAATGGCCAACTGCTACAGATAGCACAGATGTAATAATGCAAGCTATCAAAAAGCAAGAAGACCCAGAAGATAAAAAAGGCATAATTGGTGTTTTCTGTCGTACTTATACTATACAAGAAGCTATTGAGACTTTTCTTTCAGATGTATATACACCAGCTGGAGAAGGGCGATATACGTATATAAATGGCTCTACAGCTGCGGGCTTAATAGTCTATGATGATAAATTTGCATATTCTCATCATGGAACAGACCCTGCTGGAGGTAGACTATGTAATGCATTTGACTTAGTTCGCATACATAAATTTGGCCATTTAGATACAGGCAAAGAAAAAGAAGACAAAGATAAAAAGAGCTTTAAGGCAATGGAAGAATTTGCCTCTAAGGACTCTACAACAAAAAAGCATATTGCTGAAGAAAAGTTTGCTGAAGCTAAATTCGAGTTTGCAGAAGAAGCAAAAGCAGAAGTTCCTGAAGAATATGATACTTCATGGACAGAAGAGCTTGACGCTAATACAAAAGGCGAATATGATAATTCTGCCAATAACTTGAATATAATAATTCAGCATGACCAATTCTTAAAAGATGTATTTAAGCTAAACATTTTTGATAATAAAAGATATGTTACACGTTCGTTACCATGGCGTAAAGTCGATACTGTGGAGCCTCTTCGTGATGTTGACTATTCTGGTGTTCGTAATTACATTGAGTGTGTTTACGGCATTGTGTCAAGTCAAAAAGTGGACGACGCGCTTGCGCTTGAATTTGAAAAGAAAAAGTTCCATCCGATAAGAGAGTATATATGTGCTCAAAAGTGGGATGGCATACCGAGAGTTAATACAATATTGATTGATTATTTTGGAGCAGAAGATAACGCTTATACTAGAGCCGCCATTAGGAAGACGTTGGTGGCGGCTGTTGCGAGAGTATTCGAGCCAGGTATTAAGTTCGACACAGCGCTTATACTTGTCGGAGAACAAGGAACATATAAAAGTACTTTCGTTAAAAAGCTCGGCATGGAATGGTTCTCAGATACATTCACGACTGTGCAGGGCAAGGAGTCATTTGAACAGATACAAGGGGCGTGGCTGATTGAAATGGCAGAGCTTTCAGGTCTTAAGAAAGCAGAAGTAGAGTCAATCAAGCACTACATATCAAAAAGAGAAGATATGTTCAGGCCGGCGTATGGTAGAACAGTAGAAACATATAAAAGGCAATGTGTATTTTTTGGTACTACTAACAACAAAGATTTCTTACGTGACCCGACAGGAAATAGACGATTTATGCCTATAGATGTAAGACCAGAATATGCTACAAAGTCCGTAAATGATGACCTCACGCAAGATGAAATAAATCAAATATGGGCTGAAGCATATCAACTATATTTGGCAAAAGAGCCTTTATACCTTGTTGGTGATGAAGACATAATTGCTAAGATTGAGCAACATAAACACTCAGAAGCAGATGAGCGAAAAGGTATTATTGAAGAATATCTTAATACTAAATTTCCAGATGATTGGGATAAAATGGACCTGTACGACAGAAGACGTTGGCTTGAAGACCCATTGTCTAAAAACGGTACAGTACAAAAAGACTTTGTCTGCATTGCTGAAGTATGGTGTGAGTGCCTTGGCAAAGATAAGACAGAAATGTCAAGATATAATACCAGGGAGGTTAATGAAAT
>ULQL01060500.1_pt1 | contig 16781 bp, 12 predicted proteins | sample 1954411 | NCBI WGS metagenome assembly ULQL01 (sample SAMEA4835654, study PRJEB28245) | human gut metagenome | biome: gut microbiome; material: fecal sample | place: Denmark | collected 2008 | reverse complement strand
CTGATCAGCATGGCAATCTCTGCGGCTCCAGCACCAGTATAGGTGTGGGTCTCATCCAGAGCAATCCATCTCAGTGTGCCTTCGCCTTCCTCTTCCTGCTTTGCATATATCAGCTTTCTATCCTTATCACGCAGCAAGATATACTCCAGCATGGTTGGGTTGGTCAACAGTATGTTGGCTGGATGTTGACGCAATTCGGCACGAGTGGCTATGACATGGGGGAATTTCTCTTCAATGACATTTCCATCTTCATCCCTGATGATTCCACGGATGGCATCAATCTTACGGAGAACTTTCTTGTAGTTTTTATCCTCTTCGTTAGGCAGAAACTCCGGCATATCGCCATTGTAAACCGCAAAAGTGAGATTTGTTCCTGCCAGCAGTTTTTCCATACGTGCCTTCTGATCCTCCATCAGTGCATTGAGAGGGTAGAGGAAGATGGCCTGCACCTGTTCTAGTATATGATGTTCTATCAGATCCTGTACAAGAGGGAGCATGAAACACTCCGTCTTACCCGAACCTGTTCCTGTTGTCACAACGATACTCATATTCTTGCCGTCAGGAGTCTTCTCCTTCAACAATGTTTTCCAGCACTGATACTGGTGCTCATAAGGTGGATAGTAAGTGTCTGCATTGGGCATACATTTCTGCCAGAGTGTACCCACCATTTCTTTAGCCTCGGCTTCGTGTTCTGGATAGACAGTCTCGTAGCTGTTCATGCATTGTACCAATGGCATAGCATCCTTAGGAGCAAATACCTCAGGGATGATCATCTTCAACTGATTGATATACCCCTTTTGGCTTTCGTTCCTTGCTTCACCGCACCACATGGCAGCAAGAGTTTTCTCTACAGCTGTGCGGTTGTTTTTATATAGTTCTGCAAATCTGAATTTTTGCTTCATATCTCGATATTTTAGTTTTCATTTGAAACCATTGCGTGACTCATCTCGCTAAATTTACATCTGCACTCATCAAAGTCTTTCAGAAACTCTTTCAGGTTTTCATATTTTCCCAAAGCATCTGGGTTATCTTGTATGAGTTTGAGAGCCTTATCCGCCACTTCCTCTATCTTTGGCCAAACATCAAAAGTCCAGTATCTTTTAAGAAACTCTTTCAGACAACTCTCCTCTCGTTCATCCGAACATTTTGGCGTCTTCAGAAAGAAGGCAGTTACTGCTTCCTTCATCTTGCTTACCTCGTCAGCATCTTCTGCCAAATCTTCAATCTGGCTGATCCACGCTTCTCTTGGTAAAAGCATCCAGTCGAAGTGGAACTCTACGGCAAACTGATATAGATTTTCAATGTCGGTACCGGTTAGCTGATAACCACGCTTCTTGACAAGAGGAAGAAATATATCTCCAATTTGTCTGCCTGCTTTCACCACTTTTATGAGTGGATTGAAAAGGAAAAAGTATGTCTTATGCTCAGCCACTATCTCAAAGCAATAAAGTGCATCGACTACTATCTGCGATTTCTTACCTCCCCAACCAGACTTTACATTTTTTATATAAGGTAAGGCATAATGCCGTGGAAACGAATTCGATTTCATGCTCTGGAATACGATGCCGTCACCTGAGAGCTCGTTGCTGTTAGCTACAGCCACAGGATCCGTCTTGTAGTTCCAAGCATACAGGTCTGTTGGAGCATCCGCAGCCTTCGATATATATACTTTCAGATAATCCAGAGGAAACTCTTCTGTAAGTTCATCTGCCGGCATTTCTAGTTTGTAGTTATCTACAGAAAGGTTAGGGTCATTGAAGGTAGGGAAACCATAGAACAATCTGTTGTTCTTTTTGATTTGATATTCCTTCACGCCATTTTCCGAGAAATCTCTGATAGAGAACTGGTTGCAGTTGATGAGAGGAATGTGTATATCCTCTTCTTTGCCTGCGTAACTCACAATATGATTTTCCCCATTGCTATCCTTCTGCGACAGTTCACGCATAATGATAGGACGATATACGTCCACCAGTATTTGTGCCTGGTCATTTCCTATTTTCAGCTGTTTGGTATCAGGCTCACGCACATCCAGTAGCTTTTCAAAGTTATCTTGTATGTCATCCACTCCTTCCAAAGCTGTACAGATACGCATGTGTTCGAAATCACGCCAGATAGGTTGCTGTCCGGCAGAGACTGGAGTGAATGGTACATAGTACACGTGCGGTTTGAACACGATGCCTTTCACCGTCACTCTCAGGCGGATAGCACCTTGCTCCGGTTCTTCTTCGTTCCAATGCACATAGCGTGATCCTTTCAGCCATTCCAGATCATAGTCAGTTACAGGTTCGCCTTCCTTTGAAGCACCTGTAGCATAATGTCGTACTTCCAGACCACTGCGTCCGAAAAGAACAGGGAGACTGTCTTCCTGCATTACTTCGTCATCGTAGTCTGTATCGATATACTTGTAGAGCACAAAGACATTATCCTTATACTTGATGGTCTTCAGATATTTCTTAGTAACCACCTGGTATAGTCCATTACGATTGAAGAAGGGTGGCAATATCTCCTTGCCATCCGGACCAACCAGTATCACCTTATCATTGATAGGGCACCAGCAATAGTCCTCGCCCCTTTCTTCACCATTTCTATAATGCGCATACACCACTGGCAACTCTCTATAAGCTTCTGCAAGATGATAGGCCGAAGAGAATATCACGGCCGTTGCAGCCTGTGCATTCTTTCTCGTGCTGAACTTGTTGCTTGTCTTAGGCAAGGCATACACCTGCATATAGTCTGCCACAGGCAGTTTCTGCACAACTCTTGTCACAGCAATGCTTGTACCGCCTGGCTGTTTCTCGTCGTACTTCATCACCATCTCAACCTTGTCGAAATGGCATACAGGAATGTTGGTATAGGTGTTCTCATCGATTTTGTTTACCGACAAGAACCCCGTCTTTTCACTTCCTGTGTTATCATATTTAAACAGAGGCTCCTCTGTTTTTTCTAATTTCTGAACGTAGCGACCATCATCCTTGAATCGCAGATAAAAGCGTATTCTGCCCACTTCCTCAGGATGTTCAATTCCCCATTCCGGTTTCAGCAGTCTGTCGTAGCCTATATATTGTTTTTTGCCTCCACCAATCTCTTCCGGCTTCAGTTTCACTCTCAGGTGGCGAACCATCTGGTTTCTACTTGCAGTATAGGCAATCACCCATTCAAAGTCAAATTTATTCTTCTTTGCCACCTCATCGGCTTCCAGAATCTTGTGGAGCAGCTGCGGTATGCAGGTTTCTTCACGATTCATATCTTCCTTGGCAAAAGGCGGCTCTTTTTCCTTGCTGAGAATACAGTCCAGGTATTCGTAGAGACTATGCTTGCGTGCTATAGACTCTTGGAAGGCAACAGCACGGTTGCGGTCTTTCAAATCATCCAGCTCTATTTCTTCGCCATGGAAGATCTTGCAAAGCTGGGGTAGGAGCGCATCATTCTTATCCCGTTTCAGCTCTGCTTGTACAGCCAGTCCACCCAATACCTGCAACGATTCCAGCCATCGATAAGAGGTCTTGTCTGGATTAGTTGATGCGTTATAAACGAAGGTGTTGGCATCAATCTTTGCCAGTTGGTACAACTTCTTCAATTCTTCTGTACAAAGGGTTATCACCTTGTTGTCATCCATGGTGTCAGCACCCTTATAAAAGCGTTTGTACCACTCTGCCAGATACATCACTATTATAACGGCGAAATCCTCACTTAGCAGATGATGATAATCATTACTATGTGAGGAGATGCTGTCTGCTATAGCCGTTGCAAGGATATAGAACTGCTCCAATGAGAGTCTGAGCTCCCAGACGTAGGGGCGACCTACGTCTATTTGCTTCCTAAGTTGCTCTTGACACTTAGGTAGGCATGCCAGCAGTTTTTTATCCTCTTCTGTATAGTGGGTTGTTGCCATCATCCTTATTCGTTTTTATAACGTATTCCTTTATATTTTCTTTTTAACTCTTCCAAACTCATGCAGTTACCTTTGCCTCCCTGCCCATGATGTATCATCCTATGACAGTTGGCGCAAAGCGGCACAAGGTCGGTTTGAGAGTTCACAGGATGTTCGCCTTCTGTTTGTGAGAATGGAAAGCGATGATGAATCTCAATATATTCGTCATCAATGTCGTATGCCTTTTGGAAATCAAAACCACAACACTCGCAGAAGATGTGTCCACCATGTAAAGCCTTATAATAGTTGATGCAGGCTTGTCGGAGAATCTTGTTTCTCTTTCTGAGTTCTGCAGGTTGTGCCTCGCCGGCTTCACCTTCCAAGTATATGGTGGTTTCCACCGTTGGCTTGGGTGTAACAGGCGGTTCAGTAGCCATCGTACCAGAAGGATGATTGGTATCATCATATTCACCATATACCGGCATCGGTACAGCATTGGCATTCAGGGCTTTCAAGAATAGCCGATACCATTTCAGAACCTCTGTGTATCGTGGCTCCACACTCATGTCGAGATTCTTCAAGATAGGGTGCGTCTTGATCTTCCTGCGCAGGTCTTCTACGTCATCAATTTCTGTAATATTGTAGATAGACTCGTATTTGGTGCCAAAGTAGTCATTGAGCGTATTGGGAATAATACGTTCTGCCGTCTCAACGGTCATACTTACTTCTTTGGCATCACCATCAAAGCGTTCCGCGAGATAACTTCGGAATGCTCTGCCAAGTTGCTCGTATGTGAAATCACTTTTGTTTGCCACGTTATTACAATTTGTGAATATTCTGTTATTCCTGCTTTTTCTTAACCTCCCAATGACCGCTATAGCCGCTACCAACATACACAATATGAGGCATTTTTATGATGTGACGTTTAATAGTCCTTGATGTCAAACCAGACTGTGCTGCCAATTCTTCTGTAGATATTTGGGGATATACAGCTACTTGGCGCTCTATCCAAGCATCCAAATCTTTTCCTTGAGTGACACCTTGAGTGACATCATCATTCTCCATAATATTTGCCTCTATACCAGGATGAGATTCCTGCCATGCTAATATCATATTGGGGAACGTGACAGTAAACTGAGCACGATCAGAGAAGAAGGATGGAAGCATCTTTTCCTCAAAGTAGGGAAGGGTTTTAATCGGATTAATAATCTTGCCCATTCCCGAACCTTTACGCTCCATATAACCCAACTGGGCAAAGATGTCTGCAATAACCGGATTGCGTCTTACTGAAGGAAAGCCTTCTAAGTTCATTGTTTGAATAAGTCTTCCTTCTGGCATAGAACCTGGAGAATATATCACCATACCCTCCGTTGGCAAAGGCGCTGACGCTCTTCAGCCAACTTTTCACTTTGCGACGTTCCACCTCTTGCTTCTTGTCGTATTCGGTAGCCTCACCTTTATATTTTGTTATGTCCATAATTGTCTATATTTAATCGATTTATATATGTCTACAATTGGTAGTAGCAAGCAACTTCAGTTGGTTAGTGACACTAACCACTTCGTTTCCTTCCTTCTTCAGTTTCGTTTTCAGATACTTCCAATAGTTTCTGTTCTTGGTATACTGTCTTGGTTGTTGAGCACACCAACGACATCCAAAACGGAAATTCAGACCTTCTTTGTATAAGATTTATTCCTGTTGCCTCCGTGAGCTTCCAGATAACCGAACTCTGCCAATTGTCGCAGATAACGCTTGGCGGTGGTTTCCGTAATGCCAAGTTCGCTGACAAGATGTTCTGTCTTGATTTCTTCTTTATCGGCCATAAATTCGATAATATCGGCCAGTTTGCCTGCTAAAGTAGGCTTTATTGACCATTTGTCGACCATTTCCTGCTGTATCCTCGTTTTATCGACCATTTCTCCAGATGTTGACCGTAGGAATTGGTCGATATCTTGCTGTAAATGTTCGCAATGCAGTTTTGCCATGCAGTTGATGAAGATGTCTGTGTCCTCAGCTTCCCTGGTGTCTATGAGGGCCTGTATGTATTCAGCTTTATCTTCCTTATATACCTTTGTTGGCAATACATCATATTCCATTTGCAGAAGGTTCATAAGCAAGCGGCTTGTCCTCCCATTTCCATCTGCCCAGGGATGGATGGTTACAAGTTCGTAGTGCGCCAAGAAACTCAGCTCATATATAGACAATTCATCAGTTGTATCTATAGCTTTGCGACGTTTATTAAGTTCTTCACAAAAATCTTTCAGTTTCATGGGTACCTTCATCCAGTTCATATACGAACGACCGCCTGCACCTGCAGTAACATTCAGTTTTCGAAGTTCTCCTTTCGAAGCGTCAAAGCTACCACCTAATGAATTGTATTTACCGCCTGTACGTGCCATTACTTTAGACGCAAGAGTTACAAGAGATTCTATGGTGATGTCCTCATGTCGCTTGAACCAAGTACGGCCATAGTCGTAGGCTGCCTTCAAATCGAGGTTCATCAACTGTTCTATCAAAGGCTTTCCTTTTGCCGTAATGCCTTCGTCAAAGAGCAGTTGTGCTTCCACCTCTGTCACAGTACTGCCTTCTATGGCTGTACTATGGGTAATGATGGAGTACAGATAGAACTTTTCGTAGTCTATCTGATCTGAGATGCCTAACTCCTTATGGCGTTTAAGCAATCTCTTCATGATGTCTTTTATCTCTTGTTTCATTACTTTCTTGATTTGATGTTAATGTATATCCTTTCCCTGTACCACTATTAGTATCGCGTAACTGGTACTGGAGTTTCACTTAGGTGGTACTGGAGTATCAAGTAACTGACATTGGAGTAACACTTATGTGGTACTGACAAGGGACTTTGAAGGCCTGAATCAGGCACTCCAATTGATGTGTTTCTCATATTTATCGAAGTCCATTTTGGAGTCTGCTCCTACCTTTTCGAGCATTTGGCGTATCACTTCTTGTTCCTCAGGTAGAAGAAGAATATCACCACGCCTGCGCTTGAAATATTGGTTGCGTCCGAAGTGGAGAATGAGGGTTGTCATGAACTGGTCATACTGTTGTGGGTACATCCGCTTTTGGAAATTGGTGAATCCTCTGGCGAAAATCACCGGATTTTTATCCCGATAATATGTACATGACTCGTCCTTACTGCATCGGGTAGGATTGATCAGACGCAGAAACTCTGCATTCTGCTCCATCAGGATGGAGTAGGCAATATGATGCAAGCAGGTGGCTGCCATGGGGCAGCTGTTATGCTCACATACAGGATAGTTTGTCGGTAAAGACGTATTTTCTTTCTTTGGCATAATCTACTTTGTTTTGATAACGTTGTTTTTTTAGGTATAAACAATCCATTTGCCGTTTTTGTTGCTGCCCATGCGTGACAGTAATCTGGCTGCTTTCAGTGTTGCAATGTGTTTTCTCACCATGCGTTCCGACATGCCAAGGGCTTCGGCAACCATTGCAGCAGATGCGCTGTTGTGCTCTCCGAGATAGTCGAGTACATTCCATGCTGAATCTGTTATGTTAGGATATTTATCGTGAACTTTATCGTGAACTTTATCATGAACTTTATCATGAACTCTGTACAATTCTTCTCCTTGGTGACTCTTCAGGGTCTCTAGTATTTCTGACAGCATGAAGTCTATGAATGGTCCAGAGTTGGCAGCTTGGGTGCTTGCAGTTATTGCGTCATAGTAGGCTTGCTGATTTGAGAACACCATATTTTCCACAGGCAGATGTTCGAACAGCGGATGCAGTTTGCCGAGAATGAGCGATTGCCACAATCGTCCCATGCGTCCGTTGCCATCGGCAAATGGATGGATAAATTCAAACTCGTAGTGGAACACACACGAGCGTATAAGCAGATGGTCTTTGCTTTGGTTCAGCCATTCGAACAAATCCCTCATCAGATAAGGCACTCTGTCGGCTGGTGGCGCCATGTGAACTAATCCTTGTTCGGAGAACACTCCCACGCCCCCATGACGGTATCTGCCAGGATTGTCGATAATTGCTTCCATCATCTGTGCGTGTGCCTTGAGTAAGTCTTCTTCTTTGAATGCGTCAAGGTGAGGATACATCTCGTATGTTTTGATGGCATTCTTCACCTCTTGTATTTCCCTGATAGGCGCAACGATGTTTTTGCCGTTGATGATGTCGCACACTTCATCCTCAGTCAGTTTGTTGCCCTCTATGGCAAGCGAACTGTGTATTGTGCGTATTCGGTTTGCCTTGCGCAGATGCAAGGCATCCGTTTGCTCAAGTCTAATGGCATAACGCTCTATTTGACCTGATATTTCAGCAATCTTATTGATTGTTTCTGCACTTATCGTAAACGGTGGTGTATACATGACGTGACTTTTTGATATAACACTTATTCCATTGGCTTAATCATCTTCTCGATAAATTCAATCTCATCTTCATCAAGTTTATACTTATGATAGAGTTGTTTATCTATGCCAGCAATACTTTGAGTCCAGTCGATATCGCTGTTTTTTTTATAATTTTGAATAGGTACGAATTTAAATTTATCTCTAACTATGTTTTGTGTAATTAGGATAGAGGCTAGTAGAAATCTTGTAAAACAAGTGCGAATATATTTTTTTAGATTCTGTGCTTCTTCCTCATTATCAAATATATCTAATAGAAGATATGATTCTGTACATATAGTATAAGGTGGTAAGACTTCAAGTCTTGAAACGATTCTTTTGCGCCCATTTGCATCAGTTTGTCCAGCATGTTCTGCCGAAGCTTTTGACATGATAACTTTCCACTTGTCTACTATTTCTTTGTTTTGTGGCACATCCTTCTCTTCCATGTAGCTGATACCATCGCTGCCGAAAAGTGAAATATTTCGACCCGGCTTCGCCGGGAAACCGTGCTGGAAGCTTCTTATCCCAAACGGTTTACTCACGTAAACCGTTTGGGATAAGAAGCCTGTAAAGGTTTGAGACTTAACCTTATTGATAATGTCAAGAACCTTTTGATTTCTTATAAATGTATCATGTTCGTTAAGATATCTAGTACTTTCATTACGGAAATCACCGAGAATACTTGTAACAACACATTTGGTATCAGCTCCTTTGTTCCATAAGAAATAACAAACTCCACCTGCAATATCAACAGTAGGGAAACAATCTCTAGAATCCTCGTAATCAAATAATTTTAAGAGTTGTTTGTCATTAAGCATATTTGCTCTAAACTCATCGAGCCCTTTACCTCCAGTATACCATTTTGCTGGTATAATCATAGACACATTATTAGGGTTAAGTAATTTAGCTAAATCTACAAATTTATTATAAATAGGAGTTGCACTACTTCCTGTTCCACCACCATCCATGATTTGATACGGTGGATTACCCACAATTGCTTTAAACTTCATATTATTAATATCTTCGTTTTCTGATTTTGGAATTGATTTATACACATGCCAGAAGTCGTTGCCACGAACGATGTCGTTTTGGAACAGTTCTGGCTTAGCACGGAGCACGTTGATCATGTCACACTCCAACGACTCGTGACCATTAAAGAAGTATGTCTTGCCCTCTTTGGTCACATGCTCGTCTGCAGCTTTGAGTACACCAGCAGACACAAGGTCGGTTACAGGTACCTCATGCTCATAGCAACGAATGTTCATGCGGATGTCCTTGCGGAAACCAGCCAATGTGCGTTTGGTAATACTTACAGCCATCTTCGTACGGCACACAACAAAGATGTTATCCTGCAACACATCCTTCCAAATTTCGAGGTCGTCGCCTGCCTGGTGATAATATTGCTCAGCATTCAGGCTCTTCCCACGCTCGCCAGTAAGATGCACTTTGCGATAGTTTGGCTCCTTGGCTCCCTTGAACATAGAGTAAGCTATATAGAGAGGATAGAGACCCGTCTTGGAGTTGATTTCAAGAATACGGGAATTATAGTCGCCGAAAATATCCTTGGTTACCTCGTTGGTGAAATGAGGCTGGTTGTTTTCATCCATCTCTACACCCACAGGTCTTGCAGCGTTGACATTCTCGCCATACTTATTCTCCTTGGTATAAGGCGCAACAAAATCCTCATCCCAGAAGCACCAACCGCCCACAGTATCACTCATGTGCATGTTAACTACACGCCATGGAGTAAGCACGGTCTCCTTGTCAGGATTATGGAAGTAAGAGAAGATGGTGGCAATCTTGGCAATACGGTCCTCGGTATTGAGATTGTCAGCCTCCTTCACCATCTGGCGAATGCGCTTGGCAGCACCCGTAAAGATGCTACGGTCGAAGCAGTCTTTCAGAATGTTGAACGTCTGCTTGGTAAAGCCCTTAGGCATAAACTCCTCCCATGAAGCCTGGTCAACGATCTCGTCGCTGGCAAAGTTGTCGATAGTGATCTCTTCGCCAGCCTCATCGTTGATTTCTGCTCCATAGACCAACAAAGGAATACGGATAGCCACGCCACGGAGCACTGACATACGGGCACGCTTCTCCTTGTTCTCTTCGTCACGTTTCTTCTTAGCCTCGTCAGTTTTGTCATCCTTCTCTTTGTTCTCCCATTTCTTCCAAAGCACAGGATTGCTAAATGAACTCCATTCGCCGTTCAGAAGCTGGCTATGGCTGACAAAAAGGTAAGGGAATATCTCTGCAGGAACATTCATCTCATCGTTCCATCCCTCATCTTTTGTCGTCGGCTGACCATTTTCGTCCAATTCGGCAGCCATAGAAGGGCGAGAAGGTAGGGCTTCGCTTTCGGATAGATAGAAAATGTACTTGATCTGTTCCGCATCTGCATCGCCCAAACCATTCTTGTTGATATTGATTTTCTCTGGTTTCCAAGCATTTGGAATAGAACCCAGAAGGTCGTGTACATCGCCGAGAGCCTTTTCCTGCTCAGGACTGAGATTCATCAGCTGGTCAGGATTATAAAGCGAGTTGTCGGCATAGCCACTACGCACGGCACGCTCGATATATACATTAGAGAGTTTCTCGAAGATCTGACTAGCAGAGAAGTGCTTGCCCATCTCGCCTTCGTCCATAGAGAGAACAGGACAGAGTTTGATGAAGGCAGCAAGATGCTCTTCCTCCTTCTTCTGAGTAAGCTTCATCTGCTTCTTACCTTTTTCGGTCTGTGCATAGACTGCCATCTTTGCAGTTTCAGCTACAGCTGTAAGAGCACGGTCTGGTGCAAAGTCAAACACATAGCAGTCTGACTTCTGACGGCCTTCGAGTACAGCATGTGTCTGGACACGGAAGATGGTTTGCATGTAGTTGGCAGCAGGAGTATTCTCAGAGCCTTTCATACAGAGCACGGCAGTCCATTCTGGAACACTTACACCCGTGGTAAGCTTTCCGCAAGAGAGGGTGATGGTATAATCCTTCTTGGTGACATTCTCCTTGGCATTGCCACGGATATTGTCTAATACATCAGCCAAAGCATTACCATTCTTATCCTCGATATTACCATCGCCAGCGGCATTGATGATATGGAACATTCCGTTTTCTTCACCAAACACATCATGCTTACGCAAAAGCTGTTCGAGAGCAGCAGCTTCTTTTACACCAGGCAAGAGCCAGAAGGTATGGCGGAAGTGCTCACGGAATACATCTGACGAGAAAGGATAGAGACTGGTGTCGGATTCTTCTACAAGTTTATCGAGGAAGCGATTGATTGCCTTCTCGTGTACGAACTTGTCGATTTTCACCTTAGCCAATTCTGCCTGATATTCAGCCTTCTTGATCACATTAGGCTCATTGTCTATCAACTTCTGAAGCTGAAGCTTGTCTTCCTCTGTATATACTCGGAAGAACTCGTGGAACTTGAAGACCTCATTATTCTCGATGGCCTGGTCGCGCAGCATCTTAGGCAGCGTGAAGGTAAGTATCTGCATACGTGGCAGGTCGGCGTATGGGTTAGGGTCACCATAATGATGCTCATCCCAGAACAACTTGGCACGCTGTTCCATCACGTAGTCCCAAGTATATATTTCACTTTCTTCATATTTGTCGAGCAGGTTGAAAGGTGTTCCCGAAAGTGAAAGAATTCGGGTATTCTCCTTTTTCAACTTGTTCATTACACGCACACCGGCAGCAGCATCAATGCCTTCGTGCGCCTCGTCAACCATTACGAAGTCCCAATCATACTCCATAATGGCACGTTTCAATGGATCAAAATTGCGCTCCTTGCCACCAACAAATTGTGACAGGCGCAGATATTGCATGCTGACAAAGAATACGAGTATCTTTTTGCCAGCATCCACCTCGCGGGTAAGCGTATAGAAGTCACCCTGAGAATCGTTATCATCCATCATTCGGCGACCATAAGCAGGTTCAAGTCCTTTTGCATGATAGTCAGCAAGGGCTTCCGGGGTACGGAAAATCTTCGCAAAGTCATCATGCCATCCTTTATCTACAACAGGGCGATGTGTGATGATGAGCGTAGAGCGGTAGCCACAACGCTTAGCTACTTCAAGACCTGAGAGGGTCTTTCCAAAACGCATTTTTGCATTCCAGAGATAGTGCTTACCCTTGTTAGGGTCTTTGAACTCCTTCTGGAAGTATTCCACGGTGTCATGGATTGCCTTTTCCTGCTCTGGGCGGAACTTGATGGCTCCATGTCCAGCTCCCTTGCCTTGCTTTATCTTGTTGATAACATCTTGTATATCAAAGATGGTGCACGCAAACCAGATGTCTGCATCCTCAGTCTGTCCGGTAGTTGGATCCTTATACTTGCCAAGAGTCTTTGAAGGAATGTCCATGGCACGCAGGGTGCGATAGACATCATCAGCCTTATAGCATTTGGAGTCCTGGTCGTATGTGGTACATTCCACATATTCTATATGGTATGAAACTCCCTGCATGTAAGGACGAGCATCGAGCTCAGCACGAACAGCCTTACCCAAATCCTGGCGGCTTTTGGAATCTGCTATCTCATTATCGACAAAGACCTCACCAATTTTGAGAAGTCCTTGGTGCTTCCTATCGCCCTGGCTGAGCACGTAAAGGAGGCGTGATTGGGTTATAGTGTATCTCATTTATCGTGATTTAGTAATAATTATCAAAACGTTATATCTCGTCATCTTCCGTCTCTTTCTGATGGCTACGGAACAATGAACGGAACTCTATCTTTTGCCATGGCTGCGAGCGTGGGTCCTCGTCGAGCGAAGGTTGCCAGTCTTTTGGCTTTTTCAGATTCCAGTCTCTTATGATGCATTTAACACCGATGTGACCATTTATCTCGCCTTTCATGCAGGCTGGACATTGCTTCTTGGTAGTTTCTCCAAAGAGATCGGTTTCATATACCTTGTCGCAAGAATCAGGAACAACCATCTTGATACCATCCATCTGCCACAGATTCCATGAAATCCATCGGGCAGCATTGATGATTTTATTTCTTTTTGGAACCCGGAGGTTGCCATCTGCATCTTTGATGTAATGGCCATCTGCATCCTTTGGATTGAACTTATCCATGAAGTACTCTATATAGGTGTAGAGTAGGGCTTCACGAGCCAAGAGCAGATTGTCGCCTTGCCATTCATAACCATAAGTATGCTTGAAGGCTTTTTCTGCCATATCGTACCATTCCTTTTCGGTCTCGACATTTTCGTTGATGACACGCATCTTTCTATCAAGAATACCAATACGATGGCTGATAGGGATAGGCTGGCCTGTTGTGGTATCATAACGACTGACCAGATAGGGAGCTTCTCCACAGGTTATTTCCATGCAGTTGTCAACAACATACTTCTTCCATGTCTTTTGCTTGTTGCCTTCCGGAAACTGGATTTTTCCTTCTGTAGGAATCCATGAATGCGTACCATCTTCGTTTGTGACTTCACGATTGAAGACGTCTTTGCGTCCAAACCAGTTCTCGTCGATGAGATTGTTTTGTGCATTACACACCCATGATGGAGTAAACACCTCGGCCTTGTCTTTGGTGCGGTCGAGCTGAGCTTGCTTGTCTTTCAGTACACGAGGCATTACGATGCGACGGAACCGTCCGGTAATATGCTCAGGCTTGATCTCATCGTCATATCGGTAACCTTCTTCCATGAAATTCCCGTGTTCATCAAGCACCGAGTTTTCATAATCGGATGTTGCCCAGAAGATGTTAACCACCTTCTCCTGGTCTGAAGCCTCTGCGCGGGCTCTTGCAGACATGGTATGGTCAATGAGCAGTTTGTCAAGAACCTCTGGATCGTAGTCCATGATGTCTTGCTCAGAGATGTCAACATCACTGATATGCTCAAAGATTCTATATGTTGTATTCTTTTCTGCCATTATTGGTTTTTGCAAAATTATCTTTTCTTGTTGCAGTCTTTCTGCACAATGGAATACATTTTCAATAACTGCTCTATTTTCTCAGCAATTTGCCGTCTCAACCACTCTGGTTTGAGCACTTCTACCTGATTTCCGTATGAAAAGATGCGTGCCTCCAATTCCTTGTTGGGACGAACCATGAGCTTGATGATATGCTGTTCTTCGTCTTCCACCTTCTGTGAAGGATGGATGGGCTTGTTGACCACGTAAGGGAAACGGACTTCGTCAAACTTCAACAGCACTTCTTCTGCCACTGGATGGTCTTCGGGTAATGTCACCCCTACTACGTTCTTGAAATACTCATTGAAGTCTATGTCCTTATTGGGAATAAACGGCACATTGGCACGTGAAAACTTTACGATACGGTCGAGCGCTTTATTGGTGATGTAATGGCCATGACTGCCTTCCTGCAATCCGATGAGGAACCAGCGGTTGTTGAACTGCTTGATGTGGTAAGGGTGGAGGATGGCAGTTCTTTCTTTGCCAGCGAAAGTGCGATAGAGCAAATTCAATGGCTGATGGTTCAATGCGGACTCTATCAGTTCTCCCAAGAACTCTGTTCCCTTCAGCAGATCATTGTGCTCAAACGATACGATATTCTCTGTATTGGGCTTGACACCAAAACGGAATTCAAGATTCGAGATGACATCTTCCAACCATGCGTTACTCGGCACACCACGGAAACGACTTAGTAGGTCGATAGTGGAGCGAAGAGACGCTACTTCTTCTGCTGTCAACTCATTATTAAAGATGGAGAAGCTTGGGTCTGAATAACGGTAGTAACTCTTTCTTCCATCGAAAGGATATGTTTCGATAGGAGCATTGTAGGTGACTCTATCTCTCATGCATTTGATATCTTCGCGCAACTGACGGATGCTGACCTGCGAGCCATAGAGATCCATGAGGGACTTGTTGACCGCGCCAAGGAGGTCCTCGATGCTGTATGTTCTATGAAAATCGCTAAAGCATCGGTCCAATATTCGGTAGCGTAGCTGCGCATTCTTATTTGTTGGCATAGAGTCTTCTCTTAATGAGTTTATTGATCAGTTTTTATAGTAACGACATCGTCCAGTCTGACAAGGCCGTTCATGTCGGCTTGTTGGTTAGCATGCGTTCTGCAAGCATCACTTTTATTCGATTGAGAGGTTGTTTCACCATATTTCTTGTCCTTATATTATCAGTATGCAAAAATAAGGGTTTTTCTTCGGAAAACGGACGCTTTTTATAAAAAAAATACTCCCCCAAGCAAATAAATTGAGGTTTTCGTCATGATGTCCGACATAATATTGTATCTTTGTAAAAGATAGGCTGCACCTCAGCAATCGGAGCAAGCTCCATAGCGTTCGATTTGCACTATCTTCGCATACGAAGTGTGCTTATTATAATAATCAAAATTAATTAACATGGAAAGATATATTCTTCCTTACATAAAGCAATATAAAAATATAGATGACTTATTAGAATCAACTGATAAGTCAAATATGACATGTGTTACTAATATGTCTTCTTTCTTAGATACAATAAGAAATACACATCGTTTATGTATCGTAGGAGATCCTGGAATAGGGAAGAGTAGACTTTTGAAAGAGTTGGGATCGACTCTTTCTTCAAAGAACGTATTAAAATGTAATGCTATAGATTTTACTTCAAAATCGGTTGGTGCCGATGTGAAATATTGCATAGTTGATGCTCTTGATGAAGTTGAATCAAATCAATTTATCAGAGTATATAGAGAAATAAAGGACTTTTGCGAGAATAACAAGAATACAAATGTTGTTTTTTCTTGCAGAAAACATTATGTGGCATCTTATGCTCATATTTTCTCTTTATTTACAGATCTTTCGTATATAGAGATACTTAGATTAGATGATGAAAGTGTAAAAAATGTACTTTCCAGTTGTTCAAAGCAGGTCATTTCTAATATAGGAAAAAGCAAGAAAATGTTAGACTTGCTTTCTGTTCCAAGATATCTTGAATATTTTATAGAATACCAAAAAGAGAACGTCGAGTGTAAAAATATAGGACAAATATTTGAGCTATTTGTTGAGAAAAATATTCTTCATGCTATTGAAAAATATAATAACACACAATGCGATAAAAACAATTTGGCAATCCTGACACAACGAGTACTTGAAAAAATAGCATTCGTTATGGAAATTGGTCGACTTGACTCAATTACAAAAGATGAGCTATATACAATTTTGGATGGTATAAGCGGTAATATGGCACAAATGGTTTTGTCTAATTTAAGTTTGTTGTTTTTTGAGAATCGCATTCTTAAAGAGACAAATGACGTTTTGATGTTTCCTGATACTGAGATACAAGAATATCTTGCTGCGAAAGAATTATGTAGACAAGACAACATTGAGAGTGTATTGTATGATATTGCAGTAAGTCATGATGTTAAACATATTTATCCAAATTGGCTCGATGTAATTCCTCATGTATCATACATTCGCTCTTCTTCATTTTTCAATATTTTTAAATTAATTTTATCTTATGAGTCTAATTTAGAATTGGATTCGTTGGATGCATTATTGAGATATGTAGATCCTACTATACTTTCTATTGAGCCTCAAATCCGCAACTAAGCCCTTCAACGTGCTTATTGCGT
>ULQL01005286.1_pt1 | contig 16834 bp, 14 predicted proteins | sample 1954411 | NCBI WGS metagenome assembly ULQL01 (sample SAMEA4835654, study PRJEB28245) | human gut metagenome | biome: gut microbiome; material: fecal sample | place: Denmark | collected 2008 | reverse complement strand
CCTGCCAGTGCCTTCTCCGGCAGATCCACGCGGATCAGTGTCAGATCCTCCGCAATGTCAAGCGCCATAACCGAATAGTCTGCCTCTGTGTACGGATAGAGCTTCGGCTCCTTATACGTCTCGGCAAAAATCTGGTTCACGAACGCCTCGCGCTCCTCACAGAGCTTCCGGACAAACGTCTCTCCCTCTGCATACAGGCGCTTCGGCAGAACTCCAAACTCCACCTGCTTTTTCACAAACACGTTAAACTGCTGCGGTGTCATCTTCACCTGCCGCATCTGTGCCGCCTTCTGATCTGCCTCATGCAGCTTCCGTACAAGTTCGGTCTTTAATACAAGGTTATCCGAGAACGGATTGATGACCAGCCCGGTCAGCTCCAGTTCCGGCTTCACGACGATGTTGTTGCACGCTGGGAACGGCATGAAAAGAAGTGCCTGGCTCTTCGGCTCCTCCGGCATCTGCTCCTTGGAAGTATATGCCACAAAAAACTGCTCGCCCTTGTTGTTCTTGAGGAAACACGGGGTCGGCTGATCCGGCGCCTTAAGCATTGCCGGCACATACAGCTTGGTCGGACGAAGCAGGTTTAACACCGTGGTAAGGTTCTCCTTGGTGCGCTCCGCCGCATACTGCTTAATCGCTTCCTCTAATCTATCGTTGGTGATCTCCATTGTCATTTTCTCGTCCATCTTATAAGTATCCTTTCCTATGCTCCGATGTCGCTAAAATGAATTATATCATATCTTTCCCATAAAATGAACTGTTTTCTAATCCACAACAAAGACTGAGATATCCTGTGTCAGACGCTGTGCCGTCTGATCGCATCTGCCAACTTCATCTGTGACCGTATCCGCCTCGGATTTGACTTCCACGGTCTTTTGTGCAATATCTGTCGTTCCTTTTGCACCTTCGTTGGTTGCCGTTGCAATTCCCTCCATCGCATCCAGCACTCCATCGATTGATGCCAGCAGTTCCTCCGATGTCGCGCTGAAATCGCTGATCAGTGCATCAATCTTTCCTGCATCCTGGTTGTATGCATCAGCCACCGCATCGAACATGTCATAGCTTGCCACGACATCATTTCCCACAAATGCAAGCAGCTGCTCCGCATCGGAAGAAAGCTGTGCGACAGAAGTCGTAACTTCCTCCGTCACCTTCTGTATCTGGGTAACAGTCTGCTTGGACTGATCTGCAAGTCCGCCAATTTCTGTTGCCACAACGGCAAATCCTTTGCCTGCCTCCCCGGCGCGTGCTGCTTCAATCGAAGCATTTAACGCAAGCAGGTTTGTCTGGTTTGTAATCTCCATGATCGCCGATGATAACACTTCGATCTGCTGAACTACCTTTGCAGCCTCAAGTGCCTTTGTAAGGCTCTCCCGTATCTCATTGTGGATCCGGCTCGCATGCTCACGCTGTTCTCTGGTATCGTTCTGTGCCTTTGATGCCCGCTCGTGTATATCTGCTGCCTGCTGTGCCCCATCCTGCGAACGATTTGCAATATTTTTTGCTGCCTCTTCAATCTCAAGAGACATGCTCTTAATCGTATCCGAGGATGCCGCGGTCTCCTCCATGCTTGCAGCAAGTTCCTCTGTCGTTGCGGAAACGTCCTCGATATTGCCGTTCAGCGTAATCACATTCGTCTTGACCGTATCGACGACCTCCCCGATTACATAACTCTCATTTTTCACTTCTCTGATAAGATCTCTGATCTGGCACTTCATATTCTCAAGGCGCTCGCCGAGAATACCAAAGTCGTCCCTGCGGTTCTCAAGCTGTACCGGCAGCGGCTGCGAAAAATCACCCTTTGTAATATAACCGATGTACGTGAGTGCAACCTGAAATGATTTGCTCAGTGAAAACGCCATATAAAGACAGACCGCCATAACAATCACAACCAGAAAACTTCCCATTCCGATAATCGCAAGCAGTGCACTTTTTACATTCTCCTTCATTGCCTGTGTCTCTTTGGCAACAGTCTCATCAATATAATCGATATAATTGCCCGTTCCAACAACCCATCCAAACGGCTCAAATGCCCTGCTGTAGGAGCGCTTCGGAGAGGACTCCGTCTCCCCTTCCTTCGGGAATACATAATCTGTATAACCGCCGTCCGGCTCCTGTCCGACACGTATAATCTCTTTTACCATCTGGTAACCTTCCGCATCCTTTGTCTCCATACGGTTTGTTCCCTCGGTCTCGCTTCCGAGCAGAACAACATTGTCTCCGTCATAGGTATCCGCCCAGAAATAACCACCGTCTCCATACCGGAGTTCCCTTAAAAGATCCGCTCCGCGCGTTTCGGCCTCCTCATAGGAATAGTCGCCGTTTTTAGCCCGCATACACCGCATCCAGCATGGAAATTGCATTATCCACCTGATTCCTGATATTCTCATCATAATCCTCTTCAATACTTGTACGGAGAACGCTCTCTGATCCCTCCTCCATAACCAGCATCCGGTTCACTGCCAGAACTCCGATCGCCAGTGTTCCAATCAGCGTAATCAGCGCAAGAATAATCATCTTCCAACGCACGCTCACATTTTTCATACCCATCCGACTCCTTCCTGATAGTTATTTCTTTTATTATCCTACTTTTTCATTTTTTTGTCTATAGATGTTAATTATTTTGCAATCTTTCCCCGCTTTTTGTAAATATTGCACATATATCACTTACAAATAACGCGATAACACTTACGGAACCGGATGATTCTTACATATGAGTACCGTAGAAAAGCCTGTGTTCTTCTGGAACGGACTGATTCCCACGTCCCCGGGCTGACAGCAGATGTCTTCCACATGCCAGCCCCCCTGCCTCTTCCATTACGAAGAAGCAGGGGTGCGCTTTTTGTTTCTATATGTTTTTAAAAACAGTACCTGTTACACCGTTTTTTTATCTTCTGCAACTTTGAATTTGCGGATCATTTCACACAGACTTTCCGCCTCACTGCTCATCTCCTGGCTGGCAGCTGCACATTCCTCTGATGTTGCAGAATTTGTCTGTACGACATCATTGATCTGCTCAATTCCCTCATTAATCTGCTTAATTTCTGTCGTCTGTGTCTCCAACGTCTCTGCAATATTTGTAACTTCAGTCGTAATTAATTTGGAATTCTCAGCAACCTCCTCTAATTGTGCCGCAGTCTGTCCCGCAATCACCATTCCCTTTTCCACAGCTTTCACAGAGGTTTCAATCAGAGTCGCAGATTCCTTTGCCGCCTGGGCGCTCTGATCTGCCAATACGTTTACCTGATTTGCCACAACTGCAAATCCCTTTCCAGCCTCTCCCGCTCTTGCAGCCTCAATGGAAGCATTCAGTGCCAGCAGATTTGTCTGGGATGCAATTTCGTTGATTGTCGTGATAATCTTATCAATCTCCTTTGATGCCTCGCTGATCTCATGCATGGAATCAACCATTTCATGCATCTTGCCATTGCTTTCTGAAATGGCATTTCCAAGTTCATCCACTTTTACACTGATTTCTTTGGCAGACTGTGAATTTTTTTCCACCTGTTCTGAAACACCTGTAACAGTTGCGGTAAGCTCCTCTACTACCGCAGCCTGATTTGTAGCTCCATCTGCAAGATCATTGGAGCTTGATGCCACCTGCTCTGCTGCGCCGGAAACTTCATTGGAAACATTCTGGATTCCTTTGATCGTACCTGCCATACTTGCCTGAAATGCCATAAACGAATTTAAAATACCGACAAAATCACCTCTCCACCCCACCTCAGGATGAACATCAAAATTTCCTTCTGAAAAGAGCTTCATGGAGCGGTCAATATCATCTACATAGGTTCCCAGTATACGAATTGATTTCCGCATACTGTGTGCCAGTTTTCCGATCTCATCATCGGAATGATATTCCAGCGTACTGTGCAGATTCCCTTCTGTTAATTCCATTGCAACGTCCTCAATCGCATGTAATGGCTCCAAAATTGTTTCAAGTACTCTCTTACTTGTTTTCCGCGTCAAAGTAAATGCAAAAACCAGGCAGACAATAATCACAACAAATCCTGCAACCGTACAGACTACCATATTTCTGACTGTCTCGCTACTTGCCTCATCTGTCAGTTCATCTAATTTTATCGCAATTTCTACTACTTTATTTAAAGCCGGGGTACAATTATTAAGAATTGCATCTGTGGCATTCTCATCGTTTCCGTTTTTTATTTCTTCTATAATGGAATGGAATAACCAATTTTTCCCCAGTCAGAAAGAGCCGTTGCATATTCCTCGTAATTTTCATCGGAAAGGACTTCTGTTTTCTTTAAAATCTGCAGTTCAGAATCAACTTCTGAAAGCAGTCTTTTTACTGTTTGTTCATAGTTATCGTAAGAGGAGGTATCCTCATTTAATGCCATCTCTCTGATATTTCTTGCTGCAGCATTAACGTTAATCCTGCAGATTTTTACTGCCTGGTCTGCTACATTAACATTCTCAACATAATGCATCATATTGGCAAACAATATACCTATAATTACAACAGAAAGCAGACCAGAGATCAACATCATTGTAATGACTTTTCTATATCCGTAGTCTATCCTTTCCTTTAAATGCATGTTTTCCAATTTCTTCTTCATCATACTCTCTTGTGATATCATGGGATTATTATTCCTTTCGTTTATTTTTAGTATATCCTTAGTACTAATATATCAACTTCTTTTTAAAAGTCAATACACGTCATTTATTTTTATTTTACATCTGACCGTTTCGGCAATCTGTCCAAAAACTCACATCGGATTCTCAAGATATTCCGCAAGCACCTGGTACAGTCTCTGCGGCTCCACCGGCTTTGCAAGATAGTCGTTCATTCCGGCTTCCTTACAGGCATCCATATCCTCGCGCGCGTCCTTCGCGCTCATTGCGATAATCGGAATCATCTGCGCATCCTTGTGCGGCACCCGTCTGATCTGCCTTGCCGCCTCAAAGCCGTCCATCTTCGGCATCACAATATCCATCAGGATCGCATCGAAATAATGCACTTCCCTCTCCATAAAAAGCTCCAGCGCCTGCCGTCCATCTTCCGCACAGACGACTTCCACGCCCCGGCGCTCCAAAAGCTTCCGCGTAATCTCAACATTGAGCGGATGATCCTCCGCGAGAAGCACCCGCTTCCCCTCGAGCGCGGCAAACGCCTGTCTGGAACCCCCGCCTCTTGCCACTTCCTTCTGCGGCTGAATATCCGCGAGCGGAAGATCCAGATGCACCTTCGCCTTCGTGCCCTCGCCGATCGCGCTCGTGACTGCAATACTTCCGCCCAACTGCTGCACAATATTCTGTGTAATTGCCAGCCCCAGTCCGCTGCCGTGCCGCCGTTCCGCCTCATCCCGTCTTTCCTGCGTAAACGGCTCAAACAGCAGTTTCTGAAACTCCCTGCTCATGCCGATTCCGGTGTCCGCGACAACATAATCCGCGGAAAAGGTACCGCTGTGAACTGCATAATTGCATACCCGAAAGGAGATCTCTCCCCCCTCCGGCGTGAACTTGACCGCGTTCCCCAGCAGATTAAAAAAGAGCTGCTCCAGCCGGATCGGATCCACCATGACATTCAGATTGTTCTCGCCTCCGGACATGTAAAATGTGATCCCCTTTTTGGCGCACTCCGGCTCTGTCATGTCCCGGATGGCTTCCATAAAATCCTCGAGCGCATACGGCTTCGGATGCAGCCGGAATCTTCCCAGTTCAATCATGGAAACATCCACGAGATCATTCAAAAGCCCCATCAGGAACCGGCTCGCCGTATCAATTTTTCCAAGACATTCCACCATCTTCTCCGGGTGATCCGACTCTTCAAGTCCGACCGCCGTCATTCCCATGATCACGTTCATCGGCGTCTTGATGTCATTGCTGATGCGGGAGAGAAAATCCGTCCTTGCATCCGCGACATGCTGCAGCGCCTCATCCCTCTCACGTTCTGCCTTCCGGATCAAAACGATGCTGACCGCCAGTATCGCTCCGAGAAGCAGCAGGAAAATCAGCAGCAGGATTCCGCTTTCCCCCATGGTCTTTTTCCTCCAACAAGTATCATTCCGACAAGCAGCACCACCACTGTCGCCACCTGATCCGGTGTCCCAAAAACAATGTCACGCACAAAACTCCATGCCGCGTGAAACGCTCCGATTCCCCATATATTTCCGCGCCGGATCAGATAAAGCGCCGCGAAAATACCGAACAGCATACCGTTTAAAAATGCAAGCGGCGCCTCCACGGCTCCCGCCGCGTACGGAAGCGCACCGATCACCGCACTGATAAGCACCGCCACCGTCATCGAATAGCGCCGCGCGATCGTTACCATCAGGTAACTGCGGTACAAAAGCTCCTCCGCCATCCCCTGGATCAGATATCCCAGGAGAAACAGCACCAGCATCCCCGGCGCCGTTCCGGTAAACAGCTTCGCATTTCCCGCCGCCACAGCGATACCCCCCGTGACTACCGCAAATACCACCCCAAGTCCCAGTCCAATGGCATATTCCCGCAGCGCGTGCTCTTTCACAAAACCGATCATCTCAAAGCTGCGCTTCTGGAACTTCCTGCAGAATAAGACGACCACCAGAAGCATGGCAATTCCGGAAAAAAGCTTTAACACCGCGTAGGCATCCGAACCCGCAATCTGCACCGACACCTCCGACAGCTGTTCCATATCCCCGGAGGCAGCCGCATCCTGATATGCCGTGTTCGTATTCAGCAGCACAAGCTCTCCCGGCAGCAGAATCAGCATCTCTCCAAATGCCGCAATGATGTACACCGTCACAAACACCAGCAATTCCACCAGCCAGTGCTGCCCCTTCTGTACCTTTTTCGACTGCTCAACGAGCTTCGGACAATCTATGCTCTCTTTCATCTCAATCTCCCATCCTGCGTGTGGGCTTCTGTCTGCCCGCTGCGACATTTCATTTTACGGAAAACTGCCTGTTTCCGCCGTTTTTCTGCACTTATCATAACATAAAAAATGGAGCGATGCAAAAATTTCCTGCACCGCTCCACACGCATTTTTCGGCTCATTTCTTCCGCCGGCTGATGCTTATTCCGGCTCATTTCTTCCGCCGGCTGACTTCCATCCTGGTCCGGTTACTAACGCCGGATTCCTATCCCAGCTCGATTACCGCCACTTCACAGCTTCCGAGTGTCAGCGCGTTCGCTTTTTCACATGCCGTCTCCACCGCACTCTCTGCTCTCAGATTCGACAGCAATACCTGCCTGCACGGATAGGCAAGCGGCAGGGAAACCGCATCCGTTCCAAAGTTTGCTGCGACCAGTATACGCTGTCCGCTCTCCCCGGACACACGGTAATACGCAAATACATCCGCCATTTCCTGGTAAGCCGGCTCGAAGATACCGTAGGTGAATGTTTCCCGGTAGGCGTCCGCCTTGCGCAGATGCACCAGTCTCCGGTAATAGGCAAGCACTGAGTCCGTCCGCACCTCCTGCTCCCTGACATTGATCTGCCGGTAATTCGGATTCATTGCCAGCCACGGCGTTCCGTCCGTAAATCCGGCATTCTCATCATCCGTCCACTGCATCGGCGTTCTGGCATTGTCCCTGCTGTTCTCGTAGCAGCAGCGCAGTGCCTCCTCCCTGCTGCAGCCCGCGTCAATGGCAACCTGATACTGATCCTTCGTGCTGATGTCGTCATACTCCGAAATGTCGTTCCGGATGCAATTTGTCATGCCGATCTCCTGTCCCTGATAGATAAACGGGATGCCGCGGAGCAGAATGGATGTGGTTCCCAGCATCTTTTTCCCGGCTTCATTTCTTGCATGCTCCGGCAGATAGCGGCTCGCCCCGCGCGGCTCGTCGTGATTCTCGATAATGTTCGCCGCAAATCCCGCCTTCTGCAATTTTAACTGGGATGCAAACAGCGTATCGCGCCATTTTTTGAATTCGATTGGTTTGCTGTCATACCAGCCGTGTTCTCCGTAGGTCAGCTCATGTGCGGAAAAATCAAACATGGTGGAAAAATGCCCGTCATCCCCGATGAACTCCGGCAGTTCGTCCTCCTTCATGTTAAAAACTTCCGCCACGGTAAATGCATCCCATTTTTCAAAGGTTGCATGTTTTAAGTCCTCCAAAAGTGCGCCGACTCCCTGCACTTCCTCGACCATCTTCACACAGGAGGCAAGTCCGTCGTCTCCATCCGGCGGGAATGACGGAAATGACGTGTCTTTTTTGATGTTGATGATTGCATCGATGCGGAATCCGGCAAGTCCCTTCGCCAGCCACCAGTTCACCATATCGTAGATCTTCTGACGGACAACGGGATTTTCCCAGTTTAAATCCGGCTGCTCTTTTGCGAACATGTGCAGGTAATATTTGTCCGTTCCCGGCACCGGCTCCCACGCATTTCCGCCAAAATACGAGCGGTAATTGCTCGGCTCCCTGCCGTCTTTTTCCTTCACAAAGTAGAAGTAATCTGCATATTCGCCATCCGGATCTGCCAGCGCCTTTTTGAACCATTCATGCTGGTCGGAACAGTGGTTCACCACCAGATCCATCACAATGTACATGCCTCTCTTTTTTGCCTCGGCAAGCAGCTCGTCAAACTCCTCCATCGTTCCGAATTCCTGCGCGATCGCGTAGTAGTCGGAAATGTCATACCCCTGATCCACAAAGGGAGATTTATAAATCGGAGAGAGCCAGATGATGTCAATGCCAAGCTCTTTCAAATAGTCCAGCTTCGAGATGATTCCCCGCAGATCCCCGATTCCGTCCCCGTTCGTATCCAGAAAGCTCTTCGGATAAATCTGATATGCCACTTTATCGTGCCACCATTTTTTCTTCATTGCACATTCTCCTTTTTCCCAATACGGTTTTTCTTTTCCTTTTTGTATGATACTGTTATTATAATAAGAGAAATTCGTAATATCTTGCACTATATTTTCTTTTTTATTGCACAATACTGCTATTTAATGTCAGGAGAACGCACATGAACAGGACATCCCTTCCGGCGCCGGAGCAAAAGGAACACGCCCGGCACGGTGAACAGCTTTTTCCACTGCAAAAATATATCACCACACTCGACGATCTGCACCCGTCTGTCAGCGCACACTGGCACGAGGAAGCGGAATTTACGCGCATTCTTTCTGGCAGCGGCACCTATCAGATCCAGCTGCAGCACTATGACGTTGCCGCGGGCGATCTCCTCTTCATCCCTCCGACGCTGCTGCATGCAATCACCGTGACACCCAGAGAGACGCTTTGCACCGAGACTTATGTTTTTCACATGCATTTCCTCGGCGCAAGCACCGCAGATATCTGCTCCGTGCAGTATCTGACGCCGCTTGCGACGGCAAAGCTGATCCCACCTTTTTTCTTTGATGCCCTTCATCCGCTGCACACTGCCTTAGACGATCTGTTCGACGATATGGATGCCCTGCACGACGCCGCCGCACCGGGCTATGAACTGCTGCTGAAGGCTGATTTTCTGCGCCTGATTGCCCTGCTTCTCCCCTGCTGCAGCGCAGCGGATGAGGACACACGGCTCCACATGGAATATACCGCCAAATTAAAAACAGTTCTGGAGTATATTGATGCCCATTATGCGGAGGAGCTTTCCATCTCCGCTCTGGCTTCCCTGTGCTATTTCAGTGAGTATCATTTCATGCGTTTTTTCAAGCGCTTCATGGGTACCTCCTGCTTAAATTACATCAAGAACCTGCGTCTGGAGAAGGCTGCCGAGCTGCTCGGGCAGGACGGGCTTACCCCGCTGGACGTCTCCCTGTCCGCCGGCTTCCACAACCTGTCCTACTTCTACCGGGAATTCCGGAAAAAATATGGCGTGACCCCGGGGGATTTCCGCGGAGCCGGTGCCCGGGAGAAGTAGGCTTTATAATAGGAAATATCATTCCGGAGCGAAGCAGCGGGACGGAGTCTTTGAAACAAAATGCAAGAGTTTCTTCCCTGCCGCTTTCGGCAATTCATTCCGTGTCTTTGCCACGCTTGAACAATCCGCGAATGTGTCCGACAAACCCGCAGACAATGAGCGGACTTCCTAGCAGCACTAAGCACACCTCTTCACAGACATGATAAAACCGCGCGAGCCGAAACTCGTTGCTTTCTGCTATTAAAAACAAGGCAGAAAGCAGCTCAAACATCGGTCTCGCGCGGTTATGTTTTGCTCATCGGTGTGCAAAGTGCTGCACGTAAGTCCTAAAATTGTCTGCGGCTTGCGGACACATTCGCGGAGTGCTCCAATCCTGGAAAGACGCGGATCATCGCAGTTGTCGAAAGCGGCTGGGTTAGAAAGTCCGTATTTTGTGATCAGACTCCGCCCTGCTGCTTCGCGCCGGAATGTGATTGCCTGTTATAAATTCCCGTAAAGATCACTTCTCCCCGGCAGGCTCCGTGAAAACCGCCCGAGGCATGCCCCATTTTTCGGTCAGCGGCTACCGCAGGCGCTCCTCGCGGTACTCCTTCGGCGACATGCCATATTCCCGGCGGAACGCGCGGTAAAAGCTGGAATAGTCCCGGAACCCGAACCGCTCATACACCTGACTGATGTTCTCACCGCCTAAAATCGCCTCCCGGGACGCCTGCATCCTTTTCTTTAAAATATACTGGTGAACCGAGATTCCCGCCTGCTCCTTAAAGACGTGCGCCACATAATAGCGGCTCACGAAAAAGGCTCCTGCCAGTTTTTCCAACGACAGTTCCTCCTCCAGATGCTCCTCTATATAATAGATCAGATTCTGATAGAGATCCTGCTCCTTTACCTTGGCGGGATTTTCTTCCTCGTACACCATCCGGTTCAAGTGCAGGATCAGATCGTTGACCAGCAACGGTATCCGCGCCTCCCTCCCAAAACGCTCCATCTGCATCTCCTCAATCAGCTGAAAGATCTTAAACTGCGTGGCGTTAAATGTAATCACATCACTGTGAAACACATTTTTCCCGGACACTTCCGCGCGCTGCATCAGGTAGCCGTATGCCGGAGAAAGTTCCATCAGCCGGCTGGCATATTCCCGGCTGACCCAGAACACGAACCGGCGGTATGCCTGCGCATGGTTGTGCACAACGGCACGGTGCCTGCGGTGTGGCGGAATTACCACCATATCCCCATAGCGGAGCGGGTATCTCTGCCCCTCAATCTCAATCGAGACGTCCCCCTCCATAAAAAAATAGAACTCATAATAATCGTGTGTGTGCGTATCCACTTTTGACGTGTAATGTTCATTATAATAATATAGTTCAAAATCGCGGGACAGCATGTACTGTCTGGTGCTGAATCTGGTCTGTAAATTTTTCTGCATGTGCTATTTCCCCTTCCGGCACTCCCTTCATGCCGCCATCGTTCCGTTGCTTTCCTTTTTCGTCTTATATTTTTTTAACTCTTCCCTGATTATAGCGGAAGATAGCAACTTTTGCAATGTATGCAACAAGTCTTTCAATTTGCTTTTGGAGCGGATTTTATATAATGAAATCATCCAATATGACACTTCCTTAACGGAGCAGAAAAGAACGGAGGTTACACACTATGGAAATGACTTTAAGATGGTACGGTTCCAAATTTGACACCGTCACCTTAGAGCAGATCAGACAGATTCCGGGCGTGACCGGAGTCATCACCACCCTCTACGATACCGCACCGGGTGAGGTCTGGAGCAGAGAGCGCATCGCCGCATTAAAGGCGGAAGTTGCCGCCGCAGGACTTCATATTGCCGGTATCGAGAGCGTCAACGTCCACGACGCCATCAAAACCGGCGCACCGGACCGTGATCTCTACATCGATCACTACATTGAGACACTGGAAAATCTCGGAAAAGAAGATATCCACCTCGTATGCTACAACTTCATGCCTGTTTTCGACTGGACCCGCACGGAGCTCGCCAGAAAACGTCCGGACGGTTCTACCGTCCTCGCTTACACCCAGGAGGCTGTGGATGCCCTCGATCCGGAGAAAATGTTCGAGTCCATCGCCGGGGATACCAACGGCAGCATCATGCCGGGCTGGGAGCCGGAGCGCATGGCGCACATCAAAGAGCTTTTTGCCATGTACAAGGACATTGACGATGAAAAACTGTTTGCCAACCTGAAGTATTTTCTGGAGCGCATCATGCCGGTGTGCGACAAGTATGACATTAACATGGCAATCCATCCGGACGATCCTGCCTGGAGCGTATTTGGACTTCCGCGCATCATCATCAACAAGAAAAACATTCTCCGCATGATGAGCATGGTCGACAATCCGCACAACGGCGTAACTTTCTGCTCCGGTTCCTACGGAACCAATCTGGAGAATGATCTGCCGGACATGATCCGCTCCTTAAAGGGGCGAATCCATTTTGCCCATGTGCGCAATCTGAAATTCAACAGCCCGACAGACTTTGAAGAAGCCGCACATCTCTCCTCAGACGGCACTTTTGATATGTATGAAATCATGCGTGCCCTCTACGAGATCGGGTTTGACGGTCCGATCCGTCCGGACCACGGACGCATGATCTGGGGCGAAGTCGCTATGCCGGGTTATGGCCTTTATGACCGCGCACTTGGCGCCACCTACCTGAACGGACTTTGGGAAGCAATTGAGAAAGGAGCTGCACGCTATGAAGCTAAATAACAAAGGATTAGAGAATAAGAACGCATGGGAAGCTGCCGGTTACGCACTTCCGCAGTATGACAGAGAGGCGGTTGCCGCCAGAACCAAACAGAATCCATTCTGGATTCATTTCGGAGCCGGCAACATTTTCCGTGCCTTTCAGGCAAATGTGGTACAGGATCTTTTAAACAAGGGAGATCTTGACCGCGGTCTTGTCGTTGCCGAGGGTTACGATTATGAAATTATCGAGAAAATGAATCATCCGCATGACGACTACAGCATTCTTGTCACATTAAAGGCAAACGGCACCGTTGAGAAAACCGTTGTCGGCAGTGTGATGGAGTCTCTGGCACTCGATTCTGAGGATGATGCACAGTTCTCCCGCCTGAAGGAGATTTTCTCCGCAGACTCCCTGCAGATGGCAACTTTTACCATCACAGAAAAAGGTTACAACCTCTACGGTTCTGACGGAAACTTCATGCCGGCAGTTGCCGCAGATATGGCAGCAGGTCCGCAAAAGCCGGCCAGCTATATCGGAAAGGTCGCATCTCTTCTGTATGCACGTTTCCTTGCAGGTGAGAAGCCGATCGCCATGGTAAGCATGGATAACTGCTCCCACAACGGAGATAAACTCGCGGCTGCCATCACAGCTTTTGCAGAGGGCTGGGTAAAGAACGGTCTTGCCGATGAGGCATTTGAGACTTATGTAAAGACTTCCGGCAAGGTATCCTTCCCGTGGACGATGATCGATAAGATCACCCCGCGCCCGGACGCTTCCATCGAGGAGATCTTAAAGAAAGACGGCGTCGAGGAACTGGATCCGGTTGTCACCAGCAAAAACACCTATGTGGCGCCTTTTGTCAACGCAGAGGAATGCCAGTATCTCGTCATCGAAGACAACTTCCCGAACGGTCGTCCGGCTCTGGAAAAGGGCGGTCTGATCTTTACCACACGGGAGACCGTCGACAAAGTCGAGAAAATGAAGGTCTGCACCTGCTTAAACCCGCTCCACACCGCGCTTGCTGTCTACGGCTGCCTGCTCGGCTACAACTTAATCTCCGAGGAGATGAAGAATCCTTCTTTAAAGAAGCTTGTTGAAGTGATCGGATATAAAGAGGGACTCCCGGTTGTCATCAACCCGGGTATTCTCGATCCGAAAGAATTCATCGATACCGTATTAAATGTCCGCATTCCGAATCCGTTTATGCCGGACACACCGCAGCGTATTGCAACCGATACTTCCCAGAAGCTGGCAATCCGTTTTGGAGAGACCATCAAAGCCTATGCGGCAGCTCCTTCGTTGAACGTTGCCGACTTAAAGCTGATCCCGCTTGTATTTGCCGGATGGCTGCGCTACCTGATGGGTGTTGACGACAACGGCAATGCATTCACCCCAAGCCCGGACCCGATGCTTGCAGAAGCGTCCTCTTATGTTGCCGATGTAAAACTCGGCGAGGCGTTCGACGCAAAGAAAACGCTTGCACCGATCCTCTCCAACGCAAAGATCTGGGGTGTTGACCTGTGCGCACTCGGCATGGATACGCTGGTATGCGATTACTTTACCGAGCTTACCGCAGGCACAGGTGCTGTTGCGGCAACCCTTGCAAAATATACCGCTTAATCCAGAGACAGGACAATCCGTTTTCCTGTTACTTATCACGTCAAAAGGGGCTGCCCGCTTCATGCGGCAGCCCCTTCTTCTATCTGCGATCGCTATACCGGCTGCTGACCGGAAAACATCACAAAATACTCCTGTGCTCTCTGCGCCGAAATATGCAGCTTTTCCTGCAGGCAGTTCAGTATCATCTCTTTGGGCATGCCAAAGGCACATCCGGTCTCGACAATCCCCTGTGCAAGACCGCGGTTCCTGCCAATCTGCTCTCCCTTTTTCAAACCTGCCTGCTCTCCCGCTTCGTATTCCGCCTGCCGCAGCTTCTTCTCCTCATATTCCTTATCGTATTCCAGAATACTCACCATTTCCACCTCCGCGCGGTTCTTCCGCAGAAAATCTGTTAAGATTCCCTCTGTGATACATTCCCTTATCGCCCGACGTACCGCCTCTTCCAGCTTCATGGAACCGGCATACCCACGGACTCTGGCTACATACTGCGCATATTCCTTCAACATCCGGCACTGCTCCATAAGTTCTTCGTTGTGCCCGGCGTTGATGTTGAGTACCATGACTTTCAGTTCCCCCTTGCAGGGAACTTCACTCCAGTGTCCCTGCTTTTTCTTGTTGATTGGATAAAAGCATAGACCTCTGAAATGAAATGAGAAAATAGACGGTGCATGCACCCTGAACTCGTAAGAAATATGCTTTTTGTTGAACTGATTTTAACACAGAAGGCGATTGTTCTACAAGAGTATATGGGTTGATTTAAAAAAATTTAATAAATGCTCTTTTCCCTCACAAACTGATATATCTTTTCCGCACTGTGTTTTTCCATTCCCTGGCACTGTGCTCTCTGCATTGCGTTTTTCTTACCGGAATTATGAAGCAGCTGCATTCCTTTTCTGACCAGGCCATATTCCGTGTATGCGGTCACGCTCATTCCCTTTTTGACAAAAAAGCTCCGGTTCTTTGTCTCACATCCGGGTATCGGCTTTGTGTGGACAATGGGAATCTCCGTCACTGCGGCCTCCGTGGAGGTGAGTCCGCCGGGTTTTGTGTAAATGATGTCACACGCATGCAGATAAACCGGCATGTTGCTGACGCTTCCCAGGATCGTCATCCTCGCATCTCTGCCGAAGCGTGCCTGCATCCGCTGCTCTAGTTTCTGATTGCTGCCGCAGATCAGAATGAGGTGCTCCTCCCCTTGTATGCGCCTCAGCAACGCCGGAATCAGCCGGTCGATCGATCCCGCTCCCATGCTGCCACCTGCCACAAGGATATACCGCTGTTTTTCTTCGAGTCCCAGACTTTTTTTCGCCGCCTGCTGCACCTTTTTGCGCACAATGCTGTGCGCGTGTGTATCCGCCGCAGCACTTTCTTCCGGCGTACCACCCCACGGCTCACTGCATGCCGCCGCCACCGGAATGCCCGTCACCACCAGCTTTTCTTCCGGAATCCCGCGCTTCACAATCTCCGGGATCAGACTCTCGTGCGGAATCATATAATAGTCGCAGTCCGTCTCTTCCCAGAACGGGATACAGGTATAATCCGTCATCACCGCCACCGTGAGCGGAAGCTTCATTCCCTTTCGCTTCATATAGGTAATGGTTTCCGCCGGATACAGATGCGGCATGACAATCACGTCCGCCGGATGTTTCTTCAGATACGCCGCCAGGTAGACTGCCATCTTCCCATTGACATAATAGACCGGCGAACGACGGAGAAGCCGGCTGACAAGCATGCCGATCTTATACAAAAGTCCGAACAGACCCGGGGCAATCTTTACCGTCTCCACATAGACGTTACCGACCGTCCTCGAGACCTTCTCTCCTGCAAGCTTAAGATAATCCAGCACCACCGCCTCGTCCCCGTGCGCACGGAAAGTCTCCGCAACCGCGCGTGCCGCCGCGTTGTGGCCACCGCCTGTATTACATGATAAGATCAGTACATTCATTTTTTTCCTCCCCCGGGCATCCGAATGTGTGCCGGTAGATAACCGTTTCGGCAATCAGCAGGCCTCCGATCAGAACCGGCCGCTCCTCCACCGCAAGACAGGTTCCCGCTGCAAAGCACAGATACGTCACAATACTCCGTCTCACATGGCTTTTGATCTTAAGCAAAAGTGAAAACAGCAGATAAAACAGCACCAGCATCGCTAACGGCTGCCAGATTCCCGCCGGCACCAGTCCCAGCAGAACCCCGAAGGATACCGCGATCGCCTTGCCGCCGCGCCCGCGGTGATAAATGGAATAGGCGTGTCCCAGCACAGGCGCCGCCATTACTGCCGCAAACCACAGGGATTGCAGACCGGCGGTCCGCTCGCACAGCCACACCGGTAAAAATCCCTTCAAAAGTTCCAGCAGCAGCACACAGGTTCCACAGACTGCGCCGCCGTACCGGAATGCATTGTAGGTTCCGGGATTTCCGTCCTCCGACATCTCCCGGATATCGATATGGCGGGTCAGCTTCGGAAGCACATAAGCAAATAAAATGCTTCCCAGAAGATAGCCGCCGATCACAAATCCCAGATAACTACTCATAACCGCTGCTCCTCTCGCTCTCGTTTTCTAACACTGATATGTAATGTAACATATTTTCTTTCATAAGAAAAGACAGGGCGGCAGAAACTCTTTCTGTCACCCTGTCCTTTTCGTTTATTTCCATTACACTCCCCTGTAATAAAAAAGAATCTT
>ULQL01039382.1_pt1 | contig 16838 bp, 12 predicted proteins | sample 1954411 | NCBI WGS metagenome assembly ULQL01 (sample SAMEA4835654, study PRJEB28245) | human gut metagenome | biome: gut microbiome; material: fecal sample | place: Denmark | collected 2008 | reverse complement strand
AGAGAAAGAGAGATTCCTGCCATATTCAGTTCACGACAGATATTCGCTGCTGTAGGAACGACAAACGTTACGGCAAACCCTGCAATCAGTGTTGCTGTAAGTCCCAGACAAACTGCTTTCCTTTTAAATCTTCTCGACTTTAACATATCCAAAATCCTTTCTGTAAATCGTACTTCTTAATTCTATGTCTTCCTTATTCTGTATAAAGTTCTATGTCCATCAAAATATTACATAATTGTTACACGTTATTAACAATTATAGTAACATCGCTCTAATTTGTCAACCTGCATTTTGTGAATTTTTTAAGAAAATATTACCGTTTTCTGTGCATATTTCACGAATAACATGCGAAAAGTCCTACTTCCAATCGAAGCAGGACTTTCTACCCATGTAGATATATTGTTATATATTTCCAGTATATTGTGTTCTACTTGTGTGGTCACTTCCGAAATATTTCGGTAACTTCCGGCAGCTCTGCACTATTTACGTACAATGACAACCTGTTTCGCTGTGGTGTACGGATCCGTAAAATCAACCTGTTTCCGGCGCTCCTCCGTGATCGTCATCCCTGCCACGCCGACATCTGCCATCTTACGCTCTACGTTTGCCAGAATGGAATCGAAAGCTGTATCATTTATCTCAAGATCCATATCAAGCATATCGCAGATAGCTTTCATAATATCCACATCAATGCCGACAACATTTCCTTTGTTATCTTTGCTTTCATAAGGAGGAAACTCCGCATTTGTCACCATGACCAGCTTGCCACCGGAATGCTTTTTCTTTTGCCATTGATACGCCGTCTTCTGCTCACCCTCCTGCAGCCATGCTTGCCGGATCGATGCAAGTGTTCCGTTCTGCTCGAGCTTTTCCAGCGCCTCATTGATCTTGTCACGCAGACCGGTCTCTTCTTTATTGACAGCGATGCCGTACTCTTCCTTCGCATACGGTTCCTCAAGGATCTTCACATCACTATACTGCGCCGCAAACACCTTCGCCGGAGCATCATCGATCATCACAGCATCAACTACACCCTTGCGCAGAGCCTTGACCGCATCAATGCCCTTGTTAAACTGCTTCGTTTTGGCATTCTTGATATCACTGGCATAAATATCTCCGGTTGTTTTCATCTGAACACCGATCGTCTTTCCTTCCAGATCGTCCAGCGAGCAGATCTTATCCGCCTTTCTGCCGCAGCCCGTAAACAGCATACAAACCGCAAGCAGCAATATCCATGATCGCTTCATTTTCATCCCTGCCTTTCCCATCCTGCCTTACATCACAATCTGATCGCGTCCTCCGTTTTTACCAACATACAGCTTTTCGTCTGCCCTCTTGATCACCTTTTCATAGGACTCTCCCGGATCACTCTGTCCCATGCCAAATGTCATTGTCACCCGGATGGTCTGATCTCCATAGCGTACCTGCAGATCCCTGATTGTCTGCTGCAATTTGTCGATTCGTTTTCTTGTCTCCTCCAGATTCATACAATAAATTACAAGAAATTCCTCGCCGCCCCAGCGGCTTGCAAAGCCATCCTCACCGACATTTTCCCGGATCTGCGCAGAGATCGCTGTCAGCACCCTGTCTCCTGCTGCGTGACCGTAAGTATCGTTGACTTTCTTGAAAAAGTCGATGTCACACATCACTGCTGTGTATTCTGCACGCTGTCCCACCAGCACCTCAAGCATTTGATTGCCGCTCCGGCGGTTGTATAACGCTGTCAGCGCATCCATTTCCACCAGCTTCTGCAGATTCGTCCGCATTTTATCGGCGTATATTCCGATATCTCCAAGCTCATCCTTGCGGTTGCGGATCCTCTCGTCAAGCGTCTCCCCGAGCGTACCCTCCGATATCGTCTGCAGAAAATGATTGATCGTGTTGATATCCCGGATCACCCCGGAGGAATATTGTCTGGTGCAAAGCGTCGCCACCAGCACTGCGACCAAAGAAAACAGGACAAAGCCCAGCAGCGTTCTCAGGATCTTCTGATACACAAGTGTCAGCTTCTTGCCGGCAAATACCATTCCAACCGGTTTGTTTCCGTCATTCTCCAGTGCCTTGTAATAGCCGATGTATTTCGTCCCATCAACATCGACATGATCAGCATAATAATCCTTTCCTTCTCCGAGAACCACGTCCGTCACTTTCTTCTCCGCGCTGGTGCCTGCCGCAGAAACACCGTATTGATCCTCAACCGTGGTAAGGATACGGGTCCCTCCCCAGAATATGGTAGTATCAATGCCCGACTTTTCCTTGACCTTATACAGCATCGTGGAGTCAGTGATGTTCATATTGCCCTTCAGCAAAATCCCGTTCTCGTACTCATAATCACCCCGCACGGTAAGATCCAGGCAATCGACCATCATCGTGGTCGTGGAAGCAAGCTCGTCCCGGATGCTCTGACTGTAAAAATGATAAAACAACAGCACTCCGATGCTCAATACAAATACAGTCAGGATCACGGTCGGTAATGTCACCATCAAAAGCAGGCTTCTCCGAATACCTTTTCGTTCTCCGCTCATAGCCTCCCCCCTTCATCTGTCACCGACATCTTCTCTGCCGGACAGCGTTTCGTAAACCCCCATGCCAAATACTTCGTTTGATCGGTCAGCTCAAAGCTGCCGCACCAAAATTAATTATCCGAGAAATACTTCTGGTCATAACCGCTGTTTGATGTGCCGTTCGTCGGATTCTGACCATTCTGTTCATAACCGTTCTGATCGTAACCGCCCTGCGTCTGGTTATTCCGGGTATAACCGTTCTGTTCATAATCATTCTGTACCTGACCGTTCTGCCCATAACTATTCCGGTTATAATCATTCTGTGCCTGGCCGTTCTGCCCATAACTATTCCGGTTATAATCATTCTGTGCCTGGCCGTTCTGCCCATAACCATTCTGTGCCTGACCGTTCTGTGTATAACCGTTCTGATCATAACCGGCGTAATTGCCATAACCTCCGTTGCCGTAGGTATCCTTGCCGCTGATTCTGTGATAAAGCGCCGCATCCGTAGCTGCGATATATGGTCCCACCCAGAAAATATAGAGAATACCAAGTGTGATTCCGCTTAACAGAACCCAGCCGACAAAGGAGATATCCAGCACAAAGGTATCCCACTTATTGCCTTGCATCATTTCCTTGCTTCTTGCAAATATTTCTCCGCTGCTCATTTCCGGATGCTCCGCCAGAAGGTACGGCACCATGCGGTACTCATATGCCTTGATCACACCCGGGATTACAAAGAGAAGACTCCATAATCCAATAAACAGAGATTTCAGAAATTGTGTTTTCACACAGTTCCAGTAATTCTGCGTAAATCCGTCTGCGATCAGCCCAAGCTCCGGATCCTCTGTCATACTACGGCTGAAAAAGCCCCTGCAGCCTACCTCCAGAACATTAAATACAAAGACACTAAGAGCTAATGCGATCACAACGACGACAAGCACAATGATCACAGCGATCATTGCCACCTGCATATTGATCCCTTCAAACATGGAGCTTGCACCGCTTCCTGCAGAGTTATCGCTTGCAGACCTGCTGCCGACACTGGAAGCCCCTCCGCCTATCATTGATAAAATAAATGCTACCAGTACCATTTTCCAATAGTACATCTTCACTGCCGCTTTCGCTCTGATCTTTAATTCCGCTCTCGTCCAACTCATCCTGTGTTACCTCTTTCCGCGCTCCTTTGCGCATTTGTTTTGTTCACATTTTCAATACAGTCGAAACCACTGAAATGTCTGTTTTTCAGCATCTGTTTCTTATATTATATAATACTCTATCAGATTTGCACAACTCATTTTTACAATTAAGTCATAATTTATTAAAATTTACCATTTAATTTCACAAAATATTTCCAAAAAAGGTATTGCATTTTTCGGTAATTTGTTATAATTTGTAATAGAAGAGTTAACTTTACATATTATCTTTTATTTGTTTCCCCTTTATAAAGAGGTCACCCACTTCCCCCGGGTGACCTCCATTTTTTGTCTTTATTTCGTCTGATCAAAATACCACTTGCCTGCCGGCGAGAGATCGCTTCTCGTCCAGCCGCTTGTCTTATTGCAGGAGCTTTCGATCAGAGCAGATGACTCATTCTTATTGCACAGACTCCATGCGGTATAACTGATATTGTACTTATCCAGAAGCTTCATCCACTTGCGCGCAGACGCCTTATCCAATGCGCCGTTACCGGATGCATCGCAGATGCTGAACTCCGTTACCATTACAGGGAGTCCCTTTTTGTGCGCTTTCTTGAGCTTATCCTGAATCCATTCCTTATGCGTTGCTGCATAGAAATGAAGCGCATACATCACATTCTTACTCCTGAGCGGACTCTGTGCCACAACGTCCACATCCTGCGACCAGGTCGGTGTTCCGACAACGATCACGGCGTTCTTGCTGTACTTTCGGATCGTACCGATAATGGTCTTGGCGTATGGCTTGATATGCTTCTTCCAGGTGACGGCACCGTTCGGCTCGTTGCAGATCTCGTAGATCACATTGTCCTGACCGGCGTACTGCTTCGCCATCTTTGCAAAGAACTTCTTAGCCTCCGCCTTATGCTTGTTCGGGTTGCCCTCGCTGAGCACATGCCAGTCAATGATCACATACATACCAAGCTCTGTGGCATACCGCACACCCTCCTGCACTTTCTTGACAGCCTCTGTACCATAGCCCTCGGACTTGTTGGTGTACATGGCAAGACGGATCGTATTGATGCCAAACTTATCCCGAAGCGTCCGGAACGCCTCCTTGTTCACATACTGTGGGAACCACGCAATACCGTGTGTGCTGACGCCCTTCAGACGAAACTTCACATTCCGGCTGTCCATCAGATCGGTTCCCGATACATGGAGTGCCCCATGCTGCTCAACCGGTGTTGCATCAGCCGCCCTTGCCGTTGTAGTCAGTGATGCCTTCCTTGCCGACTGCACCGCGCTGCGGGTCCGGTTCATGCCAATGCTCTTATAGCCTGCTACTCCAGCTGCCACCAATATGACTGCAAGTAATCCCCACATCCATCGCTTCATTTTCTTCATATCCCTTCCCATACCTTTCTCTTGATCGTAATCATCCCGCCGTTTGCTGCCCTGACAACTGCAGGCACTTTTATTTTACAAACTTCGTTTGTATGCATATACATTATATACATACGCATCCTGCTTATCTCTCCCGGAATACCTCCGGAAAAACCTCCTGCATCAACCGCTGATATCCGTCTAACCGCTGTGTTTTGTGGATCCTTTTACGAAGCTTTCTGCCATCCGGCATACTGTCCGCAAGAAAGCCCCACAGCTCCTTCATCTTGAAAAGCACCGGCTGCCCCGGTCCATATGCCTCACAGTACGCCCGGCATACGGCATCGGCATACTTCCCGATCCGGGTAATATCCCCCGTCACCGGCTCTCCCTTGATCGCAAGTGCCAGCTCCGGATGCGCCAAAAGTCCCCTGCCGATCATAATGCGGGAGACCTCCGGAAAACGGGTGTGGATCCGCTCGTAATCCTCCACCGAACAGATATCACCATTATAGCACAACGGCATACGACAGCGCTTCACTGCCTCTGCAAACATATCAAGATTCGGCGTATTCTTATAATAATCCTTCTGCACTCGCGGATGAATGATCAGCTCCTCCACCGGATACTGATTATAAATATCGATGATTTCCAAAAACTCCTCGGGATCATCAACACCAAGCCTTGTCTTGATCGATATCTTAAGCGGACACTTCTCATAGATTTCCCGCAGAAAACGGTCCAGCGCCACCGTCCTTGCCAGAAAACCGGAGCCTTTCCCCTTGGACACCACGGTTCTTGCCGGGCAGCCAAGATTTAAGTTGACCGTGTCATAGCCAAGCTCTGCCATCTGATCTGCAACCCGCAGAAACTCTTCCGCACGGTTGCTCATGATCTGAGGAATCAGACATCCCACCGAATTATTGTCCGGCAGGATGTCTCTCATCTCCTTGTTGCGCAGCCGTCTGCTGTCCGTCGCTGTGATGAATGGCGTAAAATAACGGTCAATCCCTCCGTAATATGTTTCATACACATTCCGGAACACATATCCGGTAATGCTCTCTAAGGGTGCAAAGTACACCTGCATTGTCATTCTCCTCTTCTAAACAGTATGCACCGCCTGTGTCTGTTCTGTATCTATCAAGCCGATTCACACACTGTCTGTATGATCTGAAATGCAATGCTCTCCCTTACCTCTACTGTACCAGCTGAGCCGGTGGAGTGTGAAGAATCTTGCGGACCGGAAGTACACTGACGATCATATTGACAACAAACATTGCCACGATCAGCAGCGCTGCCATCCACCACGGGAACAGCAGATAGATCTGCAGAGACGGGATCGAACTGATAAACTTGATCACGCCGCTTGTGATCAGGATCGCCGGGATACAGGTGTATGCCGTCATCATCATCATTTCCAGCATATACGCCTTCAGAATGCTTCCCGGAGCAATTCCGATCAACCGGTAAACCGTCAGTTCCTCGCTTCGTGCCATTGCATTTGACTTTATAGTAAAATATATCATAATCAATGACAATACTGCAACTGCAATTGTCACAATATAACCTGCATTGAGACCGCTTTCCTTCTGCTCTTCCAGATACTTGTCAATCTGCAGCTGTGCATTACTCTGCGCTTTGACCTTAAAATATTTTCGGTAATCCTCTCCGTGCTTCTTGAAATACTTGATCGTTCCCTCCACATCGTCTGTGTATACCTGGAACTGCTTTGCATCAAGCACATACCGCATACGGATCTCCTCACAGCGCTCCTTCGGAAGAACATACTCCGCGCCGCTGTCGAGCGGACATTTACCGACGATCTTACACTTGTCTAAGTTCAGCGTCTCCTCCGCCTGATCCGTGATCATCTCACCGCTCGACCACCGTGCCTGAAACTCATAGTCCTTATATTTATCCTCATCGACAAGAATCTGATTGCCCGTAAGCTTGACATCGCCGTACTCATCCGGATAAGTCTCGCGAAGCTCCTCATCCGTCATGATCTTTTTGTCACCGTAGTTCATGCAGAATGCCACATACGGGCTGACGTAAACGGTCGGCTCCTTCGTATCGGACACTCCTACGATCTCGATCTGAAGATTGGAGATTGTCGTCATAACTTTCAGGCCAAGCAGGGATTCCTCATTGTTATAAAGGGATGCGACAACATTTCCGGACTTCTGGAATGTTGACAGCAGCCATTTGTCAATGACCATCTCCTTGCGATTCTTCGGAAGACGTCCGCATACAAGATCCTCCTCCTTTAACACACTGTAATCTACCGCAGAAAAATCATTGATCTTTGCATTGACACGCTTGAGCTGACGGAAACCGTTGTATCCGATGTTCAGTGTTCCCTGCTGTAATGCATTGTATTGTATCTTCGAGGTGAGCGTTTCCTGATAATACTTCTTCAACTGCTGATTCAGCATATCCTGATCTCCCTCGATCGCTTCAAGCTGAACTGTCACATAATGGGAATCCTGTGTAACAACGTCCTCCTGATCGAAATTGTGCTGCATCATATAATCCGCCAGTGCAATAACCAGAAGCACCGAGGTCGCCAAAAGGATTCCTACAATGAACCTGTGCTTTTTGCCGAGCATGCGTATATTCTCGCAGGCAAGCTTCCAGATTTCCTTTGCCGGAAGTCCCATACTGCGCCCCGCCTTCATCTTCGGCAGATCATAGGTTATCTCCTCTGCCTGGCTCTGATCCAGCTTCGGGCGGTTCGCATCCAGCATCACGCAGCCGGATTCCTCGCCGGTCAGCATCAGCTCAACATCGTCCTCTGTCTGGATATAAAGCTTTCCATCCTTCCACGCCAAATTGATATGCAGCTTGCCCTTTTCCTGCTCCGGCATCTCCTCCGAATCCGGCATTTCACGATACAGAGACAGATTGATAAACTCATCGTCGATCTCCTGCCGCTCCATATCTTTCAGATAAATGTTGGCATCGTCCATCTTCTGGTATGCGCCCTTCGCATCATTGGCATAATCCTTTACGATCTCACCATCGCGGATCTCAATGATACGATCGGCGAAAAACTTTGCAATGGCTTTTTCATGAGAAACTAAAATCACAAGACATTCCTTGGAAATGCTCTTGAGGATGCTCATGGTATTAAGGGTATTTTCCTCATCGAGGTTACCGGTCGGCTCATCGGCAAGAATGATATCCGGTGATTTCACAAGTGCTCTGGCGATCGACACGCGCTGCTGCTGTCCACCGGAAAGCTGCGACACGCGTTTCTTTTTGTAGCGTGCCATTCCAAGGGCTTCCAGCACGTAATCCACACGTTCATCCTTCTGCTCCTCGGTCAGATCAAACACGTTTAACGCCAGCTTGACATTATATGCCACCGTGTAATCCTGCAGCAGATAGTAGTTCTGGAAAATATAACCGAACTTCTGATTTCGGAGACGCTCGACCTTTTTCTGCTCATATTTCTTAAGAACGACATCGTCTACCGTAATGGTTCCGCTGCGAAATGTGTCCAGACCACCGATCGTATTTAACAGTGTGGTCTTGCCCGATCCACTTTCACCAAGGATACATACGAGCCCCTTTTCTTCCATTTCCAGACTGACTTCCTTCAGCACATGGTTCTCGTTGGACCTTCCTTTATTAAAGTATTTATCGAGTTTATCTATTTTTACCATTTCTCTTTCCTCCATTCTGCCATCCCTCCGATGACCGAAAATGCATCAGTGTCAGGGCAGTCGCCACAACGGCTACCGCCAGATTATATACAAAGAACCATAAAAGACTCCATACACTCTGATATTGCCAGATCCGGTAAACTGTCGCACTCCGCAGCCTCAGGAATGCTGATGCCGCAAACATCACAACCGATGCCGACACATCCACAAGGATCAACTGTATGTATACATTCAGCTCCAGCGGGCGCTGCCGCATTCCCATAAACCGGAGTGTCTGAAGCTGTCCCTGTTGCATGCGGATGATCTGACGCAGCAGGAAGTACATCATGCACGACAGAATGATCAGGATCGCAGCGGAAAACGAGATAATATATAACCGCTTCATGACCTTGCCCGCAATGTATGTGGTCGCGCTGACCTGATATGTACTAATTGCATCATATCCCATCTCCTGAAGCTTTTTGATCACCTTCGCTGTCTTCGTGTAATGCGAAATATAAACACTTGCCTGCGTCGTCTGCTCCGGATATATCTCATCAAACAGATCCTGACTTACCTCGACAAACTCACCGCCCTGGTCGATCAGCTCCAGATCGACATCCAGATAACCGTTATTAAAGGTGTATACCTGTGCCTCCGTTGTATCCTCGGTCTCACCCATAGAAACCACGCTTCCGCCCTCCGTCTTCGTAATGTGAAACGGAAGCCGCATACCCGAAAATGCACTATAGACATTGAGCTGATCGCCATTGGAGCCGGTAAATGCATCCATGACATAATTCTTGGATACTCTCACATGACGCCCCTTCAGATCATCGGAAACAATCGGATAAAAGGAGAAGCTCTTGGTATACTTTCTTGACATCACATCCTGATCATAATCCATCTTGTAGCTATAGCCATCCAGTGCCGGACATAGCATATGGCAGAACTCAGGATCGAAATACAGCTGGCTTCCCTCGCGGTCACACACACCGACCACCTTCATCTTAAACCAGCACTTCTCTCCCTTTGGCCATATATTTTCACAGGCAAAATAGTAGGTTTTCTTCTTTCCAAGTAACTTCGCATCCTCAGCGGATACGAGAATCTCCAGCCTGTTTTGGGGCATCCTTCCCTTGACCAGATCGTCCTCTGTGATTCCGGTAGTAGACCGCATGTAGGACGGATTCTTCATCCGTTTCGATACGTCATACTGAATATCATTGACATAGTCGTACAGATCCACGTCCTCCACATATTTTACCTTTTCAATCTGTTTGCGATTCTTCTCTGTAAGCCCGGAGCCATCCACCCGGCGCACCGACAGCCTTCTGTCGTTTTTCTGCAGAAATGCCGAGGTGTCATATTTCCTTGTAATACGGTCGTCTTTATAAACAAACAGTTCTCCGATAAACAATGCAGAAAGTCCTGCCATTGTCAAAAACAATACCACGATAAAAAATGTTCGTTTCTTTTGGTATTTCAGATCGCGCAATGCGAAAAACATCGCTTCCCGCAGATCGGAACATTTTCTTTTTCTGTTATCCTTCTCCATATCGTTCCCCCTTTAATGCACACCCCGCTGCTTCCTCTCTGCCGTCTGATCCGGCAGAGCCCGGAAACTACGTGGTCCGCAATGTACGATTAAAGAAAAATACCGTCAAAAGCATTAATATGATGTTGTATGCCAGGAATCCCACGATGCCGATGATGCTGTAATAGAACAACATATTCCTGATAAATGCGACGCCTGCCTGACGCAGGATCAGCATCACGATCAGCGTCACGATAACTGCCGCGATACCATGAACCCCCATTTCCTGATATGTAATACGGCATAACTGCTTTCTGCGCATTCCCATAAAGCGGAGTACGCTGTAATCCTTTTTCTTGATCTTGAGGATCGAGCGCACGATCAGGATCTGAAGAATTGCCAGAATGATCAGGATCATGCAGGAAATTCCGATAACCTCCAGACGCTTGTAAACCTTATCCTGCATATACCTGGTGCTGCTGACGCGGAGTGTGCTGACGGCATCATATCCCTTCTCCTCCAAGGCACTGATGACTTTATCTGTCTTGCTGTAATTGGCAATGTACACACTCGCCTGTGTTGTTCCAATATTGTAATAGTCTCTCAGCTTCCGGTAAATAGCAGGACTTACCTCGATGAAGTCTGCTCCCTGCTTGCTGAAATCCTCCACATACTCAATGTCAAACTTAATGCCATCTTCGTTATCCCCGTCTTCGTTATCCCCGTCTTTGGAATCTTCGGAAGACTCCTCTTCCGAATCCTCTTCGTAGCCTGCGGCACTCATATTCTGCTCAATGGCATCCTTCAATTCCGCATCAATGCCGCTCTTTGTCTGCTCAATATGAATACATCCCTGTCCCACAAATGCCTTTTTAAGATCATTTGGAATGAGTCCATAACCGGTCGATGGAATCTTGTAATTTTCGGAGACGCGCACCTGATTCTTCTTCAGACCATCGCCAACCACTACATACGCCGGCTTAAAGGTTCCATTATACTGGTTGTACAGTGCATCCCAGCAAAACTGCGTCCAAACAACGAACCGGTCCAGTCCGTAGGTCAGCATCTCGCAAAGCTCCGGATGAAAATATACCTGCTTGGTATTGTCCTTCAGAATACCGACAATTTTAAGCTTCTGATAACAGCTTACGCCTTCCTTCCAAAGATTATCGGAAGAGAAATAACAGGTGATCTCACTGTTAAGCTTCTTGGAATCGGAAGTATAAAGCACGATCTCATTCCGCTCCTTTGGCAGACGTCCCGCTGACAGATCCTCCTTGGTGATCGCTGTGGAGGATTTCATGAAATGTGACTTGTCTAACAGCCGCACGCCCTGATCATTCTCCTCATCGGAGTCATCCTGTACATTACTGATGAGTCTGGTCTTGCTGCCATATGCCACCTCATAATCCTTATCCTTCTCAATGTAATAATTGACATCATTGGCATAATCACAAAGATCAACCTGATCAACATATTTGACGCTGGCGATCGCCGCCTGGTCCTTCTCTGTCAGCACACTGTTGTCGGGATGCCGTACAGAGAGACGCTTGTCATTCTTCTGGAGATATGCGCTGGTGTCGTACTCCTTTGTGATACGGTCATCGGCATAGACTAACAGCTCTCCGATAAACAGAAAGGATACGACTGCCGTAATCAGGAAAAAGGTAAAGAAAAATCCCGCTCTTCCTTTCTGCATCTTAATATTTTTTAATGCGAAAAAACGTGCCATATTCTGCTTTTTCTTTTTGGCTTTTCCGTTGTTTCCGGTTTTATTTTCACTTTTGGGGGGATTTTGGTGGTCTGAATCCACATTTTCATCCCTTTTGTTCACGGGAACATCCGTCACTACCTCTCCATCGTGAAGACGGATGCGGCGTGTCACATACGGTGCCGCCTGATCATAGTTATGCGTTACCATGATCACAAGCTTCTGATGCGACAGGCGTTCCAGGATCTCCATGATCTGCTGTCCGGTCTCACTGTCCAGATTACCGGTCGGCTCGTCTGCCACGATAATGTCCGTATTCTTGGCAAGTGCTCTTGCAATGGAAAGACGCTGCTTCTGCCCACTGGAAAGCTGTGAAGCACGCTGCGCTGCCTGCCCGGTCAGACCTACCTGCTCGAGGTAATCCATCGCTTCATCCTTGCATTCTGCCGGATCCTTTCCCTGAATCACTAGTGCCGCCAGAACATTATCAAGTGCGGTATAATGATTGATCAGACTGTAATCCTGAAATACAAATCCGATCTGATTACGCCGATACTCCTCCCAATCCTGATCATCGTACTGAAACGTTGGCTGTCCACGGTAGTACATCTCTCCCTCATCAAAGGTATCCATACCGCTGATCATATTCAACAGGGTGGACTTTCCGCCACCGCTTTCTCCTGTGATCGCCACAAATTCACTCATGGAAAATTCCAGATTGATCTTACGCAGTGCCTGCGTTACCGATGTATCCGAATAATAATACTTGCTGATATTCTGCAGCCGTAATATTGTCTCTGCCATATTCCGATCCCCTTTCGTCAATTTCACTGGTTCAATCGTACCACAAGAAAATACAAAAAAAATCACCGCAAATTTCATAGAATTTACAGTGATTTTTTTAGTTGCATGAATTATTTAACTATAATTACATGAAATATTCGTTATTTCTAAGCGATTATGCCGGTGAAATTCTTACAAATTTCTTAAGAAACTTCTTAAGGTCTCCTGCGCTATGATATCACAAGCTGCACAGCCACTTCTGTCAAATGTGCTAGTGCTTTCCGGCAAGGTCGATACGGATCAGTGCTTTCTTCAGTGCCAGCTCCGCACGCACCATATCAACTTCCTTCGAACCGCTTGTGAGTCTGCGTTCTGCACGTTCCTTTGCCTTCTCGGCACGATTGGCATCGATCTCATCCGGCCACTCGCAGGACTCTGCAAGCACCGTAACTTTATCCTTCTGGATCTGAACGAAGCCATCATGCAGAGCTGCTTCCCGGACATTTCCGTCGGTTTTGATCCGCAGCACACCCGGTTCGAGAATCGTAGTAAGCGGAATATGTCCCGCCAGAACACCAATTTCACCCTCTGTGGTCTTCATCTCTACCATATCCACAGCTTCATCAAAAAACACACGGGTCGGAGAGATGATCTGCAAATTAAATGTTTTATCAGCCATCAAAGCCCTCCTTATTTGGATGCGGAAGCGGCGCGCTCTACAACATCGTCAATGCTGCCGGCATTCAGGAAGTAATTCTCAGGGATGGAATCATGCTTGCCGTCCAGAATCTCCTGGAAGCCGCGGATCGTCTCAGATACCGGTACGTACTTACCCGGAAGTCCTGTAAACTGCTCCGCTACATGGAACGGCTGTGACAGGAATCTCTGTACCTTTCTTGCACGGTTTACCACAAGCTTATCCTCCTCGGAAAGCTCATCCATACCAAGGATTGCGATAATATCCTGCAGCTCCTTATATCTCTGAAGAAGCTCCTGCACGCTTCTTGCTACTCTGTAATGCTCCTCCCCCACAATATGCGGATCAAGAATACGCGAGGTTGACTCCAGCGGATCTACCGCCGGATAAATACCAAGCTCTGCAATGGAACGCGCCAGTACGGTCGTTGCATCCAGATGCGCAAAGGTATTGGCCGGTGCCGGGTCAGTTAAGTCATCGGCCGGCACATAAACAGCCTGGACCGATGTAATGGAGCCCTTCTTGGTAGAAGTGATACGCTCCTGCAGCGCACCCATCTCCGTCTGCAGTGTCGGCTGGTATCCTACGGCACTTGGCATACGCCCAAGCAGCGCAGACACCTCGGAACCTGCCTGTGTAAAACGGAAAATATTATCAATGAACAAAAGCACATCCTTACCGGAACGATCACGGAAGTTCTCTGCCATCGTCAGTCCTGTCAGACCAACACGCATACGTGCTCCGGGCGGCTCATTCATCTGTCCGAATACCATGGTTGTCTTGTCAATTACACCGGATTCGATCATCTCATAGTACAGGTCATTACCCTCACGGGTACGCTCACCTACACCTGTAAATACGGAATATCCACCATGCTCCTGTGCGATATTGGTGATCAGCTCCTGGATCAGCACGGTCTTACCTACACCTGCTCCTCCGAAGAGACCGATCTTACCACCCTTCTGATACGGGCAGAGAAGATCAACGACCTTAATACCTGTCTCCAGGATCTCTGTCGCTGTCGACTGCTCCTCAAAGGATGGCGCTTTTCTGTGAATGGGATCATACTGCACTCCTGTCGGTGCCGGCTTCTCATCAATCGGCTCACCCAGTACGTTAAACATACGTCCCAATGTTGCCTCACCAACCGGAACACTGATCGGACCGCCGGTAGCTTCTGCGGTCATGCCACGCTTCAGTCCATCTGTCGGACCCATGGCGATACAGCGCACCGTATCATCTCCCAGATGCTGCGCCACCTCAACTACCAGCTTTTTGCCATCTTCCAATGGCACATTAACTGCATCGTTGATCTCAGGCAGTCCGCCCTCCGGGAATTTGATATCAAGAACGGCACCGATGATCTGCGTCAGCTTACCTGTCTTTAAATCTGCCATCTTTCTTATCTCACTCCTTTTTCCTATATTCTGCTGTATCCTGCCACGTCTCCGGCAAGATACTGTTATTATCGTTATATTTTACTTCCGGACTGAACCGGAAGTCTTCTCTCATTGATCATGCTCTGTCGCTTCTGTCCACTACTGGATCGCCGATGCACCGGCAATGATCTCTGTAAGTTCCTGCGTAATAGACGCCTGACGAGCCCGGTTATATCGAAGAGACAGATCGCTGATCATATCCTCTGCATTGCTCGTTGCAGAATCCATCGCCTGCATACGTGCACCATTCTCACTGGCATACGCCTCTGTCAGACCGCCAAAGATCAGACTGTTGATATACTTGGGCACAATGGCATCCAGAGCCTCCTCTGCTGCCGGCTCATAGTTCATCAGCGTAATGCGTTCCAGCGGATCTGCTGCTTCCTCGCTCTCCGAGGTAATATCGTCTGCATCGATCGGCAGAAGCTTTACCATCGTCGGGATCTGTACAACGGTATTCTTGAATATCGTGTACACCAGATAAATCTCACCAATGTTACCCATCGTAAACTGGCTGAGCACATCCTTTCCCACAGCAATGGCATCGTCATACATCGGACCGTTCATGGCTTCCGAATAATCACTTACGATCTCATAGCCCAGATGCTCGAGTGCATCCCTGCCTTTGGTACCTACGGAAAATATCTTTGTATTCTCCGGTGTGAACCGCTCGTCCTTCGAGATCAGCTTCACGATATTGGAATTGTAACCGCCTGCCAGTCCTCGATTGGAAGACACGACGATCACGGCTTTCTTGTCCGATTTTCCTTTCTGCAGGAACGGATGAGACATCTGTCCGGACTTTGCAATCATCCCGGCTACTGTCTCATACATCGTATCAAAATACGGTTTGGACTCCTCCGCATTCTGCTTTGCCTTGGTCAGCTTGACCGAAGACACCAGCTTCATCGCCTTGGTGATCTGCTCCGTACTCTGTACGCTCTCCTTCCTCCGTTTAATATCTCTCATAGAGGCCATATGATTGATTCCTCCATTCTGCTTTTATACATACGTCATTACTTGGTAAATTCTTCCTTGATCTCTTCGATCGCCTTCACAAGCTTCTCCTCGATCTCTGCGCTCATCTCGCCACTGGTGCGGATCGCCTCCGGGATCTCCGGATATTTCGTGTCAACATACTCAAAGAGCTCTTTCTCGAATTCCAGGATCTGATCCAACTCAATATCGATCAGATATTTCTTGGTTGCCGCATAAATGATCATTACTTCATTCTCTACCGGCATTGGATTATACTGATCCTGCTTCAAAATCTCACGGATACGCTCACCCTGTGCAAGCTGAGCCTTTGTCTCCGGATCCAGGTCGGAACTAAACTGCGAGAATGCTGCCAGCTCACGGAACTGTGCCAGCTCAATACGGATCGGTCCGGCAATCTTCTTCATTGCTTTGATCTGTGCTGCACCACCAACTCGGGATACGGACAATCCGGCGTTTACTGCCGGACGGAATCCGGAGTTAAACATCTCTGTTTCCAGATAGATCTGACCATCTGTAATGGAAATTACGTTGGTCGGAATGTATGCGGATACATCGCCCGCCTGTGTCTCAATGATCGGCAGTGCCGTCAGGGAACCACCGCCCAGCTTATCGGAAAGTCTCGCTGCACGCTCCAACAAACGGGAATGCAGATAGAATACATCTCCAGGGAATGCCTCACGTCCCGGTGGACGCTTGAGCAGCAGGGACAGGGTACGATATGCTGCCGCATGCTTTGTAAGATCATCATAAATGATCAGTACGTCCTCTCCGGACTCCATCCACTCCTCACCGATCGCACAGCCGGAATATGGAGCGATATACTGTAACGGTGCCAGCTCACTTGCGGTCGCTGCTACGATTGTTGTGTAATCCATCGCACCGTACTCTTCTAACTTCTTTACGATAGTGGCTACTGTTGAAGCCTTCTGGCCAATGGCAACGTAAATACATTTTACGCCCTGACCCTTCTGATTGATGATCGTGTCGATGGCGATCGCCGTC
>ULQL01014683.1_pt1 | contig 16855 bp, 15 predicted proteins | sample 1954411 | NCBI WGS metagenome assembly ULQL01 (sample SAMEA4835654, study PRJEB28245) | human gut metagenome | biome: gut microbiome; material: fecal sample | place: Denmark | collected 2008 | reverse complement strand
CTTGTAAATGCCATGGATTACGCCATCCGTATGGCAAATGCCAAAAAAAACGTATCCGCCGTGAAGTGAGGGGCCTATATGTATTTCATCATTGCCGATGATCTGACCGGCGCAACCGATACGGGAATTCAGTTCCAAAAGCGCGGTATTGCCACCACGGTGCTGGTGGAGCCGCCGAAGGAGGCGCTGCCCTGCCCGGGCGAGCGCACTGCATTGTCTGTCAATGCAAGCTCCCGGGAGCTGTGCCCGCAGGAGGCAAGGGACCGCACACAGGAAGTCATGCAGCGCGTGGTCCTGCGCGATCAGGATACATTGTTTAAGAAGGTGGACTCGCTTATGCGGGGAAATCCCGTGGAGGAGCTGGAGGCTGCGCTGGAGGCTGCCGGCCGCCGGATCGCGTTGGCGGCGCCCAGCTTCCCGAGGATGGGGCGCACCGTAGATGGCGGCGTGCTCCGTCTGCCGGATGGTTCTGCGAAGGACCTGCTGGCCCTGTTCAGGGAGCGCGCGCACATGGCGGTCTGCCACATCCCGCTGGCACGCCTGCGGACGGAAGGAGCCGGTCTGGCTGCCGACCTCGTCCGGAGGGAGGCGCCGCTTCTGTGCCTGATCGATGCCGTGACAGAGGAGGATCTGTCGCTGGCGGCGGAGATCGGGCAGGCGCTGGATACGCCTCCCGTGTACTGCGGCAGTGCGGCGCTGGCAGAGGCGCTACCGGTGAGAGGAGAGCAGCCCGATGTACCGTGCCGCCCGACTGCCAGGCGTGTTTTGGTCGTCACCGGCTCCCAGAAGAAGGAGACGGCGGCACAGGTCCGGCGCTTGGAGGCTGTCTGTGGACTGCACAAGGTTTTGCTGGATTCAGAGCGCTTACTGCACGAGCCTGCTCCTGAGGAGATTTCCCGTGCTGCACAGAGACTGACAGAGCTGCTGCGGCAGGAAGACGGTGCGATATTGGCCTTTGACAGCCTGTTTTGCAGCCAGACTGGATTTGCGGATGACGATGTCGCCGCACGGAAGGTGGGCAAGAGCCTGGCAGCCAAGCTGGGTGAGGTGCTGGGGCGTATCGATCACACGCTGTATGATGGATTGATCTTAGTTGGCGGTGACACCGCTGTGGCGGTGTGCCGCAGCTTGCAGACCACGCAGCTCCTGCTTTTAGAGGAGGTGCAGAGCGGGACCCCTGCCGGACTGTTGGCTGACGGTCCGCTCCGGGGGATACCGGTCGTCACAAAATCTGGTGCATTCGGGGATGAAGATACCCTGCTGCACGCGTGGAAATATATCAGGAGAGAAGGCGAGTAAGGAGGAGATCACACAAGAATAGCAGTACACACGTCCCAAGAATCAAAAGTCGCGTTACCCCAAACAACCATTCTAAAAGAAAGAAGGAATCACTATGGCAACCCTCGAAAGCAAAAAAGCCGCTACTCTGGGAAAGAGATCCATCATCGGCATGATCCTTGGCCTGGCACTGGGCGCGATCCTGTGCTTTGTCCCGAACGGCTATGTCCGTGATGACATCATCATCAATACCATACTGAACATTGTCGGCAATGGATATCTGAATCTGATCAAGATGACCATCATTCCCTTTGTTTTTGCATCTCTGGTCATGGGCATCTCCAGCGCTACCGATGTCAAGCAGGTGGGACGTATCGGCGGCAAGATCCTGATTATCTATGTAGCTACCACGGTGATCGCCTCCGCCTTCGGTATTTTGGGCGGCATGATCCTCAAGCCCGGCGTAGGCGTGGATCTCGGCTCTTTTGACCTGTCCAACACCTACGAGAACGTCAACACCTCGTTTGCCAGCGTTATCCTTGATTTTATCCCCACGAATATTGTAGAATCCTTTGCGAAGGGTAAAATGATCCACATTGTGGTCTTTGCCGTGTTCTTTGGTATCGCCCTGAGCCTTATCGGCGAAAAAGCTGCGGCGGTGAAGGCCTTCAACGAATCTCTGGCAAATACCATGCTGAAGATCGTCAATATCGTCATGCAGCTGACTCCCTATGGCGTGTGCGCTTTGATGGCCAAGACCGTTGCCAACCTGGGCTTCACGATCATTGTGACGCTGGCCAAGTACTGCGCCTCCGAGATTTTCCTGCTCTTCCTGTTCGGCCTGATCGTCTACGGTCTGATGCTGAAGATCTTTACCGGCCTGAGCTATGGCCGCTTCCTCAAGAAGTACAGCCGTATTGCGCTGGTGCCCTTCTCCACCTCCTCCTCCAATGCCACCCTGCCTTATTCCATCGAGTTCTGCCGCAGCATCGGCGTTTCTGAGAAGGTAGCGTCCTTCACCCTGCCTCTGGGCGCCACGCTGAACATGGACGGCAGCGCCATCATGCAGGGCATGACCGCCGTGTTCGTGGCGCAGCTGTACAACATTGAATTGACCTGGCCCATGATCGTTACCATTGTGATCGCCGCTACCCTTGGCACCATCGGCTCCCCCGGTATGCCCGGCGTGGTCATGGTCACGCTGACCGTGGTGCTGCAGTCCGTGGGCTTCCCGCTGGAGGCGATTGCCATCATTGTGGCGATCGACAAGTTCCCCGACATGTTCAAGACGGTGCTGAATGTGCTGGGTGACGCTGTGGACACTGTGATCGTTGCCAAGTCCGAGGGCGAGTTTGACGCGGATGTGTTCAACGGCCAGAAGGAAGCGGATGTCAGCGTGGGCGAGTGATCCCGCGAAACCGTTTCACTTTATATGTAAGGAGTATCCGTTATGGTTATCAGCAGTAAGTTCCTGGATGCACTGACCCCCTCATCCATTCGAAGCATTACGGCCAAGATCCGCGACAAGGCAAAAGACGGTATTCAGGTAGTGTCCTTTGCCGGCGGCCTGCCCAGCAAGGAGTTTTTCCCGCTGGAGGATCTGCGCCGCATCACCGACCAGGTTTTTGACGAGGAGGGCGGCGAGGCGATCCAATATGCCGCCTCTGACGGCTACGACCCCCTGCGTCAGTATCTGGTGGAGTTTATGAAGCGCTATCAGGTCAACAATATCGACTACAAAAATATCCTCATTACCAGCGGCGCCCAGCAAGGTTTGGCTTACCTCGCCAAGGGCATGATCGAGCCGGGATCCGTGGTCATCGTGGAGAACCCGTCCTACCCGGGTGCGCTGGACACCTTCCGCTCCTACGGTGCGGAGATCGTGGGCGTCGGCATGGATGACGACGGTATGAAGATGGATGCGCTGGAGCAGGTGCTGCAGCAGCATAAAAAGGTGGCTTTCATCTACACCATTGCAGATTTCCAGAATCCCACCGGGCGCTGTATGTCCGTTGAACGGCGCAAAAAGCTGGTAGAGCTGGCAGAAACGTACGACACCTTCGTTGTGGAGGACGGTCCGTACAGCCTGATCTCCTTTGACGGACAGGTCATGCCGGCTATCAAGAGCTTTGATACATATGGGCGGGTCATCTATTCCGGGTCAACCTCCAAGACCATTGCACCGGGGCTTCGCATAGGTTGGCTGATTGCCGATCATGAGAGCATTACCAAGCTGGTATATCTGAAAATGCGGGATGATCTGCAGGTGAACAACATTGCCCAGCGTCAGGTGTACCACTACCTGAAGGATTGCGATTTTGACGGCCATCTGAAAACGGTGATCGATGTGTATCGCCGTCGGAGGGACGTGATGGCGGAGGCTGTCCGCGCCAGTTTTCCGGAGGGTACACGGGTCATCCTGCCCGGCGGCGGTCTGTTCATGTGGGTGGATCTGCCCGAAGGCACAGATGCGCTGGAGATGTTTGACTTCGTCTTTCAAAAGAACATTGCCTATGTGCCCGGTCAGTTTTTCTGCTGCGACGGAAGTGGCAAGAATGCCATGCGGCTAAACTTTTCCACCACGGGAGAGGAAGACATTGCCCGCTGTATCCCCATTCTGGGCGAAATGATAAAGCAATATCTGAAAAAATGAGCTTGATCAAATAAGCGATGCTGCTTTGCCGCTGCGAAGAATCTCTGCTGTTCCGGAACGCGCGTGAAGTATACGTTTATCAGAGGGGGCGAACCCACGTAGGTTCGCCCCCTCTGCTTTTTCAAGACTCCTTCAGCCGGCGGGAGAATCCCTCCGGTAGGATGGCGCCGCTGCCGCGATCTTTTTTCCGCTGGCCGTTTCTCTGCGGGTGGGCAGGGCCAAAACTGCCGTGACGAAAAGAAAAACCACCCCAAAGGGGTGGTTTTTGGTGGACCTGAAGGGATTTACCCCTCCGGGGCATAAACCTCGAATCCCTAGGCCCACAGCAAAAATAAAGCCACCCTTGCGGGTGGTTTATTTTTGGTGGACCTGAAGGGATTCGAACCCTCGACCTCTCGGATGCGAACCGAACGCTCTACCGCATAGCACGCTTTTAGCCACCGAAATTATAGCAGAACAAAATCGAAAAAGAACTATAAAAATATGACCGCCGCGAAAAATGGCGTGTATTCTTGGGCTGAGAAAGCACTTCCCTCCTGCAAGCGCAAGGCGGAAGTGCTTTCTTCATGCAGTGATATAAAAATCCTGTGGCGTAGCACGGGCGCATACCGCGTGAGATACGCACCACGGTGATAAAGAGGAGGTGCTTTTGTGCCCGGTGTGTTTGATTATTACTACGGCGAGGAGAGCGAAAGCTGCTCCTTTTACCGCATCCCGCGGCTGCTCATCGTGGGAGAACGGTTCTCCGGTCTATCCACAGACGCCAAGCTGCTGTATGGCCTAATGCTGGACAGGATGAACCTGTCGGCGCGGAACGGCTGGTATGACGATGCAGGCCGCGTCTACATCTACTACACGCTGGAGGAAATACAGGAGAGCATGAGCTGCGGTCACGGCAAGGCTGTGCGGCTGCTGGCGGAACTGGATACCGGCAAAGGCATCGGCCTTATCGAGCGAACCAAGCAGGGGCAGGGCAGACCGGCGCGCATCTACGTCAAGCGCTACACCACGCGGGAGATACCCGCGCCGCCCGCTGTACCGCCTGACTTCCCAAATACGGAAGTCCAGACTTCCGAAAATGGGAAGTCAAGAGTTCCCAAAAACGGAAGTGCAGACTTCCCAAAAGGGGACGCGAATTATAAAGATATAAACCAAACGGATATGAGCCAGCTTTATCCATCCCCACCTCCTTCACTGGCAGGCAGCTGGTGGGAGAGGAAGAAGGCGGCGGAAGAAGTACGCACCCGTGTTGCGTATGACCAGCTGTGCCGCCGCTATGACCGCGAGAGCGTGGATGAACTGATCGCCGCCATCACCGATGTGCTGTGCAGCACCCGCCCCACGCTCCGCATCGGCGGTGAACTGCTGCCCACCCAGCAGGTGCAGGAGCGTTTCCGACAGCTGGGGTGCGACCATCTGGAATATGTCATCGAAAGCCTGCGACGTTCTACGGCGCAGGTTTTCAACGTTCGGGCATATCTGCTGACCATCCTGTATAACGCACCCGTCACCATCAACCACTTCTATCAAGCCGAAGTCCAGCACGATATGGACACCGGATAGTACCCGCTTCCCGTGGAGGCGGGCTTTATCATATCGCCGATAAAAGGAGGAGCATCCCATGCACACCGAGTATTTCCTGCTGACTGCGGACGTGACCGTGCAGGTGCCGGTCACGCTCATCGTTCCCGCGCAGACTTGCGGCAAGAGCCGCCCTGTCCCTGTGCAAAACCCGTCTCAAGTTGAGACGGGTTTTGACATATTACGACGAATTGGAGGTAAAAGGATATGGCAGAAGAAAAGAAAAATCCGCTGATTGGCGCGTTCCGCAGTTCGCCCCCGAAGGAGGCCCCGAAAGCACCGCCCGATGTAAAGGCGGCAGAACCGGCCAAACCGCTCGAAGCTGACAAGCCCATCCCCGCGGCGCAGAAGCCTGCCGAGCCGGTCAAGCCGGTGATCCCGCCCAAAGTGGAGGAAACCAAAGCTGCGCCGAAGCCGAACGGCACGGCGAAGCCGGTAAATCCCACGACGGAAAAGCCTGCGGCGAAGCCGCCTGCACCGGCAAAGACAGAAGATGTCAAGGCTGCGGTAAAACCGGCTGCACCCGCTAAGACGGAAGATACGAAAACCGCCGCCAAGCCGGAGGAGAAGAAGGCAGAGAAGCCTGCCCCTGCTACGGCAGTGGATGCAAAACCCGCCAAGGCAGAGGACAAGAAACCGGTGGCAGCGCCTGCCGAAAAAAAGTCTGAGGACAAGAAGCCGGAGGAAAAGCCGCCTGCAAAGCAGGAAGAAAAGAAAGCGGATGTACCAGCAAAGTCGGAGGATAAGAAACCTGCTGAGGATAAACCTGCGTCCAAGGCGGAGGTGGCGGAGAAAAAAGAGCAGCCACCTGAAAAGGAGCAGGAGACGGACGCGGAGGGTATCCCCAAGGATTTCAAGCTGAACATCGTGGGTGAGGGTGCGCTGGGTTCCGTGGTCATGCTGCCGGTGGACAAGATCGACGACTTTGAGGGGCATCCCTTCCCCGTGCAGGATGACAAGGATATGCTGGACTTGGTGGAGAGCGTCAGGAAGTTCGGCGTGCTGGAGCCTGTCACGGTCATCCGCAGCAGCAAAGACCCCGACCGTTACGAAATGGTGGCAGGCCATCGCCGTAAGCACAGCTGTGTGCTGGCTGGCGTGACACAGATCCCCGCCATCGTCCGCGACATGGATCGGGACAGTGCCATCATCTACATGGTGGACTCCAACCTCAAGCGGGAGAATATTTCGCCTATGGTCAAGGCGCGTGCCTATTCTATGAAGCTGGAAGCCATGAAGCGTAAGGCGGGACGTCCCACCAAGGCGCAGTTGGAGGCGGGGTATAAGCCCATGCGTGCCGATGAGCAGCTGGCGCAGCAGACCGGCGAGAGCCGCGCCACCATCCAGCGATTGACCCGCCTGACCAAGCTGGAGCCGGAGTTGCAGGATATGGTGGAGGAAAAGAAGCTGCCGGTGAACACCGCTGCGGACATCTCCTATCTGAAGCCACAGGAGCAGAAAACGCTGGCGGACGCCATCAAGCGGGAGGATAAAGTCCCCTCCGGTACGCAGGCCGCCGAGCTGAAAAAGGACAGTCAGGCAGGTAAGCTGACCACGGCGAAGATCGAGCAGACCGTGGCACCCACCAAGCGTGAGATGTCGCCGCCACTGAAGGTCACATTCAGCGAGGATGAACTGCGCGCTTACTTTCCCAAGAAGGATACCACGGTAGGCGATGTGAAGCGTGTGGTGTTCGAGGCGCTGGATCTGCGGCAGAAGGCATTGGACAGGCAAAAGGCCAGAGCCGAGCAGGAAAAAGCGGCAAAAAAAGCGACGCCGGGTAAAGCGAGGTGATGAATATGGAACGGCGGGAGGACTCGTTCTACACCGCCTATTCCTACGGCGACAAGCTGGAGGAGGGTCACAAGCTGACGCTGGAGCATCATATTTCTTTTGATCAACGCCATGCCGACCTGTCCGCGCTGACGTGGATGCCCCTTGATCGGCTGCAAGCACTGCGAAATAAGAGCGCGGAGACGGAAAAGGCCGTGTTCCGCGACTTGCAGGAGGCCGCCAAACGCTGGGAGGAGCAGGCGGCGCAGACCATGATACTGGACAGGGCCATTGAGTATGTGAAAACGCCGGAGGTGCAGCATAGCGGCAACCGGTGGGAGGATACCGATTATGGCTGGCGTAAAATCAGCAATATGGTCTATCAGATGTCCTACCGCATCCGCGAGGATACTGCCTACGACCATAAGCAGAAAAAGCAGGTGCCGGTGGCGTGGTATGCGTCATGGAGCGTGAGCTACAATGTCCCGCGCAGGAAAGACCCATACAGCAGTACGCCATCGCCGCTGGCCAGTCAGGACAACAAGCGGTATACGGACAAGGCTGCCGCCGAACGGTATGTGCAGGGGCGCATCGCCGCCTATGCCCATCTGTTTCAAGAGCTGTCACCGCCTCTGCCGGAAAATCACGCGCACCTGTTTTCCGTGAATGGGCAGCTGCTGCCGGGGTATACCGTCCAGCCGCACCAGCCGTCACCGCAGGAGCTGCTGGATTTTTTGGAGGATGGCGACGCGCCGCCGAAAAAAGAGCCTAAACCGAAAAAGCGAAACCATGATATGACACGATAGGAGAGAGTGTATGAAAGTCCTGATGGTAGAGCCGGGGGCAGCACCCTATGAAAAGGAACTCAACGGCCTTCACGAAATGCAGGCGGCGGTAGGCGGTCTGATACAGGCCATCTATCCCTTTGAGGACAAAGTGGCCGTTGTCTGTGACGATGAGGGGATGCTGAAGCCCAACGAGTTCAACCGCAGTATGCCGGGCGGCTACGGCGGTGTGTTCGGCCCGTTCTTTGTCTGCGGTTTGGGTGAGGATGACTTTACCTCCCTGAGCCCGCAGCAGATGGAGTTTTATAAAAAGCAGTTCCACCACGCAGAGATACTGCTGGGAATCAAGGACAACACGCCAGTGACCATACGGGTAGAACCGTTCAAAAAGCGTGATGCACCCAAGAGAGAACGTCCCGACACGCCGGAGCATTGAGGTGAACCGACATGATGGCCATGGATATTCACAAGACACGCTTTGAAGCGGTGGAGATATGCGGTGTGCCTGCCCTTTTTACCGTGGAGCGTGTCCGCCGTTCCGAACTGCCCAACGGTATTTATGCCTATGATATGCAGACCTCCGAGGAGGACTGGTCACAGCCGTGCCTGCTGGCTTGCCATATCACTGTGGAACATTATGGCACAGTGCTTACCGGCCAGCGTATTGACCTGCCGGAAAGTGGATACCGCGACCTGGCCGCAGACGATTTCTGCTGGCCAAGTTCCACAGACAGGCCGACCATCGCGGAGTTTGCCCAGCGGCACGGCCTGCATATCAAGCCCCGTTGTCACGCAAAGACTGCCCCGACCCGATAGAGGGGACAGCACCGTTTCGGTGCTGTCCACGCAAGCATGGCATTTGGTAGTACAAATGCCGCTTGTTAGGGGCACAGCCCCTAAGACCCCGCGTTTACGCTTCGCGTCTCAATTTGAGACGCATTTTTATGGAGGTGATGCCGACGAGAACGCGAAACCGGCACGTCAGCGTGTGGCTGACGGATGCCGAGCTTGTCCACCTGCGGAAACAGGCCACTGCCGCAGGACTGGGCATCGACCCATTTCTCCGAAGTCTGATACTGGGTGTGCAGCTGCGGCCACGGCCACCCGACACATACGCTGCACTGCTACGGGAACTGTCCGCCATCGGCAACAACATCAATCAGATCGCCCACACCGTCAACGGACAGAAATATGCGGCAGACAGTCAGATCGACCAAGCTGCGGCACTTATCCGCAGGGCGTGGCGGCTGGTAAAGGACAGCTTTTAATGGCCTATACGAAGATCATCGTCATACGGGGCAGGCTGGATAAGTGTCTCAGCTATGCCGCCAACGAGGAAAAGACCTATCTGGAAACGGCAGTGGACTACGCGCTGGATCGCGACAAGACGGAGCGCGTATGCTACGAGACGGCTATCAACTGCGGCAGGGACACCGCCTATCAGGACATGATGCAGACGGCACGGCGCTGGGGCAAGCAGAACCGTGTCCGCAAAGGCTATCATGTGATCCAGTCCTTCCGCCCCGGCGAGGTGACGCCGGAGCAGGCTCACACCATCGGCGTAGAGTTAGCCCAGCGTCTTTTGGGCGGGCGGTATGAGGTGGTAGTAGCCACCCATCTGGACAGGGCGCATCTGCACAATCATGTGGTGTTCAACGCCGTGTCCTTTGTGGACGGGAAGATGTACCGCGACACCTTCCGCGACTACTACGAGGGCATCCGCGGTGTGTCGGACGCCCTGTGCCGTGAGCATGGGTTGTCCATCATCGAGCCATCCGAGGCCGCTGTGCCGCAGGGTCAGTATCAAGCGCAGCGCCACGGCAGGACTACCCTGCGGGATGTGGTACGCCGCGATGTGGACGAGGCTATCCGCAGGTCGTACAGCTATGCTGACTTCTTTCGGGAGATGCGGCGCACGGGGTATCAGGTGAAAAGCGGTGCCAACGTGAAGCACACCGCCGTGCGTCCGCCTGACGGTCAGAGGTTTATCCGACTGGATAGTCTGGGCGATGGGTACGACGAGGCCGCCATACACGGCAGGGTAAAGGCTGCGCCGCAGCAGCCGGTACAGTTGCCCCGCAAGACCTATCGTATACGGCGAAAACCGGTACAGAAAAAGCCGCTGTCGTATTTCCAACGGCTGTATCTGTACTACCTGTACCTGCTGGGTTCGCCGCGGCGGAAAGTGTATCGCACCTCGCCAACCCTGCGGCGAGAGGTGCTGAAGCTGGACAGGTATCAGGCACAGTTCCGGTATCTACGGACAAACCGTATCGAGACGCGGCAGCAGCTCACCATGCAGCGGGACGCACTGCAAGCGGAGATGGACGCGCTCACCGAGCAGCGGCGGCAGCTGTATCTGGCGCGGCGCAGAGGTGGGACGGGACTGGATGTGGACATCGCAGCGTATACGGACAGGCTGCGGGTATTACGGAGAGAATGGAGACAGTGCTGCTGCATCGAGACGGACGCACAGCGCATCGAGCAGCAGCTGACCGCACAGCGGGAACAGGAAATTTCAGAAAAAGGAGGTCGAGAGCATGGATGCAGGCAGCGAAGCCGCTGACCTGATGGTACGGGAAGGCTTACAGATCACGGAAGCAACCGTTAAGCTGCTGGCCGCCGGCAGCAAAAATCTGGCGGCATTTCTCTACGCACTGGCAAAGGACAACAAGCGCGTATCCGGCAAGACCAATATGGGGCGTCTGCTGCGGGAGGGTAAGGGACTGCGGGTGTTCCAGCTGCGGGAGAGCGATATGGCCGCGTTCAACGCCTATGCCAAGAAAGGCATCCTCTACGCAGTGGTCAAGGACAAAAACGCCGGTGATGGGTTGGTAGACCTCATCACCAACGTGGACTTTGCATCGCAGGTCAATTTGTTTCTGGAGCGTCACGGCTACGCTGCGCCGCAGCAGGAGGATGATGCGGCAAAAAAAGCAGATGCCCGCGCTCCACAAGGGAACTTCTCACCACAGCGCGGGAATGGCTTGCCGCAAGAGAGGACGACTACTGAGGGCAAGCCCTCGGTAAAAGGGCGGCTGGCGGCGCTGAAGCGTGCCGCACAGGACGTAGAGCCGCAGCTGCCCAACGGACGGACACCGCCCAAAATGCGAGAATAGGAGGATATTCAGTATGGCAAATTTAGAGGCCATCGTATCGAAGAAAACAGAGAATGATACCCAATGGAAAGCACGCCAGCAGGCCGACAGGGAGAACCTGATGGCCTTGCAGGACGCGGGTGTGCTGGAGATTACCAGCAGCGCCGAGGCGTACACCCGCTATCTGGAGCTGCAAGGTGACAATCCGGCATACAGTGCAGGCAATATTGCGCTGGCGATGGTGCAGGACGCGAACGTGACCGTGTTCGGCACAAAGGAGAAATGGAAAATGCTGGGGCGCTCCGTACCGGTCAGTGAGAACGGCAACGGCATCCACATTTTCGCCCGCTCCACCTTTGGCAAGGGCTATACGCTGGCGGACGCCTACGATGTACGGCAGACGCAGGGGCGGCCTTTGAAGGAGGTGCATCTGGAAAATGACACACGGGACATGGAATCGGCCATGACCACGCTGCTGAACTACGCCGTGTGTCAGGTGGTCATCGACAAGGAACTGGATACCCCTGCTGTCTACGACCCGCAGCGGATGGAGTTGGCCATCAATCCTGACTATCCTGACCATGAGATGTTTGCCGCTATCGCCACAGCGGTGGCACATTCGCGGCTGCACGGGAAAGGGTACAACGCGCAGTACGATTATGCCGAGTCCGATCTGGACGCGCAGAGCGTATCGTATCTGCTGTGCCGCCGTTTCGGTGTGGAGCGCGACCTGCCGGATACCGCAGATCTGTCCGCCCTGTACGAGGGCTGGGACGCACAGGAACGGCGGCAGGCGCTTGACCAAATACAGAAGATGAGTAAGCAGATCGGTGCATCGGTGGAAAAGAGCATCACGCCACAGAGAAGCCGCGTCCCGATGCAGCACAACGGACGTTAGGGTTTCCCCCGGCTGGGGGAGTGTAAGCCGCCGCACAACACCCGTCAAGGCTGGGCGGCTGCCTTGCGGCAGCCACCCACGAGCCGCCCAACGTGCGCGCTGGGCGGGCCTTGACCGGAGCCGCGCAGCGGCTTATAAGGCATACAAGGGGGAAACCCTTACTATCCGCGCAGAGCGCGGATAGCCGCATCGTGGTCAGCGACGCACCCGCGGCAGATGGTATGTTCACGGCAAAAATTGCGTCTCAACTTGAGACGCAATTTTCGGCAAAAGCTGATGCTGTCGATTTTTTGACGGCATACAAATGGTGCGATAAAATAATAGTAACCTAATATTTAAGGAGGGAATTACATGAGAAAAGTACCCGTATTCCTGTTGGCAATCAGCCTTGCCGCGCTGCTTGCGGGCTGTACCGGACAAACGGCGCCGTTGGGTGGCGCAGCACAGCTCGGCGCTCTGTCAGCCACTGCCGTGACCGGTGAGACAGTGGCCGATGAAAAGCAGGATGTGCCTGCACCGGCAGATGCCCCCGATGTGGAGAACCCTGCCGACCCCGCGCAGGATGCCAAGCCGCAGGAGAACACCCAGCAGCCCGAAGGCAAGGCAGATGCTCCTGAAAGCCCCGTGCCCGATGGTGAGGGACAGCCCGACGTACCGGAGCAGCCGACTACGCCCGAACAGCCGGTGATGCCTATGCCGCAGCCGGAGCCCGCACCGAGCGAATCCGAACCTACACCTGCGCCGGTACAGGAGCCGGGGCCTACACCTACCCCCGAACCTGAACCGGAGCCGGAGTACGAACCGGCAGATTGTTGGGCGGCTGTTGAGACGGCCAATGCCTATGCTGCCGCACAGTACGGTGTCACTACGGACAGCGGCCTGACACTGGGTAACAGTGCGTACCGCTTCCCTGCATCGGTAGCGGCAGATGCCTCGCAGGAGACATTGGAGGCCAAGGCGCGGGACATGGTGGACTACACCTTCCAGCAGCTCATGATGCAGGCAGGTGCGGACACGCTGGCAGATGCGGGCCTCCGCTGCAACGTCTGCATCGTGGAGGATGGTGCAAGCCTGCTCATCTACGTCCTGTACGATGGCTAAGTCGATCATTTCATACACGGCCCCCTCCGAGAACGGAGGGGGTCAACTTATACCCCGATGAGGAGGAAACATGAAGTATTATAAAAGGCTGGTGGGGCTTGTGCTGGCACTGATGATGACGACGGCACTGGCGGTGACGGCCTATGCTACCTCAGTAACAGTGGATTATCGGGCCTACGTCTACTCCAGCCAGATCACCTTTGACCAGTACGATTACAGCAAAAGCACAACGCCCACCGTTACGGCCATGACCATCTCGGCCACCAGCAGTCTGGGCAGCGGCAGTGCGCTCTACCACATGAAATATGCGGATGGTGCGGTGGCCTACTGCATCGAGCCGGGCGTTCATTCGGACGACAGCGGCAGCTACAGGGAGGGCTCCAGCGCCAGCTGGGATAACCTGCCAGCGTCCGTGCAGAGCGGTATCGCGTTGGCGATGTCCCTCGGCTACCCCAGTGTGGACTACGGCACCGCACCCGGTGACAACAATACCAGCACCATCATCAAAGCACAAAAATGGGCAGCTACGCAGACCGTTATCTGGGAACTGATCTGCAAGTACCGCAGTGCCTATTCCTACGAGGACTGGGGTGCCAGCCCGTTCTATAACTGTGTATCAAAGAGCCGCTATCCCACCTATGACCTGTGGTATGACAAGCTAACAGCGGCAATGCAGGCGGCCACGATGATCCCCAGCTTTTCGGCGTTTACACCGCGCTGGTGCGACACCATCGAGCTGAAGAAGAACGCGGCGGGCAGCTACACAGCCACGGTCACGGATGATAACGAGGTGCTGAGCGACTATAATTTCAGCGCAAATAACGGAGGCGGCATTACCTTTGCGCAGCGGGGCAACAACCTGACTATCACGGCCACAGCTGCGGCGGCCAAGACTCTAACCACGGAAAAGACCTACTCTGCTACCGGCAGTGCGTATGAGATCGATCCGGACAGAGCGGTAGTCTGTTGGTATGACCGGTTTGGGCGGTATCAGGCGCTGGCCGGTTACACCGGCGTGGGGCGCGATCCCGTGAAGGCTTATATTAAAATCAAAGCCGTGGAGGAGAAAGGCAGCCTGACCATCAATAAGGTCGATGCGGAGACTGGTAAATCGCTGGCGGGCGTGACCTACCGGCTGTATGATAACGCTGGCAAAAAGGTGGCAGACGCCATCACCGGCGCGGACGGTAAAGCGGTGTTCAAGGATCTGCCCCAGGGCAAGTACAGTTACCAAGAGATTAGAACCCCCAGTGGTTATGTGGTGGACAAAACCAAGTATCAGATTACCATTTCTGCCACGGCACTGAACATTACGGCGAAGCGGACGAATGCGCGGGCAAAAGGCAGTCTGACCATCAACAAGGTGGATGCCGATACCGGCAAGGCGCTGGCGGGTGTGACATACCGGCTATACAACAGTGCTGGCAAAAAAGTGGCGAACGCCATCACCGGCGCGGACGGTAAAGCGGTGTTCAAGGATCTGCCCCGGGGCAAGTACAGTTACCAAGAGATTAGAGCCCCCAGTGGTTATGTGGTGGATAGCACTAAGTATCAGATCACCATCACGGCCACGGCACTGAACATTACGCAAAAGCGGACGAACGCGCTGGCGAAAGGCAGCATCACTGTCCGCAAGGTGGATGCGACAGGCGCACCTCTTGCCGGTGCGGAGCTGCTGCTGGGGACTTCCGCAGACGGCAAGACATGGACGGAGGTCAGCAGAGTGACCACCGACAAGACCGGCATCGCCAAGTGGAACGGCCTCAAGATCGGTGTGCAGTATCGTATCAGCGAAACCAAAGCTCCCGCAGGGTACACGCTGCTGACCGAGCCGCTGTTCATGGGAACGCCGGACAGCAGCAACCGCGATATTACCATCACCGCCTGCAACAACGCAGGATTTGCCCTGCCGTTCACGGGCGGCAACGGATTTATCGCACCCATTATGTTTGCAGCACTCGCTCTCATGGCGGGTGTTTATTTTTGCAAAAAATCTAACATCAAAAAGGAGACGAACTGAACATGAAAAAGATCCATCGCGTGTTCGCGCTGCTCATGGCCGTTGTTATGGCTTTGGGCCTCATCACCACAGCGTTCGCAGAGCCGACTATCGACACCAGCAAAAAGACGGCCCTGAGCATCTACAAATACGACATCACCAAGGCCAGCAATGACGGTGCGTGGGATGCAGAGTCCTACGTCAGCACCGGTCTGCACGATGATGCCGTTGTTGACAAGTTGAGCAAGTACGCCATTCAGGGCGTGGAGTTCACATACCTCCGTGTTGCCGATGTCACCATGAGCAATGAAGTGGTGGACGGCCAGCGTCAGGTGGGTGTGCTGTATGGCTTTGACAGTTCTGATCGCAGCTCCGCCGTGCTGTCTGCCATCGGCCTGACCGCCGCAGACGCTCACAAGACCGACAACGGCGTCAACTACTTCACCAGCGATATGCTCAACAACAAGCTGGCTGCGGCTTTTGCGGCCAATGCCACCACTGTCAAGAATGCGCTGGAGGCCGCCGTCAAGAGCGGCGGCGTGGTTATGGCCGAAACGGATGTCACCGGCCATACCTCTGCATCCGACATGGAGCAGGGGCTGTATCTCGTCGTGGAGACTTGTGTCCCTGAAAACGTGACTTCCACCTGTAACCCCTTCTTCGTAAGCCTGCCCATGACTACCATTGACGGCACGGCATGGAACTACGATGTTACTGTGTATCCCAAGAATCAGACCGGCAACCCCACGCTGGATAAGACCGTGCGCGAGGACAAGAACTCCACCGGCAAGAACAACGGCAGCCTGACCGACATCACCGATGGGTACGCTCACACTGCCACCGCCTCCGTGGGCGACACGGTGGACTATCAGATTATCAGCACCCTGCCCACCATCACGTCTAAAGCATCTGATCTCAGCGAGTATGCTTACGTCGATACCATGTCCAAGGGTATCAAGTATAACAAGAACGATGTGGCTATAGAGTTCTTCAAGGATAGCGGCTGCACCGATAAGATCACCACATGGGCGGAAGATTCCGGCAAGTTCACCGTGGCCTACGACGACGCGCAGAACATTATGACCATCCGCATGACCGAGGCTGGCCTGAGTGAAATCAACGAGGCGGCCACCGTGTATACCGACAGCGTGAAACGCGGATACTCCGACTGCACCATGCGGATCACCTACGCCGCCACCCTGACCGCTGACGCAGCCACTTACGGCGACCGCGACAATCCTAACAGGGTCAAGCTGACATGGAAGCGTACCAACACGACTTACTATGATACGCTGGAGGATTGCTGCCACGTCTATGTCTATGCCATTGACCTTATCAAACAGTTCGGCGACAATAACGGCACCTTCGGCAAGGTAAAGTTTATCGCCTACAACGATACGGACGGATATTATATCAAGGCCAACATGGAGGGTGAGGTCTACAACGTTACCGGCTTCACGTCCAACAAGTCCGAGGCCACCATGCTGATCCCCAACCTCAAGGGCCACATTATTCTCCGCGGTATTGAGGACGATACCTACACACTGACCGAGGTTGCCACCGATAAGGGCTATGTGCTGCTCCGCGATCCCGTGAAGATCGTGGGCATCACCAAAGAGGATGGTGCCTGTGAACGGTGCGGTGCAGCCCTGCTGACCGCCTCCGCCACCGTCAACGGTGAGCCGGTGA
>ULQL01038383.1_pt1 | contig 16954 bp, 9 predicted proteins | sample 1954411 | NCBI WGS metagenome assembly ULQL01 (sample SAMEA4835654, study PRJEB28245) | human gut metagenome | biome: gut microbiome; material: fecal sample | place: Denmark | collected 2008 | reverse complement strand
TCTTCACATGCAACTAATCGCTATTTTATCCCGAATTGGGGTACCATACTAAAACAATAAGAACCAATAACGACGAATTTTATGAAGAAACTCACCACCAACTCAAAACTGATCGGGTGCCTGATGGGCCTCAGTATCGTGGCGTTGGGCACAGGATGTACCGACAGCGACTACGATTTGTCCAGCGTCGATTCCACAATCGGCGTGGGCGGCGATGGCCTGGAGCTGCCAACGAGCAGCACGGAGAACATCATTCTCGACGACGTGCTGAAACTAAACAACAGCGACTTTGTGAAGATAGCGGCCAATGGCGACTATATGTTCAACAAAGACGGCGACGAGGCCACGCCCTCCCATCCCTACATCAACAAGATCTGGGTGGAGAAGGCCAACGTCAACAACAACTTCCGCTTGCACATCACGCTGCCGAGCCAGAGTGCAGGAGCACGCAGGACGAAGCTGAGCAACCCCGTCACGGCAGAGGGCAAGCTGGCCGAGTTCCACTACACCGGTGCCGCCTCCAACGATATCCGCGAATTAAAGGAGGCCAGTGTGTCGTCCGACGTGGAGATCAGCGTGGCCGTCAGTGCCGATTTGAAGCGTGCGGTGAAGACCTTCAAGACCCTCACGCTCACCGTACCCTCCTATATGCGCCTCGACCTGCGCCAGTGCTCACCCTCCCAGCCCGACTACGATGCGGCCAAGGGTGTAGTGACATTTCACAACGTGAGCAGCACGGCCAACATCAAGCTCCGTGCCGCGGTCAAGACCTTGGACTTCCAGAAGCCCGCCACGACGGACAACAAGCTGCGCTTCACGCCAGGGCAGAATGGCAAGGATGGTCAAGTGGACCTCAATGGCGTGCTGAATGTGGGTATCTCTTTCGACGAGATCGATTATGCCCAGAGCGGTGGCGACCTCTACCTCTCAGCCAATATGTCGATGGGATCCATCACGGTGCATGAGGCCACGGGTAAGTTTGATCCCGAGATCTCACTCCGCGACCTGGGACGCACCACCATCGGCTCCGTGCCCGACTTCCTGACCGACGACGAGGTGTCGGTCAACCTCTACAACCCCCTCATCGACATCAATATCCAAAGCGACATTGACGTGGCGGGATTTGTCTCCGGCACACTCTATGCCGAGGATGCAAACGGCCAGGAAATGGCCAGGGTACGCATCCCCGAGTTCTACATCCGTCCGGATGGCTCCACCCATGTCTGCATCTGCAAATATGCTGAGGGTGTGGATGCCTCCGCCTACGACCAGGTGGTGGCCGTTCCCCAGCTCTCCGACATCATGCGTCGCATTCCGAAGACGGTACGCTTTGCCGCCGAGGCCCGTGCCGATGCCTCCCGCGAGGGCACGATGGAGCTTGGCAAGAGCTACACCATCCAGCCTGCCTATTCCATCATGGCACCGCTCGCCTTCGACGAGGGCGCACGCATCGTCTATAACGACACCATCGACGGATGGACTGACGACCTGGAGGACATCGACCTCATGGCGGGCAGTGCCATCGAACTGACGGCCAACGTGGAGAACAAGATTCCCGCCTACCTGACCGTATCGGCCACGGCCATTGACGTCCAGGGCAAGCCGATCCCCGAGAACCGCATCAAGGTAGAAGTGTCCAACGTCATCAATGCCTCCGAGGACGGCAAAACCCCCGTCGCCACACCGCTCAAGATACGACTGACCGAGGGCGAGCCGGGCAGCGTGGCTCTCGTTGATGGACTCACATTCCGCATCGAGGCAGCCTCGGGCGAGGAGGGTGCCAAGAGTATCGTAGGCCAGACCATCAACGCCTACAACCACACGCTGAAGGCGCGCGACATCAAGGTGCGACTCGTCGGCAAGATCATCGTAAACAAAGACTGATAACCACTTTTAGACCCAACACTACATCATGAATAGAAGCAAGAAATATATGATGGTCGCCGCACTGGCCACACTGTCCTGCGGCGCGATGGCCCAGGGACTCAACACGGGCTACTTCCTCGACGGATATACCTTCCGCCACAACCTCAACCCGGCGTATGGCAACGACCAGAACTACGTCTCGATACCCGCCCTTGGCAACATCCAGGTGCGCACCCAGGGCAATTTCGGCCTCGGCGACGTACTCTTCGACAACCCGCGCTATGGCATCGACAGCGACAAGAAGAAGACCACCTTCATGAATCCTTATATCGCTGACGGCGAGGCACTGAAGGGCTTTGCCTCGGGCAACAATCGCATCAATGCCGACGTGGATATCACGCTGCTCTCTGCGGGCTTCAAGGCCTGGGGCGGCTACAACACCATCTCGCTCGATGCCCGCACCAACGTAGGTCTGTCGCTGCCCTACGAGCTCTTTGCTTTTGCCAAGAACACGGGCAACCAAAGCTATGACATCGGCGACATCCACGCCCATGCCCAGTCGTTTGTGCAGCTTGCTTTGGGCCATTCGCGCCAGATCGACGACCGCCTGCGTGTCGGTGCCAAGATGAAGCTGCTTTTCGGTGTGGCCCGTGCCGATGCCGAGATCAAAGACCTGCGTGCCGACCTCAGCGGCCCGGACAAATGGACCATGACGGGACAAGCGATGGCCAATGTGTCGATGAAGGGCTTTACTTATAAAGAGGAGCAGAAAGAGTACAAGGTCGATGGGCAGGGCACCTACCGTCGCGTGAATGACGTGGATGTCGATGGTGCCGGCCTGGGTGGCTTTGGTATGGCCTTCGACTTCGGTGCGACTTACAAGATCGACGACGACTGGACGGTGAGCGCCGCGCTGCTCGACCTTGGCTTCATCGGATGGAGCAACAACATGCAGGCCGTCAATCGCCAGACGAGTTTCGAGTTCAACGGCTTCCACGACGTGGCTGTCAAGAAAGAGGACGCCATGGGCAACCCGAAGGACAACAGCCTGGAGACGCAGGGCGACCGCTATGCCGACCAGATAGCCGACTTTGCCAACCTCTCCAGCGATGGCGACAAGGGTAGCCGCAGCACGGGTATCGGTGCGACGATGAATTTCGGATGCGAATACACGCTCCCGGCCTACCGCCAGCTGAAGTTCGGCTTCCTCAGTTCCACCCGCATCAATGGCAAGTATAGCTGGACCGACGCACGCCTGAGTGCCAACGTAGCCCCGCTGTCATGGCTCGATGGCGGCATGAGCTTCTCGGTCAATAGCTTCACGGCCAGCATGGGATGGGTCATCAACGCCCATCCGAAGGGCTTCAACTTCTTCATCGGCATGGACCACATCCTCGGCAAGACGAGCAAGGAGTTTATCCCCCTCAGTTCCAATGCCAGTCTGAACCTCGGTATGAACGTCACCTTCTGATAGTCAGCTACGGTTCGCCCAGACGGCGACCTGGCATGATTTCCCATAGCTGCGCCCGCCATCAGCCCCCACAGGCCGTTGGCGGGCGCATCCTTTCGTCAGCGATTCCATCCTTTTGTCCCGTCTTTTCCGTCGCGATCTTCCTCCCGTTTTCCATCATTTCCATCGCCATTTTAGTCCCTTTGCAGCCCCGTCACGGCACCCTGCTGCCTTGTCCCCAACATTTCTCCCTCATTTATTTGGTCGTTTCGGAAGAAAACTGTAATTTTGTCGCATATTTTAAACAATCTCCTGAAACAAGACGAACATGAAAGATGTAAGAATTGTAGAGTGTGTCCCCAACTTTTCCGAGGGCCGCAACATGGACGTGATTAACCAGATTACCCGCGAGGTCGAGTCTGTCAAGGGCGTCAAGCTCCTCGATGTCGATCCGGGTGAGGCCACCAACCGCACCGTGGTGACGTTTGTCGGCTCGCCCGAGGACGTCTGTGAGGCTGCTTTCCGTGCAGTCAAGAAGGCTGGCCAGCTCATCGATATGCGCCAGCACCATGGCGCACACCCCCGCTTCGGTGCCACCGACGTGTGCCCGCTCGTACCTGTAGCCGGCATCACGCTGGAGGAGTGTGCCGAGTTGGCCCGCAAGTTGGGTGAGCGTTTCGCCAACGAGTTGGAGATTCCTTGCTACCTCTACGAGGCCGCCGCACAGACCGAGGAGCGCAAGAACCTCGCCGTCTGCCGCCGTGGTGAGTATGAGAAGCTCGCCGAGCGTCTCGGCACGGAGGATGGTCCCGACCTGGGCAACCGTCCCTTCGACGAGAAGGTGGCACGCACGGGCTGCACCGCTGTCGGCGCACGCGACTTCTTGATTGCCGTCAACTATAACCTCAACACCACCTCCACCCGCCGCGCCAACGCCATCGCGTTCGACGTGCGCGAGAAGGGACGCCCCATGCGCGAGGGTGGTAGCCTCACGGGCAAGATCCTCCGCTACGAGAATGGATCACCCATCATGCAGCCGGGCACGCTGAAAGCCACAAAGGCCATCGGATGGTTCATCGACGAGTATGGCATCGCACAGGTCTCGATGAACATGACCAACATCAATGTCACCCCGCTCCACAAGGCCTTCGACGAGGTTTGCCGTGCCGCCGCCGAGCGTGGCGTCCGCGTGACGGGTACGGAGATTGTCGGTCTCATCCCGAAGCGCGTGCTCATCGAGGCTGGTGAGTATTTCCTGCGCAAGCAGCAGCGTTCCACCGGCATCCCCGAGGAGGACATCATCAAGATCGCCATCCACTCCATGGGTCTGGATGACCTCAAGCCCTTCAACCCGAGAGAGAAGGTCATCGAGTATCTCCTGGAGGATGAGGACAAGATGGCGAAGCTCGTCGATCTCACGGTGAGCGAATTTGCCAACGAGACATCCCGCGAGAGTCCAGCACCGGGTGGTGGCACGATCGCCGCCTACATGGGTGCTCTCGGAGCTGCCCTGGGCACGATGGTGGCCAACCTCTCCGCCCACAAGCGTGGATGGGACGAGCGCTGGGAGGAGTTCTCTCAGTGGGCAGACCGTGGTCAGGATATCGTCCGCCGCGCCCTGCACCTCGTCGATGAGGACACCGAGGCCTTCAACCGCATCATGGATGCCTTCGGCCTGCCCAAGGGCACCGAAGAGGAGAAGGCTGCCCGCAGCCAGGCTATCCAGGACGCCACGCTCTATGCCACGAAGGTGCCTCTGGAGACGATGAAGACCGCCTATGCCGCCTTCGACATCTGCCGCGCCATGGCACAGGAGGGCAACCCCGCCTCTGTCAGCGACGCAGGAGTAGGCGCACTCGCCGCCCGCTCGGCAGTGCTCGGCGCATGGCTCAACGTCCGCATCAACGCTGCTTCTCTCAAGGACCGTGCCACTGCCGACGCCATCTTGGCCGAGGCCAAGGAGATGGCCGAGAACGCACAGCAGCAGGAGAAGGAGATCCTCGCTATCGTCGATACGAAGATCGAGGGATAAGACACCATACCGAAGCCCTTTGGCCGAAAGACGCCAAAGGGCTTTCACCATTGAACAAAAAGTAACAAAATAATGACCTTAGCAGAATTTCAGGCCGACATCCGTGCCGGCATTCCCGCTGAGCTGCCAGCATTGCAGCCCTACGACACCACCATCAACCATGCGCCCAAGCGCAAGGATATCCTCACCCCGGAGGAGAAGAAGCTCGCTCTGCGCAACGCGCTCCGCTATTTTCCGAAGGAGCTTCACGCACAGCTCGCCCCCGAGTTCGCCGAGGAGCTGCGCCAGTACGGTCGTATCTATATGTACCGCTACCGTCCCACCTATGAGATGAAGGCCCGCAACATCTCCGACTATCCCCATCGTTCGGAGCAGGCCGCAGCCATCATGCTGATGATCCAGAACAACCTCGACCCGCGCGTGGCACAGCACCCGCACGAGTTGATCATCTATGGAGGCAATGGCGCCATCTTCCAGAACTGGGCACAGTATCGTCTGACGATGAAGTACCTCTCCGAGATGACCGACGAGCAGACCCTCGTGATGTACTCTGGCCATCCCTTCGGCCTCTTCCCGTCACACAAGCGCGCACCGAGAGTGGTCGTCACCAACGGTATGGTCATCCCCAACTACTCCAAGCCCGACGACTGGGAGCGCATGAACGCCCTCGGCGTGAGCCAGTACGGACAGATGACGGCTGGTTCCTATATGTATATCGGCCCGCAGGGCATCGTCCACGGCACGACGATCACGGTCCTCAATGCCGCCCGTCGTGTGATGCACGATCCCGCCCGTGGTGCCAAGAACCCCATCCCCCTCTTCGTCTCCTCTGGCCTCGGTGGCATGAGCGGTGCTCAGCCCAAGGCTGGCAACATCGCCAAGGTGGTCAGTGTCGTGGCCGACATCAATCCGCTCGCTGCCGAGAAGCGTCACGAGCAGGGTTGGGTCGATGAGCTCCACACCTCGCTCGACGAGTTGATTCCCGCCATCCGCGAGGCCGTGAGCACCAAGACGGTGAAGTCAATGGCCTACGTCGGCAATGTCGTCGATCTCTGGGAGCGCTTGGCCGAGGAGGATATCGAGGTCAATCTCGGTTCCGACCAGACCTCTCTCCACAATCCGTGGGCCGGTGGCTACTATCCCGTGGGTCTCACCCTGGAGGAGAGCAAGCGCATGATGGCCGAGGATCCGAAGGAGTTCAAGGCCCGTGTCGAGGAGTCTCTGCGCCGCCAGGTGGCTGCCATCAACAAGCTGACCGCCCGTGGCATGTACTTCTTCGACTATGGCAACGCCTTCCTCCTGCAGAGCTCACGCGCCGGTGCCGACATCATGGCTGCCGACGGTCACGGCTTCCGCTATCCGTCCTACGTCCAGGATATCATGGGTCCGATGTTCTTCGACTACGGCTTCGGTCCGTTCCGCTGGGTCTGCACCTCTTGCGATCCCGCCGACCTGGCACTGACCGACAAGATTGCCGAGGAGATCATGATGGACGAGCGCAGCCATGCCACCCCCGACATCCAGCATCAGCTCGACGACAACATCCACTGGATCCGCGAGGCAGGTCCCAACCACCTCGTCGTCGGTTCACAGGCCCGCATCCTCTATGCCGACTGTGAGGGCCGTACCCGCATCGCGCTGGCCTTCAACGAGGCCGTCAAGGATGGCCGCCTCAAGGCACCCGTCGTCCTGGGTCGTGACCACCACGATGTCTCCGGTACCGACTCTCCCTTCCGCGAGACCTCCAATATCTACGATGGTTCTCAGTTCTGCGCCGACATGGCCGTACAGAACGTCATCGGCGACTCCTTCCGTGGCGCCACGTGGGTGAGCATCCACAACGGCGGTGGTGTAGGCTGGGGCGAGGTCATCAACGGTGGCTTCGGTATGGTAGTCGATGGCTCCGAGGAGAGCAGCCGCAACATCCGCGAGATGCTCTTCTGGGATGTCAACAACGGTATCTCCCGCCGTGCATGGGCCCGCAACAAGGGATCCATGGATGCCATCCAGCGTGAGATGGACCGCACGCCCGACTTCCGTATGACCATGCCGAACCTCGTCGATGACAGCATCATCGACGCTGCGTTCTAACATATTGTCTGGGGGCCGCAACTGGCTCCCAGTCAACCTGTTGCGCGATATGTTTTCAAGCAACGATAAAATCAAAACATCAACCCATCGGGCCTTCACGGGCCTGACAACACTTTAAGAAAGAAAAGAAGCAATGGAACGTAAAATCCATTATATCAGCGCAGAACATCTGACGCTCGATACCGTCCGCGCCATCATCCGCGAGGGCTATGAGCTGCGTCTCTCCGACGACGCCAAGGCACGCATCATCCGCTGCCGTGAGTATTTGGACAAGAAGATTGCCACCGCCGAGGCACCCATCTACGGTGTGACGACAGGTTTCGGCTCCCTCTGCAAGGTGAGCATCGACGAGGACAAGCTGTCCCAGTTGCAGATCAACCTCATGATGAGCCACGCCTGTGGCGAGGGCGACCGCGTGCCGACGGATGTGGTCCGTCTGATGATCTTCTTCAAGATCCAGTCGCTCTCCTACGGCTACAGCGGTATCAAGCTCGACACCGTGGAGCGTCTCATCGAGTTCTTCAACCACGGCGTGTGCCCCGTTGTCTATCAGCAGGGTAGCGTGGGCGCCTCTGGCGACCTCGTGCCGCTGGCTCACCTCTGTCTGCCGCTCGTTGGCCTCGGCCATGTAGAGTATGAGGGCAAGATCATCACGGGTGAGGAGCTCAACGAGAAGATGGGATGGAAGCCCATCCACCTCGCCTCCAAGGAGGGTCTCGCCCTGCTCAACGGTACGCAGAACATGCTCGCCTTCTTCGCCTGGAGCGTCCTGAAGGCACAGGATCTGTCGAAGTGGGCCGACCTCATCGCCACGATGTCCCTCGATGCCTTCGACGGCAGAATCGAGCCGTTCCTCCATCCCGTACACGCCGTTCGCCCCCATCGCGGCCAGATGGAGACGGCAGACCATATCTACGAGTTGCTTCAGGGTTCTGAGCTGATCAAACAGCACAAGACCCATGTGCAGGATCCCTACTCCTTCCGCTGCATCCCGCAGGTGCATGGTGCGTTCAAGGATACACTCCACTATGTAGAGGAGGTCTGCACGACCGAGATGAACTCCGCCACCGACAACCCCACCGTGGTACCCGAGGAGGATATGATCATCTCTGCCGGCAACTTCCACGGTGAGCCCATCGCCCTTCCGATGGATTTCCTGGCCATCGCCCTCAACGAGTTGGGCAGCATCTCCGAGCGCCGTATCTACAAGTTGGGCGACGAGCAGCGCGGTCTTCCCTCCATGCTTGTGGCCAAGCCGGGTGTGAACAGCGGATTCATGATCACCCAGTATGCTGCCGCCTCGATCGTCAGCCAGAGCAAGATGCTCTGCATGCCAAACTCTGCCGATAGCATCCCCACCTGCCAGGGTCAGGAGGACCACGTCTCCATGGGTGCCAACGCCGCCACGAAACTCTATCGTGTGGCCGAGAATACGGAGCGCGTCCTTGCCTTGGAGCTCTTCAACGCCGCACAGGCCCTCGACTTCCGCCGTCCACTGAAGTCCTCGCCCGCGGTAGAGAAGTTGCACGCAGAGTACCGCAAGATCGTCCCGTTCATCGAGATCGACCGCGTGATGTACCCGCTCATCGCCAAGAGCATCGACTTCATCGCCAAGAATCAATTCTAAACGTTTTATCCCCATCGATCGTTAGGCGCGGCCTCATGATCGATAGGGAAACTAAAACGATAAAAAAGTAAGATCCGTGCGGGGGACGGCAAGGGTGTCCATGACGGGCGCGCTTGCTCTCCCCCGCACTTTTTTTATTGGTATCATCATTATTTATATTATACGAAGACAATGAGAACGATATACACCAACATCGCCCAACTCTGTGGCATCACCCACGGAGAGCTGCGCAAGGCGGGACAGGAGATGGCCCGCGTAGAGACGATGACAGACGCATGGCTCGCCGTCAAGGACGACAAAATCTTGGATTTCGGCACGGGAAGCGTGCCTGCGGAGCTGATGCAGGACGCAAAGGTCATCGACACTAAGGGCGCCTTCGTCATGCCGCGCTTCTGCGACAGCCATACCCACCTGGTCTGGGCAGGCAGCCGTGAGCAGGAGTTTGAGGACAAACTCCAGGGATTGTCCTACGCCGAGATTGCCGCCCGCGGTGGTGGCATCCTCAATTCTGCCGACCGTCTCCACGAGACGAGCGAGGAGGACCTTTTCGAGCAGACCATGCGCCGTGCCGAGGAAATCTGGCAGAAAGGCACAGGATGCGTGGAAATCAAGTCTGGCTACGGACTGACGACCGAGGATGAGTTGAAAATTCTGCGTGTCGCCCAGCGCGTAAAGGCCCATTCGCCACTCCGCATCGTGACCACCTTCCTCGGTGCCCATGCCGTCGGCCGAGCCTACAAGGAACGCCAGTCAGAATATGTCGATCTCGTCATCAACGAGATGATGCCCCGTGTGGCTGCCGAGGGACTGGCCGACTTTGTGGACGTGTTCTGCGACGAGGGTTTCTTCACGCCAGAGGAGACCGACCGCATCCTCGAGGCAGGCGAGAAATATGGCATGAAGGGTAAGATTCATGCCGACGAGCTGGCCTTCTCGGGTGGATCCCGTGTTGCCATCGCTCATGGTGCACTCTCTGCCGACCACTTGGAGGCACTCCCCGAGGAAGGCATAGAGCAGTTCCGTGGTGCCGTCACCATGCCCACTGGTCTGCCGGGTACGTCCTTCTTCCTTAATATGCGGTTTGCCCCGGCCCGTGGCTTCATCGACGCTGGCCTGCCCATCGCTCTCGCCTCCGACTACAACCCAGGCTCCACGCCGTCGGGCGACATGAAGTTTGTCTGGTCCCTGGCCTGCACGAAGATGCGTCTCACCCCCGAAGAGGCTTTCAACGCCATCACCCTCAACTCCGCCGCCGCCATGGGCTTGTCCGCGGAGTATGGCAGTGTGGAGCGTGGCAAGCACGCCTTCCTCCTCTTCCTCCGCGACGTCCCCTCGTTGGCATGGCTTCCGTACCAATACACGACACCGCTGCGCCACGCTACATTTTAAGACCAAGCGCTTCAACGTCCGCAAAGACACCACACACCGTTGCACATAGCAGGGTAGTGGAGACTTTATACGATAGACAAAGCCACATTCGCAAGGGAGAAACCCGTTGGAATGTGGCTTTTTGCATCCCCATCGGGATGCTGCAAAACACTAATCAAACACAAAAAAGCTTGTGTGAGGAATGGCTGGCGACCGTGAAGGCAGAAGCTATGGACAGCATCTCCATCTCCTGCGGTAGCCTACCTCAGTATATCTTTGAAGGCGAGATTGGCCAGCAGGGCTGTCGATTGACTGAGCATGCGGATAAACTCCTGGGCCGACGACTTCATATAGGAGTCGCGCAGCAGGTGCACACAGCCGTCCATCTCGTTGCCCTCCGCATCGATAGGGATAGCCTTCATACCTGGCTGGGTGAGCGTGGTGGATTCCGAGAGGATGGAGACAAGCGAACTGCGGCTCAGCAAGTCAAAGATGATATTGACATTGTTGACCTCCACCATGATTTTAAAGTTGTTGTCACGCCCCTCCAGCAGGTGCTCGAAGGCGTTGCGCGCCTGCAAGCCCTTGTAGGGCAGAATGAGATCATAGCGTTCAAGGTCAGCGAGGGTGACGCTCTGCTGCCTTGCCAGCGGGTGGTGATCATTGACGATGGCTGCCAGACGATTGCTAAAAATCGCCCTGCTGTCTATCACCTTGTCCCGTTTCAGCGGCTTGAAGGCCAGCACAAGGTCCAGTTCACGCTTTTTCAGTCCGTCCATCAGTTCCTGCATGGAACGATAGACGATGTTGAGCCTGACGTGGGGATAGGCATGGATGAACGCGATGAGCGTCTCGGCCATGATGTTGCTAAAGGAGAACGTCACTCCGATGTTGAGTTCTCCAGCCAGCATCTCGCGCAGGTCGTTCATGTGGTCCGCACAAGCCCCGGCCGCATTGACCGTCTTTTGGGCGTAGGGCAACAGTTCTTTTCCCGCCTCCGTGAGATACACCTCGTGGGAATTGCGCTCAAAGAGCGGCATTCCTATCTCCTGCTCCAGATGGGAAATCTGCTGCGACAGGGTACTCTGCGTGACGTAGAGCTTCCGCGACGCCTTGGAGAAATTGAGCGTTTCGGCCACCTGGAGGAAGTATTTCAATTGTCTGATTTCCATTCTTATCGGTCTAAATCCGTTTGCAAAGATACTACAAGAGTTTCTATTCGTGCGTATCGCGGGCATGATTTTTTTCCTTTCTTGTCCTTCTGTGTCCACCCACTCTCGCTCCTACGGCATGGGGCGTGACAAACTCTCCGTTGCGCTTTTTCCGTTCCACGAGCATGGCGAGCAACTTCCGCTTGCGTGTATCCTCGATGAAACGGCGGAAAAAGAGATTGGGCACAGCCACGCCGAGGGCGATGCAGATGATAGCCAGCGAAGCTTTGATGGCATTGTTCATGCCCACCGTGACTTCACCGACGACACCGTGCATCTCGATGAAAGCGAAGAGGGCGCGATACATCAGCACACCCGGAATCATCGGGATGACACTCGGGATGGTGATACACTGATGGGGCACATGAAACCAGTGGCGCGCCTTGATGACAACGATACTCACCGTCGTGGCTCCCGCCAGCGACCCGATGGTCAGTCCCATGTCCAGGCCGAGGTTGCCATTGCTCGGACCGAGGTTGATAAAGTTGCGCACACACACGGCGATGATACCACCCACGGCCACGACGGGCAGCAATCGCCGCGGGATGTTGAAGATGGTGGAGAATCCCATGGCCGACACGGCGGCGGCAATGGCATACTCCCAATACTCATGATGGGGCGTCATGGTGAGCGTCTTGGCAAAATTGTCGATGCCGCAGACCTTGATGGCAAAGGCGATGCCGAAGGCCATGGCCAGCACCATGAGCAGCGTATTAACGGCACGGATGAATCCGGTCTCGATATAGCCGTCGAGCATGTCGCTCACAAAGTTGATGAGTGGCACGCCAGGTACGATGAATAGCGCGCACGCCATCAGTGGGTGCCATGGCGTAGTGGAGATCATCCACGACGGCATGCCCGCCATCATCGCTGGATCAGTAGAAAGGAGTGCTGTCGCCCAAGCCAGCAGCGTGGCCACGAAGGCCGAGATGCCGATGGCGACGTAGTTGTTGCAACCCATCGTGGGGAGAAACATCCGCAGGCGGAAACCCAGGATGGCCGCCAGGGAGCAATAAAAGAATGCGGTCCAGTCGCAGCCAAACTGGATGCAGAAGCCACCGCAGGCAAAGCCGCCACCTATCGCCACCTGCCAGGGGGTGAAGCCACGTGGCGCATCGTGGATGTCGTCGAGGGCCTTCTCATACTGCACGAGCGAGAAGTCCTCGCGGATGGCCGTCCAGGTGAGGCGGCTCACCTTGGCGATGGTGGCCAGGCTGATGCCGTGACGCTCGCAGCGCTGAAACTTCGTAAACGAGTGGAGCTCATCGCTGTAGTTGACCATGAGCACGTTCCAGTTGACATAGAGGTGTATGTAGCGCTCGTCCAGTCCCAGGAAGGCCATCGCGCGCTTCATCGTCCGCAGGATGCGCGAGGTGTCGGCCGCACTCTCCATGAGCAAGCTCCCTGTGCGTAGCAGCAGGTCGAGCTTGTGGCAGAGTTCCGTTTCGGCCACTCCGCGCCGCCGCCTCGGCTCTTCTACTGCCGAGGGACGCACTGAAGGGTTCTCTGTTTTGACGTTTCTCATTCGCTTATCCGAATACAAAGATCAGTATCTGAATCGTGACGATGCGCAGGAACATGGCGAAAGGATAGACCGTGGCGTAGCCCACGGCGGGCGCGTCAGCAGAAGTCTGCTCGCGGACGTAGGCCAAGGCTGCCGGATTGGTATGGGCACCAGCGAGCACACCGAGCATCGTGTAGTAGTTGATGTGGAAGACGTAGCGGCCTATCAAACCACCAACCAGGATGGGCACCATCGTGATGGCGGCACCATAGGCAATCCACTGCGCGCCCTCACCCGTGGCAAGGGTTTGTACAAAGGGCGATCCCGTGCCCAGTCCGACACAAGCCAGGAAGATGCAGATACCCACCTCACGCAACATCAAGTTGGCCGAGATCGTATTATAGGTCACGAGGTTATATTTCGGGCCGAAGAAACCGATGAGGATGGCCACCACCAGCGGGCCGCCGGTGAGTCCCAGTCGCAGACTCTCATTGATACCGGGAAGGAAGAAGGGGATGTTGGCCACGATACAACCGAGCATGATACCAAGGAAAATAGGGATGAGGTTAGGCGCGTTGAGCCGCTTCATCTGGTTGCCAAGGAGTTTCTCCGTATGGGCAATAGCGAGCTCCGTACCCACCACCGTCACACGATCACCAAGCTGCAGTTTCAGATGCGGGGTAGCGATGAGGTCCACACCGTTGCGGTTCACTCGCGTGATGTTCGTGCCAAGGTTCGTGCGGATACCCATCTGGCCGATGCTCTTGCCGTTGACACCCGGCTTCGTCACAAGGATGCGACGCGTGATCAGATCCTTGCCAAAGGTCTCGGGTGCCACCTCTACCTTTTCGCCGACAAGGGCCACGATGGCCTCCACGGCCGTAGGATGGGCCACCACCTGGAGCAGGTCGCCCTCGTTGACTACCGTCGACCCGTTGACTACTTCACTCTTGCCACTGCCGTCGCTATGGATGATACGCGAGATCATGAAGTCGCGTTTCAGCACTTCGTGGATCTGGCGCACCGTGTCGCCAGCCACCATTTTGTTGGTCAGGCGCACGGAGAACGTGTGGAGCGTCATCTCCTTCAAGTGGCCTGCGCCCATTTTGGCAGCGTCCTCCTCATGGTGTCTGTCGATGCGCAGGGCATAGCGGAGGATGACAAATGAAAGGATCACACCCAGCACACCCACAGGGTAGGCGATGGCATAGCCTGTGGCGATGGATGGGGCGTCAATGTGGCGCAGGTCGCTGAACGCCTGCTGTGCCGCACCCAGTCCCGGGGTATTAGTCACGGCACCCGAGAGGATGCCGACGAGGGTCGTAGCGGATGTGCCAGAGAAGGAATAGACCACGAGGGTTGTCACAATACTCAATGCCACAACCACAATACTGAGGATATTGAGACTCTTGCCACCTCCACGGAAGGAGGAGAAGAAGCCCGGGCCCACCTCAAGGCCGATGGAATAGACGAAGAGTATCAAGCCAAACTCCTTGAGGAAGTGGAGCAAATGCTCGTCGATGGTGATAGGAAGGTTGCCCATCAGCAGACCGATAAACAACACCCAGGCCAGCCCGAGCGAAACTCCGCGCACCCGAACCTTGCCCAAACACAGGCCGAGCGTGATCACCAGGGCCAGAATCATCACTGAGTGGGCCACGCCTCCTCCCCACAACTCGGGGAATCCGTAAAATAACTTTTCAAGTATTTCCATTTGTACTTTATTATTTTGACTAATTTCCTCTGCCTTGCCGCAGCGCCACACCTGCCTGAAGTGGCATCCGCGATTTTCGATTGCAAAGGTATAGACAATAACGAAAGCCGCAGATCATCGGCATTTAAAAAGCACAAATGCAGCTATAAGCATTTTCGATAAAGCGACTTCTGCTTGTTTCCTTTCCTTTTTACAATTGTATATCAATAGGTTACACACTACTTATAGGCCGTTTTACTCTGATTCTTACCACCCCATATTCCTACTTACTTTCATCCATACATCAGCCATCGCATTCTAAAAAACTGATAGCCGCATACGGATTTACTTTCTTTACTTGCAAATTCTTGATTCAAAAATCGAATGGAAAAGGGTAGATTGGATGGTAAAAACGCAAAGAGGGGCACCACGATGGGTGCCCCGATAAATTTGATACATATATATATATTGTGTCCAGTAAGTAGAGCCCGCAGTCGCTGCGGGTGTGCCGTTCCGCTACGGCAACTAATCGTGTTTCATATATTAATGAGGAGAAAAGGGGAAAAGTAACCCCTGTTTTGAGAAAAAAAATCAAAAAAAAGTTTGTTGAGATTTGGTTATGCAATTTTGTTTTCTACGGTTTTATCCTGAATACCAGCAGTTTAACAGGTCTTTTTCGTAAGTTCTCTTTTTTATTTCGTAGATGCTTTTTTCTGCGTTTTTTGTTCGTGAAGCTATCAGTTTGGGTCGTGAGCAAGGGGGTGGGGGATAGATGCAAAACGGTGGGAGACGATCCCGGCTTCACAGCCGACATTCGTCATCCCACCGATAGAATGAAATTCATAAAGGGAAACAACTTACGAGATTTTCACAAACCCCAGTAAGCGTAAAAACCCCAAACGAAGTTATACTTCCAAGGTTGTTTCCTTGAAGTCAGAATGATGAGAAACCGATCGTAGCCCTGTTGGGGACAGGGCAAGTCTTTTGATAATACAGGAATCCAAACGACAGGCAACGACGCATGCGCTGTCCATTTCACCCACTTCGCCGACTGCGCTTTGATTTCCAAAGACCTTCCAAAACATCGAGAACTGACTTCTCCGGTTCAACTGGAATTGATAGTATGGTAAACTCTTTTACCATAAGGCTGGCTCTAAAATCAGACCGATAGACCTTTCACCCTCAATGGTTTAGGAAGTCCCCGAACTAATTGTTAGAACCAGCCTTAACAAGCATTGATTACTTGATATATACTTTCTTGACACTTCCGTCAGCATGACGGAACATATATATGTTGCCCTTGCAAGGAGCCTCGACCTTCTGGCCGCCGAGCGTATAGAACGTTGCACCCTCGCTCATCATCCTCTGGATGGAACCGATGCTATTAGCCTCTGCCGCAGCCTTGGCATCAGCGAGCAGCTGCTCGATGGCAGTCTTGATGGTCTCCAGGTCGATGGTGCTATTTTCGTCGAGTTCCACGGCCTCATAGAGAGCCTTCAGCTCATCCTTCTTCTTGTTGATGTCATACTGGATGCTGGACTCCACACCGACAAACTGTGCGGCCACGATGGCGTAGTCCTTCTCGATGGTGGCCTTCACCTCGTCAAGGCGAGCCTGCACGGCGGCAATCTCGTCGCTCAGGCGCACATAGGCAGCCTCATTGGCTACGAGCTTCGCATCGGCGACCTTTGCATCAGCGAGGAGCTGCTCGATAGCGGCCTTGATGGCCTCCAGGTCGATGGTGCTATTCTCGTCGAGCTCCACGGCCTCATACTGAGCCTGCAGCTCTGCCTTCTTCTGGTCGATATCACCCTGGATAGCGGCCTCGGCATCAGCAAACTGTGCGGCTACATTGACATAGTCCTTCTCGATGGTAGCCTTCACCTCGTCAAAGCGAGCCTGCACGGTAGCAATATCGTCGCTCAGACGCACATAGGCAAGCTCATTGGCTACGAGCTTCGCATTGCCGAGCTTCGCATTGGCGAGAAGCTGCTCGACAGCAGCCTTGATGGCCTCCAAGTCGATGGTGCTGTTCTCGTCGAGCTCCACGGCCTCATACTGAGCCTGCAACTCTGCCTTCTTCTGGTCGATATCGCCCTGGATAGCGGCCTC
>ULQL01007049.1_pt1 | contig 16976 bp, 17 predicted proteins | sample 1954411 | NCBI WGS metagenome assembly ULQL01 (sample SAMEA4835654, study PRJEB28245) | human gut metagenome | biome: gut microbiome; material: fecal sample | place: Denmark | collected 2008 | reverse complement strand
TCATAGAAGATCTAAATTTACAGAAAAAATTTCACACCGTCCACCATCTGATCTGTCTACAATAGCATTTGCTGGGCCATCATTTTCTTGTAGTGAGATGAAGATTGATCCACTGTTCAATTTAATCTCAGCACTAACCGGTGATATAAAATTGGACAGTGGTGTGCATTTACAGGGTAATTTCTCTGACTTTTGTAAAATGTATGATTTTAATGATTTTCAGAGAATGACATATGATTATAATGAGGTCATTTTAAGAGCTGATACGGAGCCAATAGCTTTATTTACAACTAAAGACAATTTATCAGCTTGCTTGAATGATCTTAATGCATTGTGTACTGTTGCTAAGTTACCTCTTGTTATTTGGGGTGCAAATAAGGCTTACACTATTTCAGTAAAGTATTTGCCTAAATTTTTTGATTTTATGAGATTTTTAGGTTCAAGTAATAGAAGATAACTTAATGGATCCGGGTCATACTATAAATTCGAAGATTTAATATATTGGAAAATTAAGAAATTATTTGAAGGAGATAGCGTATGTTATATAACATTTAAAGAAAGCGAATCAGTTATTACGAATGTTGATATGTTTTTCGACAATAATTATGAACCTGAATGGCTGCTAGATCCATTTGTAAAGAAAATCATACATGATATTGATAAATCAGACGTTTTATCCGAAAATGTAATAAGTAGTCCTGTTTTTGGAAGTATCCCGCCTCGTATGCTGTCAGGTGGTACTAAGGCTTTAATATTGATGCTGAAGGAAAATAAAGTAATTTGGGCAACTGCGTGTGGCGATAATTGTGCAAAGTGGATTATTGAAATAAGTAAGTTAAGAGATATCACAATCTGTTTGGAGCATGCCATGAAATTCCCTAATGATTTTGATGCAGTATGCCTTGACACTAATGAGGAAATTCACACATTGGATGATTATAAAAAGAATGTCTTACATGGAATTTGGGGTGCATGAATTATGATAAATGTTCACATTCGAAACAAATTTGTAGATTATAAATTTAATCTTTGGCAAAAATATAATCTATTAACTGGTGACAGTGGTGAAGGTAAAACCACTTTGTATAAAATGATATCTTCTTATGATGAGAATAAACAAAATATACAATGTCTTGGGTACAAAAAGCTTGGTACTGATCTAACACTACTAAGAACACTGGCTGATATCGCAATGGAAGATGATGATAAGGTAAAGGAAGACTTAATTCACAGACTTGATGGCTTTTTAATAGTATTGGACGAGAATAGTAGTCTTCTTAAAAGAAGATCAGCACCAAGTTTATTAGAACGATTTAATTGTTATTTTTTAGTTATTTGTAGAAAAGTCGCTTTAGGTTTTAAGTCAGTTTCAGCAGACTGTGTATTTGAATTATCATCCTCTGGAAAATTTCATACTTTTAAACCACATTATAAACTTTCATTGGACATCTTCTTATGTCAGAATGTTATTTGTGAAGATTCAAAAAGTGGTATGCAGTTTATGCAAAGTATTTTTGATAGATTACAAATATCTTACGCTCAAAGTTCAAATAATGATAGGGAGGGTGGTAAAGCCAAATTCGTATCATTTTTGAAAAATTACACGAATTGCGATGTCTGTATAGTCTTTGATAGAGCTGGCATTGGTTATGATCTTGAAGGTATACTTATGCAAATAGAAAGGCAAAGGTTACACGCCTGTTTTATTGATTGGGATAGTTTCGAAACATATATCTTAGAATCCCCTGCTTTCAGGCAAACTGTTCCAGAGCCTGAATGCAATTATGAAAGTAAAGAAAAGCTTGCAACTAAGTTACTTAGCGATTTAATTCACTACGGTAAAGATAAATTACCAGCATGCCTGTCGATTGGAAGACAAGAATGTTATCGTAAAATTGATGGATCCGGGTCATATTATAAATTCGAAGATTTAATATATTGGAAAATCAAGAAATTATTTGATTTGTATGAAGCATCAAATAAATTTCATACTTCGGATTTGTCAGACAAAATGAATATCTGATTGAAAACTCTTTTAGGTATTTAAATTCGCCAAAACAGATAAATTTGTGATTTTAGTGCAATACAGTAAAATCACAAAAAATCAGCAAATTTTTGTGGCATTTCAAGACACGCAGAACCAGAGCTGAGACCTGACAACACTATATAAATATGTAATAAAAATTAAGGTGTAAAATCAAACACAAGGAGGATTTTATTATGAAAAAGAATTTTTTAACAAAAGTAATGACATTAGCTTTAGCAGCAACAATGGCTTTAACACCAGTGACAGCTTCAGCAGCTGAGAAGACAGTTGTGACTTCTAAGGAGTATCATAGCGTTCGAGTTGATTGCTATGATGAAGAGACAGAAGTGTTTGACGGCAACAGACTTTATGATTATGTAGCTTCCCTCAATGGTTGCTATCAGCCAAACGGTTACAAGATCTATACAGCTTTAGACAATAAGACAATCACATTCAAGAAGACTGGTAATTACGCTGTAATCGTTGGTGGTAAGACAGCAAAGAAAGACCAGGGTTCTTTCAAGTTTGTAGCACCTAAAACAGGCACTTACAAGTTTACATTTAGCACAAAGAATAATGTTGCTGGCGGTCAGATTTTCATTAAGCAGAGTGGTAATGCAAGAGAGTTATGCTTCTTTAAGGTAAATTACAAAGCTGGATCAGAGAAGCTTACAAAGGATACGTCAGTACTTGTAACTGATGATCCAAAGTGGCCTGCATATGCTACAAAAGGTGGAAATGTGTTATCACACTATATTGATGACAAAACTTCAAGTATGACTAAAGTTTCTGGTTCCATTAAGTTAAAGAAGGGTCAGTTTGTAAAGTATGTGGCCAGAGATAGTGGTGCTGGTTATGACGAAAGGGATGATGCAGCATACAACTTCACCGGCTTTGATGTCTCAATTACAAAGACAAAATAAATTTCAATGCCCAGTAGTGTAACAGCTACTGGGTGTTTTCATGAATGAGATTTTAGCGGAAAATAAAAAGCCTGTGTCAGAATTAACATCGCCTCAGCGGTAATTCAGATACAGGTCTTTTGACATTGTATTATTTTCATTTCATTTTCTCATTATAATTTATTAACCGCGACTTAAAGGTGCGCTGTAGTACCTGTAATTAGTTTGGATTAATCATCATTTTCGGATTGATGTATCCAATCATCAGCTATGAGTTCGGCTTCTTCTTCCGAGAAACCATCTTCTTCTAGACTGATTACGAATGAATCTCTATCCATGAGCTTACCTCCTTTCCTATTTGTACTTGGAGTATAACAGGAGAGGAGGTAGTTGTAAATACCATTTGTGTTATTTAATTATTTGTTAATACAAATTAATAGATAATTTAGAAAAGTAAAAGACAAAATAAATTTCAAGCGTTCACGGTGTCACAGCCATGGGTGTTTTTCGGGGCAGAAAATTAAAGATTATCTAATTGCTTACGCGTTTCTGCCACGTTTTACTTTAGTAATCAGTATTAAAGATACAACAAAAGGGAGCACCCAGGCTCCCTTACTTTATCAGCGCCCCAGTACATTCCATCGACGCAAACAATCGGAACAGAGGAGCTACCTTTAGCTCATGAAAGCGTATTGGAGCTGTGATAAGAAATGGTGACTGCTTACCTGTAAAGGTACACTGACGTCCATGCTTCTTTGCAGAGGGTTTAGAGATCAGAGTTTACTGAATGACACTCAAAGCCATTTTAGCCAAAATGCTTGTTAGCTATTGTGAGTGCTAAACCCAGGCACTGATAAAAAACTGCCTCGAGCATTGTTGTGATCATAGAATCACTCCTTTCTCAAGACTTTATGTAAAATATTTTACACTGGTAGTATATCACCAATGCTTCGAAAAGTCAATCGTTGTATCTTTAATATTGATTATTATCAATAAAAGGACCATCGTTGAGAACGATGGTCCTTTTTTGCGTCCAAGCAGTGGGTTGCTGTTTTGCTGGGTTTCTGCTAAACTATAGTAAGAAGATGTTAATAACGTGTGGGGGTGATGCATATGACAAACAAAGATAAGATTTTACAATTAATGCAAAAACATAAGGTAAGACACGCCATATATTCTTCGTCATTAGATTTTGAAGATAAATGCCCATCTGGTGATCTTGTTTTTGCAGGAGAGCTTGATAGTAAATTATTATCGCAGGTACGAGAACTTTATGATGCAGAAGAAGTTACTGAAGATAATATTCGTTTTGGCGTTTGGATGGTTCCAGAAGACTCAGTTAATTTCAAAGCTTTCCGATTGGAGTGTAAGGAGGAACTGAATGCCGATATATAAAGATGTTACAAGAAGTGATATGCCAAAGTATCTTCATGCAATTGAAGATATGATGGCTGACTGTAGCAAATTCTTCTCATTCTGGTTTCTATTTCAGATTGTTGTTTCTATTTGTGAATACTGCTTGTGTTATTCCTATTTCCAATTAAATGAAGAATTAGCAGAGTTAAATAGTGATAAAGTGTCAATTGGGCACGTATACACATACTTGCGTGGTATAAGACCAGATGCTGATTATCATACTGCTTGTAATGCTTTAATTTTAACAAGACATAGTATAGCACATTTGAGTTCTGAGTATTTTACAAAAGCTAAAGTTCGTGCACTTTTTGCTATGGACAGCTTTTATGACTTCCTTACAGTGTTTGGGTTTTCCATTGCAGACATTGTCATTTTAAAGAACCTAGGTGCTACAGCTCAGTGCGATTTGACTGAAAACACTCCGTCTCCAATGACATTTTAGCTTCAGTCTTTTGAGTATCTTTCAAAAATTGAATGGAAGTCATCTTAATCCAGAGATAACAAAATAATTTTCAACACTCCATGGTATAACAGCTGTTGAGCGTTTTAAAGTCTAGGAAAGGGCTATCGTTTGAGAACGATGGCTCTTTTTTGCGTCCAGGTGTAGTGCTTAAAATTTCACTTTTGATTCTTAATTTTTATTACTGATACAGATCTCAGGACTTTGAAGTGTAAAAGCTTCCTGGTTCTTTTGCTGATGGAATTCTTTCTATCAGTTTTAACTTTCAATAGGATTTTAAAAGAGGAGGATTCCTGTATGATTTTTAAACCAAAAGTTAAACAAAAATTGAAAAAGTTTTTGGTAAGGGCACCAATTATTACAGTACTGGCTTTAGCGTGCCTGACCAGTATTCCCACACAGACAAATGCCGCGGAGAGTAAGGTAACCCTTAAGGAAGATATGCATAAGTTTGCTAAAATTGGTGATTATGATATTATTGAGACTACCGGTGATATTCTTAATGATATGTTCGATCTTACATCTGAGTTGAACGCTGATCGTCAGTATATTGCTTATTACAAGATTGATACTAAGAAAACCGGTACGACGGGGTGGCACACGGAGTATGAGTATTGGCATACCAAGCCTTGGAATTCAAACCAATATTATAATGGTAAACTGATTCCAAATGTACCAACTTCAATTGCGGCTGCAAAGCAAAGATCCGATTATATTTTTGGTTATCAGGTAAATACATCAAAAACCACCAAGGCTGTACCTAACGCGGGCAAAAAGACCTTTTATCATTACACAAAGGTTTATGGAAAAGCTAAAACTTCTGTTGGTTCCGGAATGATTGGAACACTTCATTACTTTTGTATTGATGAGGATACTGTAACTGGACAAAGGTTTGCCGATGTAATGTCCGAGCATCCAGAGCGTGATTATGTTGAGTTTTATATTAGCCCGGTCATCCAGCGTAGTGACGGTCGTTATTATTATGACTGCAAATCCTGGTTTAGTTATGGCTGGTCTGACAGAAACTACAATAATTATTATGTTCATTACAACCAGTTAGTCCGCTTTAAGCTACCTCAGGTAAAAGTTAATTCAACATGCTACAATATCGGAAAACAGAAAACCGGGAAGAGTGACATAAAATACCAAGTTCGGAAGAATGTTAAAAGCAATGACAAGGATTATGTTAGAACTGTTAAAACTGCAGATTATATTTGGGGACCACAAAGCGAGATACTTACCAATAGCAAAGGCAAAAAGTATCAAACAACTGAGCATCGTCCATTTAGTGAGAAGTCGTACATAATAAAGAATCCTGCCAGTCAGAAGAATGGAAAGTTTTTAATAAAGACTAACAAGAAGACTGGAAAGAAACAAAAATTTATGTGTGTAGGTTTCCGAGTTACTAAAGTCCTTGATAAAGCTAGTGGCGGCGATACTATCGTTTTAGCTTCTTCAATGATTGAATTAACTAAAGGTGCTTCCGGTGATTATGTTCCTTATTTTGTTTCCGATAAGGACAAAGAAACTACGCAAACTGATAAAGTAGATGGTGAAGATATTTCAGCGCCGCCATCAAAAATCTATGATCAGAAAGTTACTGTTAAACGATTTAATAAGTATAAATCTACAAAGAATGGAGCATGCACTCCAGTAACAACTTTTAAGACAGGTGAAGTTATTACAGTTGCCAAATGGAATCGAGAAATAAATCAAGCTATTAACTGGTGTAATAGCACGAACTGGGGTATTCGTAATGAAGACAAGGATACAACATCTAAGATTAACGTTGACTGGTTTTATGCTGCTATTGGTGATTCATCATTCCATACTGTAAAACTTGAAACTTACTACACGACAGAATCCTTTAACAAAGAAACAAAAGAGTATCCGTCTGTTGATGATAGTAAGGATCTGGAATATAAACATTCTGAAAAAACGGATAAATCAGTATACAAAGGTACTGAAGTTTTAGCAGGAGATGTTCAGGATGGTGCACCTTGGGTTAGCTATTCTGTTAAGACAGATACTAATGGTGCTTATGTCAAGAAAGATGGTACAGTCGTGCCAGAATCGTCTGATAAAGAGGAGTCCACTGCAGAAATAGACAGTCATGCCAAGTCCCGGTTTGAAGATCGAAAACCTGTAAAGCAGATTTCTAAGTCAGATTTAACAGAGATCAAAGACAAAAATACGGGCATGTCAACGGCTTCAATTCCATACGTGATTAAGACTTCTAGTAAGCAGTCTTTAAAGGAATCATGTGAGAATTACTTGTATCGTATTGTTATCACGACAAATAATGACAGTGAGTGGACACAGTTTACAGCCGCCGATATTTGGGGATCTCATACACCAGCAAATGGTGTAATTCACAAAAGTAAGAGTACCAATCGTAGTTATGTTACATATGCTCCATACATGCGTAATTATGTTTACACCAAGTACGGAACCCCAGGACAGATTAAGGCAAAAACGTCTGATTGGCAAAAAGATGCTTATGACATGACTCATTTTATTATTCCGGAAGTGCGCAGCGATGTTACTATTAGGGCGTATTATACGACAACTGTTCCTGTCCGCATTTACACATATGTAAAGGATAATGGTGACTGGCAGCTGGATGAGTCTACTATTGAAAAGCATTGGATTAGCCCAGGTGTTACTTATCACGGTACTTATGATAGTTCAAAGTATGTTGCTGCTATTATGGCTTGTACAGGCCGTAAGGCAAATTGTTTGCCATACACAACTGAGGATATTAAAAAGACAACATTTAAGTCAGTATCATCAGCTGAAAAGTTTTATTCTGACAGGACAAACCTTTCCGCGGAAGGGGGTACCTTTGAGGTCAAGATAAAGGCGCAACCTGTGATTATCTGTATCTTTGTTGATAATTCGGATGGGAAGTATTTCACACAGGTTCAGTATGTGCACACGCAGGATGGCAAGTACCATTTAGTGAAGAGCTGGCGGCAGCCTATCCGTACTTTGACAAGTGAGACTGTCAGTGAGTACTTAAATGATACATGTCATCCTACAAAGGATGACTGTTATCACACTGGGCATAACTACACACATTACAGTTCAACTACACGAGCGTTTGTAAGTTTTCCACATTATGTGAGTTGGGATGAAGGACCGAACTATGCTACTGGTTTGTATGGTAGCTTGTACAAAGACTATTTAGTTACGTATGAGTATAATAAGAATCCTAAGATTGCAAAGACGCGTACTACAGTGCCTGGATCTTCAAGTGGATCTAATAACTCAGAGATCTATTTAACGAAAACAGGCGATATGGTTTATAAGCAGACTGGAAGCGAAGCTCAGGCTGATAATGCAGATAGAACTCCTGGAGGAAATAACTCTTTAGTTGTTTACTGTATGTACGATGATATTTTTAACAATTGGCATAATGAACAGTATAACCCTACAAAAGATAAAGGTTCTGATGATCCATTAACAGAAACAGAAGTTTCTATTTATTGGAATTGGTTATTGCCAAATGGTTTTGTCTGGGAGCATCAGGATATTGAATCGAAAGACAGTGTTGATGAGACACAGTATGAGGATAAATATACAAATCCTTATATAGCCAGCGTTTTTGGTACAAAAGGAAGTGCAGCTTTCGATGCACAATCTGGAATACCTACGACTGATAAAGTCAGGACAGTTTCACAAATACCTAGGTATTTGACAAAGGGCTACTGGAATAAAGAAATGCTTGATTATGCTTATCGTGTTTATGCTGTGTATGTAAGTCAGCATAAGTCAAGCCAGAAGATTGTAGAGAGTAATGACCAATCTTGTTGGCCACCTGGAAAAGGTTACCATGATTTCACTGATTTAGGTACATACTCTTATGGTACATCAACGACTGTTGAGTGTGATTTTGATTATTACACATCTGAAGTTGTACAGCAGTCACACAATTTAATTGTTGAACGGCATAGTGTTTATTACACGCTTGGTGATGCTGAAGTTTGGGATCCTGTTAAAGTAACCTTGAAGAATGATGTATTTACTGCAGAAGGTTCAAATGATATTTGTAAAAACCATTTGATTACTCTATTTCCAAATGGAGTAGATGGTTCTTTCCAAAGTAATGCTAGATTCTTCAAAACAGGAGATGGTGCTTATCGTATGCCAGACTTAGCTGTTAAGCGGCAGTATGTCAACTACGGAACTTACAATGACTGGGAAGATAGCGGATCTCCAGATCAAGATTTAGATAATTTTCAAACGGACGCAGAGTCAATCATTGGTAAGTTTAAAGTAAAAAATGATACTGTGTCATTTTACAATGGGTGTGGGGAAACATTTGTTTTATCGGATGGTTCAATGGATCTACAAGAGATGGTTGATATTCCGACATTTCCGCCGGAAGCTGAGCAGACTGTCGCAGGATTATTTGATTCAGCGAACACAACACCAAATGGTATTACAGTTGAACCATACACAAATAATGGTCATCATGAGACCTGTACAATTGCTTATTATAAGCAGATACAGGTAATTCCTACGAATAAGTATTACACGCAGGAGATGATCAAGACTAAGATTGCAGATGATGGCGATGATGACGTTGAGGTTTACACACCTACAGTCAATCGAAGTCAAATAAATCTGGATTACAATAATAAGGGTACTAATAGTACAGGTGATCCACTGTATCCTATTTATGATTGGGATCAGGCAGTTAATCATTCACAAGAGCAGAGTCTGCATAATATTCAGCTAGATCGAGAGTACACAATGACAATTAGTGTAGAAGATGATGCTTCTGATATGGATGGTTATGGTTATCAGAACTATGTGCGCTATTTAGCTCTTGATAAGTATGGCATGCCATACACACAGGTGAAATTCCCGTTTCCAGTACAAATGGTTGTAAAGACAGTACAGGATGGAAATATGCATACTGATGACAGATATTACTATGCTAATACATGGATTCGTCTTGAGATGATTGATGATAATGGTAATATTAAGGGCACTATTAATCAAACATTTTTCGTACCATCTTGGGCAACTGAGATGGAGAGCGCAACAATTCGCTTTAGATCTATTGCACTGAATGCGGATAAAAATCCTGATTCCACTAGAACTGAAGCTGATCGACCTAATAACCAGCCTGGTTTTAATGGAAATGATACAGGACGTATTTTCGAGAACGAGTACACAAATGATGCACTTGTTGATAACAAACTCACAGACAGTGATAAGGGACGTTACAATGCTCAGAATGAGCGCGACTATGTTGCTTGGATGGAAGAGACAGACACGGTAACTGGACGAATTTCTAGTTTCCAGATTACTGATGTTACGGATTATCCAGCTTGGCAGCCCGTATTTAGAAAGTATGATAAAGATTCAAAGAAATACTTATCTACATTAACTGGAAACGCTTATCATTCTGGTGTCTCTAATGAGTTTGGATTTTTAGGACCTTGGGGTTCCTTGTATACTGCACCTGTGTTTGGATCAAGTAATCCTGCAGGAAAGAGTGTTGGTACTCTTGGTTTGGGTTATAAAATTCGTTACAAGATGACGACTGTCGGACCTTATTACAATCTGACAGATAAAGTTTCGTTTAAACCTACTTTTTACTTTGTAAATGATAAGGGTGAGTATTTGCAACAGGATGGTTCATTTAGCTCAAATATCAATACTCGTGTTCAGGTTAATGTGTACTACAGCGAGACTGTTAATAATACCAGACAAACACTTATTAAAGTTGGCAGTAAACAGGATAAGTTAAATACAAAATCGCTGTGTCTTGCTGATGATGAGTGGGATGTAAGCAAGAGTCTTCGTGACTTTACGAATGATACATTGCATACGTCTAATGTTGGAAAAAAGCAGAAACAGTACACTTTTGAGGAAACAAATCTTACTTCAGCAATGCGTATAATCAATGGTAATACGCATCAGTCAGCACATCTTGGGCAGCCTCTTTCATTAGAGTCAGACAAGAAGTTTGAGTTCAACTCAAAGATGTATAATATTCTGCAAGCAGTTTCCGATGATCCGCAGGCTTATGTTGGTACAGATTATGAGACATTGACTAGCGAACTGTCAAAGGATCAAGTAGCAAAGAGTGTGCAGACATGGTATGGTGAGTACTATTTGCCTTCCGATGTTTATGTTACACAAAAATCATGGGCTACTGTAAAGAGCCAGATAAAAAATGGTTTTGATGGGTCTGAGGATTGTTGGTTGAAAGGTGGACATCTGGTTATCAACTTTAATCCGGAAATTTCATCCGATACACATCAGACGCTAAGATACAGTGTCGAACAGAGATATCCAATAAAGACTGATAAGGAAACAAAGTATGTAAAAGGAGGTTGTAATCAGTTTTCCAATGAAAACTGTGTTACTTCAAAGATGACCACTACAGGAGAAGTAATTCCTCTTGATACTGGTGATGTACTTGTTTATGACTTTGCAGGTGGTTCAGATGCTCCATCAACTGGAAAAGCACATTCTGCAAAGGATGATTATGATTCTAGCGGATCTCATTAATTTTCAGGAATGCTTAGTGCAACAGCTAAGCATTTCTTTTTTATTTCTATTTTCTTTTTTGCCGATAAAGGCAGAATGGAGGATAAATTAAAATGCACAAAACAATTGAAATGTATTCAAAGGAGTTAGCAGATGCAGGCTTAATAGTCGAACATGGTATGATTTTTCTTGATGTTGCAACTTTAGAGTATGCTAAGGAATCTAAAAAACCGGTACCGACAATTAAGTTACAAGTAGGGTACCATGATAATCTTTCAGCCGTCCAGATAAAGCAAATATTGGAAAGCGGTAATAATGATGATCTTGCTGCTAATAAGATTATTAAGAATCTTTCAAACGGTATACCGGATAACCTGCAGTTCAGACTCAGAAGACCAGAGTTTAGCGTACCAGTTTCAGAGAATTTATTTGACATGAATGTGCAAGTCGTCTATAAACTTGCTGAGAAAGCTGCAACACTTTCAGTGGCTGTAACCTCTTCTTTACTAGAAAGCTGGGACTTACCTGATTGGGAAGCTTTAAAATCTCATGTTTCAGTAAAGCAAGAGTGGCAGCTTATTTCAATGAAGGATGTTCTGTCTAAGTATGCTAAAGATTGTCCTATTACACCAGATGATGCTCAGCTATATGTTGTTACAAATAATTCTAATATGGATGGCGCAGCCGTGTTGCTTGACAACGATTATTTGAATGATATACACAAACGCTTCGGTGATTATTGGATTTTGCCAAGTAGTATACACGAAATCCTAGTTTTACCAATGCAAGCTTATGAGAAATCAAATGGAAAAGCATATGAGGAGGCACGCAATAGCCTTCTTAATATGATAAAAGAAGTAAATGATACACAGGTGATGTTCCAGGAAGTATTAAGCTATTCGTTAATGAAATACACTTCCGATGGTTTGGAACTTGCATAAAGGAGTTATATGAAGAAAGAATTTTATCTTACAAAACTTGCTGATATTTCAGAAGTTTTATTTGTATTAGCAGGCATTTATTTTTATGCTATTTATCAATATTGTTATGCCTATTCAGCAAGTGTACAGTGGCTTCATGTTGCAACTATTGTATTTGTAAGTACTGGAATTCTGTTCGTCATTTTTAATTTTGTTATTAGTATTATTACGATTGATGACTCTTCATATAAGCGCACACATAAATTTATGTGTGCGCTGAAATCAAAGCAGGATCCTTACGCTAAGTACACAAGATCATTTAGTATACGTAGTATGTATGTTTGGAGACATTTTGTATTTGGTATTAATATTTGGTGCATAGGCACTCTAATTGTATTACTTGGCTTAACAGCATTTTGTACTTATGCGATTTATGCTACTTTTTTAAATACATTGTCAGATCAATTTACTATTTTAACTGTTTCGCTTGTTTGCATTCTTGTATTTTGTTTTTGTATTTATAAATTATTTCCAAAGATTTTTCGTTCAAGTACAGGTTTAGTTCGCTACTTAATCTCCAGTTCTTTGCCATTGAATAAAGTAGATACTGATTTTAAAAATTCTGACATTATTTCGTGTAATCTAAGAATTTCTTTCAGCACAATTTATTTTAGGACAAAAGATCAAGTGAACATTATAGATCTACAGAAACTACAAGAGTATAAGATGTTGAAGTCAGCATTAATTATTTATACTTATGATTCTGTGATACCATTTGTTTTACATCCAAAAACAAAGAAAGAGTACGATGCAATTGCTGCTAAGTTACTCAGATTCTAAGAAACTTGAAACCATTGGTTGGCCACCTTTCCTGTTATAAAACATTATATTTGTTTATTACAGAAAGGGTGGTATTGTTATGAAATTTATTGATCAGAGAAACAAAAGAGATTTTACAAAGGACATTGAGCATATTAAGCGGCTCAAATCAGAAACATGTTTTCAGTATTATAAGAATTTTCTGCGTGGCGATTCTGGCATCCTGCTAGTATTGACATGTATCTCATTCTGCACAATGCGTGTATTGCGCCCATTGCTTAATCAGTTCGAAAGTATGACATTAGTTTATGCTTATTTAGCATTTTACCTTTTGTCAATTGGCTCACTTTTATTGACAGTTGGTTGCATTCTTGCTTCCGGGTATAGACCATACTTTATACAACGATTAGCTTTTGAACATCTGCTTTTTGAGATGATATCATCTCGTGATTATTTTGAGATCTTAGATGCTTTTTCTAAATACGATAGTAATATTTTTATGACGTTACATAAAGCAGATAGTGCATGGTTACGTAATCTTAAGGGTTACTGTGAGCAGGGTATTGTTTCAGATAATTTTTCAGATTGCAGTATTATACATGTTAGAAGTAATAAAACCACACTGCAGTTAACTATGTCTAATGAGAATAAAACACAGTTAACTGTTCCATTAGCAGAACATGTTTACGGTGATGAGCCACTGTTAATTTTAACAGATGCTGGAGCTGTTCTCCAGCTTGCATCATGAGTGCAAAATTAAGTCATAGCGCATTGTCCAGAAAACTAGGAGGTTTAAATGCTATGACTTCGACACGGATTGAGTACGCACCGGATTACTCACATCTTAGTAAAGATTTATTGGCAATTTGTAAATTGTATGGAAGAACATCAGAACAGATTAGCGGCATTTGTCAGGTGTCTTTAGACACCGTTAATGACTGGGAAACTGGCAGTAAGCGAATTCCAGTACTGTGTGCTTACGAATTGTCAAAAAATCTTGGCATCGCAATGCCAAATTTAGCAAGGCATCATTAGGGTGCAATGCATGTAGGTTTTGGGTTGTTCAGCTTAACAGCGGGCAACTAATTTAATTCATTGTCTTTAATGAAATTGTTTTCTTTTCCTTTGCAATATGCTAAAATAGAAGAAAACAGTTTCCTAATAGTTACTGCACTATTAGGCTATAATTGGAGAGATTATGTGGAAAGTTTTTATTTCAGATCCATTTTTGAATTGTGATAAGATACATCCAATACAACAGAAGAAAGTGAAAGCTTTGCTTGACAATTTAGATATGACTCATGTATTAAAAGTTGAAATTTTTGGGTCTTCCATAACAACTAGTTGTCATACCGGGAGTGATGTGGATGTCTATATTACTTTGGATCAGTGTGTTGGTCATCTTATTACAAAATATTTGCCATATGAGTTTGATATGTGGACTAATTATACCGTTGATACTAGATTGTATAATGAAATAAAGAAACATTGCGTAGTTGTTGCAGAAAGGAATCAAGATGGAAGATGAAACGCTACTTGATAAAGCGTACCAAAATGTAGAAGTCGCTAAGATGATTTTTAACAGCTCTAAAGGTGACGAAATTTATCTAAATTATATCGGTTATCATCTACAACAGGCAGTAGAGCTTGGGATTAAATATGGTATGGAGTGCTTTGGTGTAGAGTACCCACGAACACATGATATTGAACAGTTAATTCTCAAATGTAAAGATGATGATGTTGATATAGGAGTTACTGATTACATAGACGATCATAGTGAAATGTTTACGCAATGGGAAGCTAAGACAAGATATATCAAGAATTATCGTTTGGAATCACGTAAAATAACCAAAGCATTGTGCGAAGTACCTAAATTTCTCGATTCAATTTTAGAGGCTGTAAAGCGTACCTATGTTTCTGATACACGTGATGTTTCACATATTCAGATTTAGCGCTTTCGGATATTCAGATTTATTATTGCCGGCGTAGGTATTCACTAATCAAGGAGGTTTCTTAATGTGCCTTTTATTAGAGAAAGCTAGAAAAGACTATGATACTGTCATTTGTATGCAAAAAGTGAATGATGAGTTATATCTGGATATTTGTTGCTATCATATTCAACAAGCTATTGAGAAAATGCTTAAATGCTCTATCGAGCTGAAGGGATTTCGTTATTCTTATGAACACTCTATTTCAAAGCTGTATGGTGAGTACATTAATGCTGGGTGGCCTGAATATAAAGATCTTCGCATGATGGCTGGTACTCTGACTGATTGGGAGTCAAGTGCTGGGTACAAAGATTCTTTTGCAGCAACAATTTCACAATTAGCTGATGCATTAGAAATTTACAAGGAGCTGGAGAAGCGTCTTGTAATATATTTGACTGAGAATAATGGTAAATCTAGTAATCCAAAGCCATTGCAGTTTAGATAGTTAAAGGTAATATTTTGGAGGAATTACAATGACAACAGATGAATATTTAGAAAAGCGAAAATCTAAAGATTGGAATTTCAACCCAGTTGTTCCATTAGATTCTTTTATGAATGTTCAAAAAATACATCCATTAAAACAAAAAATTGTAAAAAGTATAGTAGATAATGCTAAAGCAGACTCACATGTTAAATCAATAATTGTCTTTGGTAGTAGCGTTAGATACGATTGCCATCCTTTCAGTGACCTTGATCTTTGCATTGATTGGACAGAAGATTGTTACACAGAGGATGGTATTCTTAAGCCTTTTACATGTAAATTACGCAGTCTTATTTCTTCAATTACAGAAGGTAACGCTGATGTTATAAATTATCAGGATTTAGATGATACTGTTGTTAAAGATGATGTTTTAAATAGGGGGATAATTGTTTATGAGCACATTGTATGATAGATCTAAGGTTTCAATTTGGAAAGCATCTCTTTCTTTGCAGCATGTTGCTGATGATGATGCATTTTTAGACTCAGCCTGCTTTGATACACAGCAGGCCATTGAATTTATTTTAAAATTTATTCTATCAGAGCATGGCGTTAGCTACAAAAAGACACATGATATTAGATATTTGGCAGAATTACTCGACACTACAACTTTTAAATTTGATAAGTCTGCTGAATTAAATAACATGGCTGATACTATTACGAATTGGGAAACTGGAAGTCGCTATGGAAGTGGTGTAAGAACTACGGTTAAGGCTATACACAATGCACATGATATTTATAAGAGCATCGATGATGCTTTTATGCAAATGCAGGAAAGTTTGAATCGCGATCCAAAGCCATTGCAGTTATAGATGATCAATTTACAGCAATCATAGATTATGCAGATGCTGGAAAGATCGATAATATATACTTACCAGCATCCAGTTTATCTACAAAATGAATACAACTTGTAAAGAAGACGGAGTATAAAAGCTTCGTCTTCTTTTTATTACAGAAAGGTGGTACATATGAATATTGAAGTTATTATACTTATAGTGTGTGCAGTTATCACGCTAATTGTTGGACTGGCTCTTGCGCCTACGGTAGTATTAACACCATTTGGGATTCTTATGATTACAATCAGTTTTCTATTTGCAGTAACGGCATTGCGACTTTATCAAAACAATGAATCTCATGCGGTTACGGAGGGTCAGGTAAAAGCAGCCTATAGTGAATGCTACTCTCTTACATTAAAGAGAGTAAATGGTATGACAGAAATCTGAATTGTTTAGATTAATAAAATGATTATGTCAAATTTAGAAATGATAATATGCCTAGTCTCTAAGCAGTTATAGCCTATGCATTGTTAATCATTACTGTAATTACAGTAAATTCAGAACCAAAAGCATGAATATATTAAATTTATATGAAATTAAGTCAAGAGGACAGAGTGTAATAGCTCTGTCCTCTTTTTGAGTTGTGCGCCTAGCGGCGCACGTTTCTAACGGGTTAAAGTC
>ULQL01030947.1_pt1 | contig 17275 bp, 17 predicted proteins | sample 1954411 | NCBI WGS metagenome assembly ULQL01 (sample SAMEA4835654, study PRJEB28245) | human gut metagenome | biome: gut microbiome; material: fecal sample | place: Denmark | collected 2008 | reverse complement strand
GGCAGGAAGGGGCTTTCCCCCTTCCTGCCCCCGTCCCCAGCGATTCCATCGCTGGTCCCCCTAAAAAGGCAAAAAGAGCCTAGCTTACCCCCCCCCGCTAGGCTCTTTTTACTTTTTTACCTTTTTACCCTTTTACCTTTAAATGTATGAACTTCCTTCCTCTTTCTGTCCATACGAGGTAGGTGTGGGTGTAGGCGGTGCCCAGTTTCTCCTGTGCCCCATCGCAGTGAGGGTCGGGGTGGGTAGAGTAGCGGGTGCGGCTCTTCGCCAGGCCCATGTGGGCATAATCGGCATAGAGCAGATACTGGCCGCTCTGGTAGTACTGGATATGAAGGGCACAGAGCTGGCGGTTCAACTCCTGCGCCGTGATACCCAGCTCCTTCGCAATCTGCGTGGTGGTATAGCAGGAAACTGAGTTGAGCACATTGTCGGTGTAGAGCGCCTTCGGCAGAAGATGATCCACCTGATTCTCCAACTGGATGATGTTCTCACCGTTCTTGGCGATGCAAACCACCTGTTCGTCCACCACACCGTTCAGTCGACGAATCTCCGTATCCTGTTCTCCGATGAGTTTCTTCTGCTGATCAATCTGCACTTGCTGGTTTTTCAGCAGATTCTCCTTCTCCTTGAGTGTAGCTCTGAGAATCTCTTCAGCATGCCGAATCGTCTCCTCATCACTCTCGCCCTGCTGTAGCGGAATATAACCGCCCGTCTTGCGAATCTGCGGCAGCACCTCGGAAGTAACCCAGTTTTTGAACTTCACCGCCGTTGGAAGCTTGGAGCCGAGCACCAAAGCATAGAATCCGCTCTCGTTAACGAAGAGCATCTGCTGGAGTCGTTCTATTCGGCTTCCATCCTTACGCAGGCGGCCAAAAAGTTTGATGCTGTATTTTACAGCATCATGTGGGTTAACTAACTGATATACAGCGCATCTTGCACTTTTGTATCCCAGCACATCACAGACATCTTTCGCGCAGAACAAGGGCTCCCCGTTTTCATCGGTCAAGGTGCGAATCTTACCGAATTCAGGGTTTTCAAACACGACAGCATTCCCCGCTGTCTTTTCATTCTTCATTTCTTCCTTTTTTGTTTTATAATTTTTTTCCATGATATAAAAATGTTTAATTATTAATGTTGAATGTTGAATGTTAAATTGAATGTTGAGTGTTGAATGTTGAATGTTGATTTTTTGCCTAACGGACTCAAGGGCGCTAGCCTAATTCAACATTCAACACTCAACATTCAACATTACAAAATCGTTCCCCAAATGCTCTCATCCCTGTCTCTCGCAGCGGTGATGGCATTGATGAGGCGGTGGAGCCAGATGCGGGAGTTCACAACCATGCCCTTCACACGGTTCTCACCCACCAGGATGCAGCCCTGCGTATCATCGGGATAATTGCCGGCATGGATGCGGATGCCCTCAAAATTGGGGACACCCAACAGCAGCGGCAACCACATCTGAAACCTCGGCGACTTGCTGATCACCAGCGGATAAGTGCCCTCAGGTATCGCCGTCTTGCCCTTCATCTTCTGCGCCTTCTTGCCCGATACACGCCCCAACCGCACATTCTCCTCGGCAGGACTTAGCTCCACACCCAGAAGATTGCGCCAGCACGGCTCCAGCGTATCACAGAAATACGAGTCCGCATTCAGCTTCTCCGCAGGCACCTCGCACACCGTCTTCAGCCCCCTGCACTTGTTCACACTCTCAATCGTGCGCTTCTTCACATCCTCATCCTTCAGGATGTAAAGGCGACCTATCGTGTAGGTCTTCTTCTTCGCTATACGTTTTAAAACTATCTGCATAAGTCAAAATAAATTTAAGATTTAATAACCATACCGTCGTGGCGGTACTTAAGCTTCTCAAAACTGTCACAACTGTCACAACTGTCACGCTTGCCCGTATACTGATACGCTCGCCTGATGTAATTCCGGTGCAGCCACTGCCTGATCATCATATCGGTACCCTTCGCATCCAAACCATGCTCCAGCCGGATGGCAAGCAACTGCGCAGCCGTAAAGCTATCGGGCAGTATCTGTAAAAGATTCTGAGGCCCACGCTTCGAACTCTTCTGCGCCATAAAGTTCTCCTTCGCAATCATGTCGCCGAAGAACCGCATCTTGCAGTACAGGTCATACTGCTCGCTCCAGCGGATAAACTCGTCAATCTCCGGCTCCCACTTGCAACCATTGGCTACATACAGCACGCACGCCTTCAGGTAAGCGATGACGTTGGCACGGAACGAGAGATTCTCAAACGTCCTGTCCTGCGACAGCCGGGCAAACTCAGCATTCTCATCCTTCAGTTTGAGAGCAAGCTGAAATGCCTCCTTACACTCAATCAGACCCGTTACTTTGTTCAGATTTTCGATGTAAGGCCGTAGCGCCTCACGGTATGATTCATCATAAGTTCCGTAAACAGGCATATCTTCGCCGATTTCCCTTTCGGGGATGGTACAGAAGTTGATACGGCTGATAGGACCATCGGTAAGAACCTTAGAGAAGTAACGCTGACCCTTCTGGATGGTGGTAGATGCATTCCAGTTGAACCGGATGGTAACACGCTCCGTAACACTCATTGTTCCTACGCGAGTTTGTCCATATTTGTTACCCGGGTCTGCTGCCAGACACATGATACGGAACTGCTGACTTCCGCTGCCCTTGAGCGCATCAAACTGGTCTAGCTCATTGAGCGAAGTATAGAGGAAATGTTCCTGTGCTTCAGCCGTTCTCATCACGAAAGCCGGGTTCGTCATATCCGCATCAATCTCCTGGATAATCAGGTTTTCAGGTCTCTTGCGCTTATCCTTGTTGGCACCCTTGCGCAGCATCTCATCCTTCCACGCCTTTTCGCGCTTCAGGTTTTCAGCATCCCTCAGCCTGATATCCTCCATAATGAAATCGATAGGCCTGTTCACGCTGCTCTTACCCGCTCCGGTACCCGCAAGCAGCAGCGTCATCAGTCTCGCCTCGTGCTCCACGTTGTCAATATACCGGAACCTCGTCTTCCAGAGATGCGTAGCCAGCGGCGGGAAGATAGCGTGCGCCACAGCCGGCTTATAAATTTCCGGCGTCCTCGATATCAGCAGCTCCACCAGCTTCGGCAGTTTCTTCGGCATCTCCGGCGGGTCAGGATAATCCTCCCCGGTACTTTGAACTTGGAGATTCGAACCTTGAACTGTATGATTACCATCTGCCCTATTAACTTTCAACTGTAAACTATTAACTTGCTGGCTGGCCTTCTGCTCCGCAAGCGCATTCACCCTCATCACTTCCCTCGACATCGGCTTCGTATTGTCAGCATATTTCGCATAGAAGTCGTGAATCAGCTGATGGCAGTCGTTCTCCTGATAGTAGCTCGGCATTTTCACCCTCACCACCTTCATCAGTTCCTCTTCCTCCATCACCCTCGAAGCACCGGCGCTCATGATAGCCAGCAGCGAAGAGTGTCTCGACCCCACGGTATCAATCTCCATACCCCCGAGTCCGGCAGCCTGCGTAAAGAGGTCAAACGCAATCAGATTCTTCTCTCTGGCTTCCAATCCGCCAGCATCCTGATTGCCTCCAGAATCCCCGATATGAGGAGCATCAGCACCATGGCTATTAACTTTCCCTCTTCCGTCCACGGTCAGTCCGCGGTCCAGATACGCCTGCCTTCGCATCAGAATCTCCTTCTCGCTCAGCACGGCGCACCACATCTTCGACCTGTAGATTTCCGAGTCCTTATCCGTAAGATAAATCATTCTCTCGGGAGTGATGCAGCTCTCGTCATACGGCACCCCCAGCGCCTCGCAATACGCCTTCTGGGTCTCCTCGATGGTCATTCCCACCGGCAGTCTGATACCGATGTGCAGCTTTTTCCGGGCACTGTAGCAGAGGTGCAGCAGCGAGCCGTTCCAGATGCTGTCAGAGCAGTTCAGCTCCCTTGCCTTCTCGATAGCCTTGTCTACATACTCCCTGTCATCCACGTCGATGATAGTCTGGAACATGAAGCTCTCGGGCTGGGCATTCTCCTGTCTGCGCACATTGTTCTTGAAGATGCCGTAGTGGGGACAGAAGAAAGGCAGTTCGCTCTTCAGCCTGTCCTGCGCCTTCTTCACCGCCTCTGCATCGTTGGCATTCACCTTCGGGATAGGCAGTTCGCCCCTAATCTGCTGAATCATCTTCCTGATTTCCGGCGATGCAATCACCTTGTCATACACCGCCATACTGTTGGAAAACACCTTCCCCTTATTGCCCTTGCGATAAGGGTTCAGTGCAATTACATGTTGTGTTTCTGTCATGTTATTTCGTTAATAAAAGATTGGTTTGTGGGGTAATCCCCTCTTCCGTTTTCACCACTCTCAGCCGTCTGTAAGGAGGAGGACTGAACACATACGCTTTCACTTCCATCATTTTAAATAATTTAGAAGATTGGGGGCTCCCACCATGGTTGATGTGCAGATACACAAAAGCCCCCGAAACTCAGACCGCATTGGTTCTGAATTCCGGGGGCAAAGATAAGGCAAATTTCTCACTTCTACCTAGTACGTACTATGTACGCGTACTAGTACTACCTGCCAGATTAACCTCTGATAGCAGGCATCACTTTTTCGAGGAAGGGAATCGTTTTCTTCTGATCCATTCCTCGGTTGTAGGCGGCTCTCATCGAGTTCGGATTAGGACCCCAATAATTGCCGAATACGCTCCATATATTATCGATTTTCAACTCTGTACCTATCTGGTTGGCAAGGATGGCAGCTTCGGATGATGACAGTCCTGAGGGCATGAAATTTTCGGTTACCAAGCCTATCTCTATCAGGTTGTTCTTTATCCTCTGGGCCTTTTCCGTTTTCAGCTCTGCCGGCATCTCAGCATTTCTGCATGAGTTTTGCTCACAGGCATTGCTGCCATAATAGTTTTCCACATGCTCGAAGTACGAGCTACCAGCGTTCATGATGATCATTCTTTGTCCAGACATTTCTCATCCTCCTTTCCCTGATAGTTGTTCATGTGTTCGATGTATTGTCCACCATTCATCTGTATGGTATTGTTGATAACGATGGTAAAGTGCTTTATTACGAAGCGAATAAATTTCCTATAAAAAAAAAGTTTCATCTTCTTTTATTGTTTTTAGGTTGATTGACTGTTTCTGCCTCATTTTAGTAGAGGACGTGTGTTTGCGCTAACGTTTTTAGCGTAAGCCGCTGGAGAACTGCCGAGCGCCTACTATCGTAAGGTGTGGGGGCGGGTAAGGTTGTGTTTACATTCTTTTTGTTGTTGATTTTTTATGTTAATACTAGGCTTCTGATGTTAGCATCTTGACCGGTTATTTCTTATTTAATGATTAAAATTCATCGTTTTGTCCGATTAGTTCCAAGAAGCTGATTGCTATAATACCGAAAGTCTTCTTGTATTTTTCCATGGCTTCCGTGCATTTCATTCTCTTTTTATTCAACACATCAATCTTTTTCCTTTTCAGACTTAACTTCATTTTATCATCTTCCTGGAGATTTTTCAGTTCCTTGTCACATGTTTCCTTAAGTCCATTGAGGAAACTTGCTATGATTCCCATCGTCCTAGCCATCGTTTTAACAGTTATGGTTTGATCCTTTTCACATATCCGTTTAAATGTAGTGTGATCGAAACTGAAAATCTTTTCAACGCTAGTGGGACCCATCAATTTGTCACGACACAACTCGCTTAAGAAGTCTCCTAAGCTTTCTAGGCACCTTTTCTTAACACGGTCTAGGTCCTTTTGGGTTATGTTCATCTTTTTTGGCATAGCGTTAAAATTTGCTGCAAAGGTTATAAAAAAAAGTCATATAACCAAATAGGAAGTGAGTGCTATAAGACTCACGGATTTTAACGAAATTTGTGCGTTCGTGGTATGTTTGACCGATGGAAAAAGGCTAAATGATGCAAGAAAAGAGATTTTGTTCAAATTCTGTCTGCAGCAGCACGTATGCGGTTTGAAACCTCGCATAGTGCTCCACGGAGCATATTCTTCTCTTCTTCGGTGAAACTTCCCACTCCACCATTTCCATCGATGCCGTCGAGTTTGTGATAAAGCCATGATGCTGACAACATTTGGGCACAAAAAAGCCCCCGATGCGTCACGCACCAGGGGCTTAAAGAGTTCATTTTAATTACTTTATGAAAACACAACCATCAAAAGACGGCTGCTTGTAAATCTGCTTTAATATTGCCCATACAGGCGTTGAGCCGTTGGTATGTTTTCTCTCCAGCGGTCTTGACTCCACTTACATACTGGCGCATGAGCGATGGGTTGATGCCTGCACGTCTGGCAATCTCGGTAGCGTTGAGAAAGGAGAACTCCTTGAAGAAAGCTTGCACGTCGTACTTATATGTAAACGTCAAGTCTTGCAAGGCCTTGTTGTTAGGGTCATCTTCCCTACATTCCTGAAGAGCCTTCATGAAGTCGGCCTTGGCTTCCTCAGCGGTCGCACCATCGCCATCTATGACACCATAATTACCCAATGGCTCATCATTGTAACAAGAGTATCCGCCATTACCATATTCTAAAATCAGCACTACATTCTTTGCCATATATCTTATTTGTTTAAAATTCCCATAAAAAGAGTTCTCCACATGTCCATCACGCAACACGCTCAATTGCAAGGTTAAGGGCAGTTGCCCGGACTATTGTCCGAGCAACGTCTTTTTAATGCGTCTAAGCAACCCTGTCTTAACCTCATGGCTACCATGTCTTGGAATTCTGATTTTCATCCCATTCTTGGGATTGAACCATTCATCGTGCTCGGCACCATGTCGAGTGATAAAGCATCCCGCTTTAGTCAACTCATTGTACAATTGATTGTGTTTCATTGTTGTAATTAAACATGTAAAAGAACTCTTTGTCTGAATGACACTGCAAAGGTAGCTAAAAAGCTACAAAATACCAAATATTTAGGTAGCTTTTCCGCTACTTTAACTAAACTTTAACATTTGGGGGCAAAAAACATCTATCGCGTCAGAGAAGAAAGCGATAAACGAGTACTTTGGGTTATGGCTTGACAACGTAAAACCCGATGTCAGCGTCACGGTTCATGTCATTTTATGACCACGTGACTATCACTCCTTAAACAAGTATCGCCAACCACGTGAAAAGCGATACCTGTAACCACGCTAATGAAGCGGTATCATTTGTAATTACTCCTTTATATTCATATTTTTACCCCTTCCTTTTCTACGTTCCTGACGAAGGGGGTATTCCTATACTTTTCCCATTCCTGAGCGGTATACATCACGGGGTTGATTTCCTCGCCCAGTTCCCATCCGAGTTCGGTCAGTGGGTAGGTGATGTTGTCATAATCGTCAGCCATGAGCATTTGCGGATAGCCGCCAATATATGTTCCTTTACATTCATAACTTATAAATGTATCCTCCGTTATTTGAATATTTTTCGGGCATCAGGAAGTTCGGCTCCTGAAGCTTCTGCCGCACGGAGTTCTTTAAAAGCCTGTGTCAGACTTTCCTTCACCACCAATCTCTGTCTTATTGCTTCTGCATCTACATCTGTTAATGTTGCCATAATCTTCTCCTTTAATTAAATATCTCCCACAAAATTACACTTTTTCTCTGAAAGCGCCAAATTATATCTGATAAATATACGCAAAAAGAGCTTTTTTTAAAGTAAGGCCATTCCCCTCACACATCCCTGCTATTCCCTTCACGCCCCTGCTATTCCCCTCACGCCCTGAAGGGGCAGAAGCTCCTAGCCCAGGGCACTCGCCCTGGGTATTCATGTCCGCACGCCTGGCGTCCTGAAAGGGCAAAAGCTTTATATGGCGCCTCGAATATGATAAATAAGCCGAAAAAAATAGGAGAAAAGATGATGTAAATGGATTCTTTTTTGTACTTTTGTACGCAATAAAAGAAATGCAAGACTTATGGAATCTAGATTCTTGACCAATTATACAGAGACAACCTTCCTGTCTACCATTCAGATGAACTTGCGCCGCTGCAAGTCATTTGCTTTTTCAGTCAGCTTTATCAAGAAAGCCGGCCTGGTACTCTTGGCTAAAGACATTAGTGCTGCTATAGAGCGTGGAGCTAAAGGAAGAATTATCACTTCTACTTATCAGAATTTTACCGATGTAGAATCGTTAAACTACTTCTTGAGTTTGGCACAACATCCTAATTTTGAGTGTCATCTGGACGATGAATGTTTCCACGATGAGAAGAACTATTTTACCAATGGTTTCCATTCTAAAGGCTATATTTTCGAACTGGAAAATGGTATAGAAATGGTTGTTGGTTCTTCTAATATCACACGCTATGCTTTGCTGAAAAACATAGAGTGGGATTTGGTGGTAAATTGCGAGCATGATACCGAGGCTTATCTTGATGCAATGAATGAGTTTGAAAGTCTATGGAATCAGACGTATGAATTATCGCAGGATAGAATTAAAGAATATTCTACCAAACTCAGTTTTGCTATTGAGCATTGGGATATGGATTATGATATGGCGGATTCTGAGATCAAACCTAATTATATGCAGCGCAAAGCACTTAGGGAATTGAACAGGTATCGTGCCATCGGTCAGGAGAGGGCTTTGGTGATTTCTGCCACAGGTTCAGGAAAGACGTATCTGGCAGCATTCGATGCGCTCAATTTTAACCCCGACAGATTGCTCTACATCGTACATGAAGGCTCTATCTTGAAGAAATCCCTGGAGACATTTCAAAAGGTCTTTGGTGGCTCTAAAACCTGCGGCCTGTATAATGCAGAGGCAAAGGAAACAGGTGAGGATTTCCTGTTCTCTACCAATGTTTCGATGTGCCGTTCGCTCGAACTCTTTGATAAGAAGGAATTCGATTATATCATCATCGATGAGTGTCACCATGCTGTAGCAGACAGTTATCGGAAAATCATCGACTATTTTGAGCCGGAGTTCCTGCTGGGCTTGACAGCTACCGAGAACCGAATGGATAATCAGGATGTAGTAGAGATTTTCGGCAATAATATCCCATACGAGTTGCGGCTTCGTGATGCCATCATCAATGATCTGATTGTGCCTTTCCACTATTATGGCATTCGTGACGAACTGGTTGATTATGGGTTGACAGCATCTGGCGAACGCCGTTTGATTTCGCAAATTTCTACACCTGAAAACTGCGAGTTTATCCACCAGCAGATAGAGAAGCATCGAATGGGAAACCAGAAGCTGAAGGCGCTGGCTTTCTGTAGAAACATCCAGCATGCCAGAATGATGGCTGATAATCTGGGTGATTATTACCATACAGCTTTCTTGAGCGGTAAGAACAAGACCGGTGAACGTATTCGTGCTTACAATGATTTACAGGATGAAAACCGGGATTTGGAAATCTTGTTTGCTGTAGATATCCTGAACGAGGGTGTGGATATTCCTGGTGTCAACATGGTGCTCTTTCTGCGCCCAACGGAATCGAGTACCATCTTCTTGCAGCAATTGGGTCGAGGTCTTCGTAAGTATACAAACAAGCCTTATGTTACGATACTCGATTTCATTGGCAACAGCTATAAGCGTAGCGTTCATATAGCCTTGGCGCTAGGCAGTCTTTCCCGCAATTCTATTTTGGAAAAGAAACTCTTGAAGTTCATGGTAAGGAATGATTTCAAGAGCTTGGGCTTGGATAAATATGGCGTTGAGGTACACATCGATGACCTTTCCAAAGAGGAAATCATCGACAAGATTGAGAGCGAGAATTTCAACCGCATCAACTATCTGAAGATGGATTATCAGAACTTCAAGGCATATCTGAAAACTCCGTCTTATCCATCGCACATGGATTATATGAATAGTGATTATGCTCCTAATCTCTTGAAATTCATGAAGATAAAGATTGGCTCCAAGAAAACCAATTCTTATTATGGTTTCTTGAAGGGTATAGAAGAAGAGGGCTTGCCGGTATTCTCAGAAGAGCAGATTGCTTGTATCAATTATCTGTCTAGTCTTTTGCCTTTGGTAAGAGAGCATGAGTATTTGGTGATCAGAAATTTACTGGAGGGAGAGTCTTCTTTATCTCGTATTGAAGCCAATATCCGGGAGGAGATTCCTGGTTTCAAGCATGAGCAACTGGAGCACGCTTTGCGATTCCTGGAAGAGGGATTTGCTGTGAAGATAGAAGCGGATGAAGTGCAATTATGTGGCGAAAGAGAACAGGAATATGAGGCATATCTGCAAGATTTGCTTAACTATGGTTTGACGCAATATGAGGCAAGATATGCTGACACGAAAGAAGATTTCCTGTTGTGGCAGGATTACCGCAAGGACCAAGTATTCTTGAAGATATTGGAAAACCCAAAGAACAATATGAAAGGAACACATTATAAAGATGGCAATATGTATATCTTTGCAGGTTTAAAGAAGGATGATTCCCTTGAAGAGCATTTAAAGTATAATGATAAGTTCTTGTCTTCAGATGTTTTTCAGTGGGAGAGTGTTGCAGATATTTCAGCCAAAGAGGAGGCCATGCAGCAAGCCGCTAAGAGAGTCTTCGTATTTGTGAGAAAGGTGAGTGCCGAGAATGGTATTACTTTGCCATATACCTATATCGGAACAGGTAGTTTGGAGAATCCGAGAAAGAATGTAACGACGAATGGTTCCATATTGTATGATATCCACATGGACAATCCGTTGTCGCAGGAATTGCAGGAAGACTTCCAGTGGATGGAGTAAATGATATTTTAAATAGGAGATAAGAACAATGAAACATTATAATGTAGTAGCAGCTGTGGTTTGCCATGATGGCAAGTATCTCTGCATGCAGAAAGGCAAGATAAAGTTTGAGTATACCAGCTATAAATGGGAGTTTCCTGGTGGCAAGATAGAGCCTGGTGAAACTTCTCAACAGGCGTTGGCTCGTGAGCTGATGGAGGAAATGGAGTATCCTGTAGAAGTAGGAGAGGAGTTGGTAACAGTGAATCACGAGTATCCTGATTTCTCGATAACCATGACTGCCTTTCTGTGTACCCCAAAAGGCGATGCTGATGGGTTTAAGAGGCGTGAGCACGCTGATAGCAAGTGGTGCAGCCAAGAAGAACTGAAAGGGCTCGACTGGGCTGCAGCGGATATTGATGTTGTGGAAGGTATCTTATAATACGCTAGTCAATCTTGCTGTTAGCCGATAAGGCAAATCCCTCTATATAGAATTTCTCCTTAATATCGTTTATGATAGCTTCTTTCTGCTCCTCGTTGGAGTCTTCTTTCTCGAACGCAAGTATCAGATAATCATTGGATTTCGTTGGCGAGAATATCTTGCCGATAAGTTTTCTGAAATTCCGGCTGACGAATTCTTCTACTTGCGTATCTTCTTTCGGCGTGAGGCGATAGAAGTCGTATCTTTCGTCCAGCATCTTCTGTATTTCATCACGGAACATCTTGCGAACCCGGTTTTTCCAGGCGAATTTCTGGTGCTCGTTATGACGGGCATACAGAGATACTACATAGAGGAAGTTGACATCGTAGTGGAAGACGAGAAGGGTGTCGCGGTCGAACAGGCGGTCGTTGAAATGCTGGGTGTTGAAGCACTTCTTTTCCCTGTCGGTTGACGAAATCTGGTCTGAGAAAGAGAGATTCTCTGCCATCTTTGCGCTGATGAAGAAGTTCGGAATGATGTTGTAGCCTTCCGTCAGGTCATCGCGGAGCTTGGGTACGTTGCCAAAGTTACGCTTGTCGTATTGAAGCTCTTCATCGTCCTTATCGTCGTTCATAAAGAGGTTCAGGTTCCACTGGATGATGTTTCTGGCGTACGTAAACTGCTTATACACAGATTCTTTGCCGATGGCATGACCTAACTTGTAATACTTGCTGTCGCCGATGTAATAAACTGGCTCCTGATTTCTTGTTGTAATCAGGTTCTGGTAGCTGTACAGATGGTCTATGCGCTTGCCGTCAGCCTGTTCTTTCAGTCCGGCTGGAATGTTCTTCTCGCCTAGAAGTTCATCAATAATAGCCTCGAAAACGATATTGAAACTCTTAACCAGAAGATATTCCTTGCGTTCCTGCTGGATGTTCATGCGCTTGGCATTGTCAAAGAAATCGTAGCATAGTTGCCAGAGGTGTAAAGCCTTGTCTGAGAAGTATTTATACTTAATCTGGAGCAGCCTAGTCTTCCCTAATCCATCCAGATAGGTCTTGAAACGATAGCCTGTTATCAGCTGGAAATTGCAGTTGATATGATTGGCAAAGCCGTATCTTTCGCTGATATAATTCAGGATGGAATAGAAGATAATCAGGAGTTCTTCATCAAAATTGATCTGCTTTTTCCTGTTGACAGGATGGGTATAAACAGGGCTGTTTTTGCTGATGATGGCTCTCGTGGTGGCTATGGTTTTAGACCAATGAATGCGGTTGTAACCGGAATGGATGTTCTTCAGAATGAAGAAGATGAAATCCTGGTTATGCTTGTTGAAGTCGATAAGAGCCAGCAGAATATCGAGGAATGTGTTGTTGATTTGTCTGTTACTTTTACCGAGACACGCTATTTTCTGGTGATAGACAATGCCGTTTCTGGTGGTATTGTTGTAAACTTCGATGGTGCGGTAAATCCAGACAGAGAACTCATAGATGAAGTCTTTCTCCTGTTGAGAGAGTGGGTTGTTCTGGTTCAGGTTGACGATGGTTTCCGGGGCGTATTTGCCGAATACTTTTTCGCCTTCTGGTGTATCTTCAAGCAGTACTTTCGGCAAAATAAAGACGCAATCGTTGAGCTGGGTATTGTAGTAATACCCAACGTAGTTGATGCTGACGTTGCCATCAATGTCCTGCATGGCATCAATGCCGTGCAGGACATCCCTAATCTGTTCAGCCTGATACTGATGTTCTTCTATGAGGATTCTCATGTTATGTTATTCTACGGATTCAACAGTACATCCTTTTGATTTTGCTAATTCAATAATAAGATCGATATTATCTATGCCCCATTGTGTTGTAAAATAAAATTCGATGTTATCTATTGTTGTTAAAGGATGATCGAAGTTCCAACGTCTAACAGTGTCATTTTTATGTTTCTCTTTCCATTGAGGATAGTCCTCCACTTTAATAACTATTCTATCAGTCTTCTTCGGATTGATAAATCTGGTTATATCTGCTAAAATTTCAGAATATGTCTCTTTCTTATTATTAACCAGATATTCTATTACAGCAAGAGCCATTTCTTTCTTATTTAGGAGTTCGCTGCTTCCATTAACTCGATATTTCGTCTTGTCGTATGAACGCTGATTGCTATTGGTATTATTGTTAAGTTCCAAATCTGATTCGTTTTCGTATGAATCATCAGAATCCTCTTCTTCTGAAATGTATTCCTCTACTCCCAAATTCTCCAAGAACTGCTCAACGATAGCTATATCAACGTTAGTTTTGCCGTTCTTATCCTCATAGAATCTATCGAAAGACAGAATCTTGCCTTCTTCATCCTGAAAGTCCTTATCATCGAAACCATAGTCTTTAAACACATCATTCCAGAGATAGAAGATAACCTTGCTTACGAATAAATCGGCATCGATTTCTCCATCTTTTGCCTTGCAGAAGAAATAGCCGAGCTTCTTGTCTTCCGAATTGGTAAGTGAACCAATCAGCTCATTAACCTTGCTGATAAATGACCACCATTTGTACTGCTTATCTCCCGTGTTGATGTACCAGTTGAGAGGAGCGTTGGTTTCTTTGTCACGACCTTCGCGAATAGGCACATACTTCCAATCCCAGCGGCGTTTAAAGGCAGAGTCGATAGGGAAGAGACTCTGGTCGCTGGTGTTCATTGTAGCCCAAATATAGAGGTTTGAAGGCAGAACAAGGCGCTCTCCCTTCATGATGAGGTTTACCATATTGGCTTCGCCATAGAGCTGGTTGATTTCGTCTTTATTCGTAATCTCCCATCCTTCAAATTCCTTTTCGAGATACTTCTGCATATCCTTATCTGCAACGATAGGATAATCAGAAAAACCATATTCGTTGCGGTCGAGCAATTGGAACAGATCACCAAAGATTTGGGCACAATTGCCTCGGTTTATTTCCTCGATAATAAGATATTGCTTCTTGCTGGAGCCTAGTTTCTTCCACGCTTCAACATAGGCTTCGAGAAAAGCCTGAGGAATGAACTTGTAGGCAATTCTTTCTTCCTTTACGACCTCATTTGTTTCTTCATCAATGACCTTTTTGCCATAGCAATCGCGCAGCGTAACTTCTTCTGTAATAGGTTTATAAGTACCTACAAAAGAGGCGTAATCTGAGTCGGGATGAAATGTAGTACGAATCACGCTCTCTCCGAAAGTCAAGTCCTTGATGGTCTTTGATTTACCTGTGCCAGGAGCACCATAGTAAATCTGCTGAAGAGTAAGATTTGAAGGGAGCTTTACTTTTTTTGCTTCGTTTGAGAAAATTTCCTTAGCGCATAGAAAACGCATGTATGTCTTTAATGCGTTAGAATACTGGTAACTACCAGTCTTCTCATACTGCTTGAATTCTTCATTGTTGTTAAGTGAATCAATGATATCTTGTAGCTCTTTGGTATGTACACAAGAGTAGATATCAAAGGAATCAACTCCTTTGATTTTGGCAATAGTTTCATTAATGCGCTTAAAATCACTATAGTTGTTGACACTTTTGGGTGATGTAGTGCAATTCAGTATAAAACTTTTATATTGTTCTTCTGTTGTCATATTTCTACAGTTTATTTTGCTGCAAAAATAAGAAATATTTCTCTTTTCTGCAAGTTTTTAGGGGGATTTCTTTTGTGTTTTCGTGAGAAAAGAATGTTTTACTGATGAAAATAGTGGATGGATTGAAGAAATCCATTTAAAGATAGATAAGATGTCGGATCGTTGGCGTCCCCTATCTATCGCTCCGCTATCACTTCAATCCCGTCTTTCTCAATTTCCTTGAGTAGGAAGGGATTGAGGTGCTGGTGCTTTCGGATAATATCGACAGGGCAGCCCAGAAGGGCTTCAAGGTATGCCTTCAGACGGACTATCAGGAAAAACTTAGGGGGCATTTCTACATAGATATCTACATCGCTGCCATCATGGTGCTGGTTTCTTGCCTTCTCTTGTTTTCATTCTTAATACCCTTTTTAAAAAGGCTTTTGCCCTTACAGGGCGCAAGGTGGATTGCGCTTATACCCAGGGTGTTACCCTGGGCTAGGAGCTTCTGGGCCTTCAGCCCGTACCTGAACCACATGCGGAACTAGAGTTAGGAACCAATAATTTGAAATCGTCAACAGCCTGTTGACGATTTTGCTTGTTGGCTGCAATTTGTTGAATATCAATGGTTATTGTGCTATCAGTGAATTTGTCCGCAAGTTGCGGACGAATTGCAGACAATCGGAAAAAGTGACTACAGTACCGCTGCACAGACCTTGCGGAACCAGTCGAGTTTCTTGCCGCTCATTTCTGCTATGGATAAGTTCTCTTTGTTCACATCTTCTGGCTCAAATTCATAATAAGAATCTTCGGTAGGGAGATAATCCTCTGGAAGATCTTCTATGGAGTGGGCCTATTGCCAAAAACTCTTCGTAAGAATATTACCATCAAATGAGTGGAATCATATAGAATGGCAGCAATAAGGTATTGCCATCGTTCGTCAAATCCTTAGTATACAACAAGTAGCGTTGTGACACCACCTTAGAGTATTTATCGCAAAAGGCATCTAGCGACGCATGAGTTTTATAGCCAGATGACTTCACCTCTATCGGACAAATCTTGGCTCCTCGAGACAAAAGGAAATCAATCTCGTAATTATGCGTTGCATCTTTAGCCCACGAATAATAAAACAACTTGTTACCATTCGCCGTCAACATTTGGGCTACCAGATTCTCGTAAATATAGCCCAGATTGGCAGAAAGTTTGTCACTCAACAGTTTCTCATAAATCACGTTCTCCGTAAACGACTTGTCCCAAAACGCCAAAGTCACAAACAAACCTGTATCTGCACAAAACAGTTTAAACTTTGAATTGTCTTGATGCAATGACATCCCTACATTGGGATCATTGGAATGATAAGCAAACAAAACAGTCTTACTATCTTCCATCTCTCGAAGTAGTCCTTGGAGTTTGTCCGTATCCACACTTCCCACAACAGAATAAGGTTTATATCGATTACTATTCTGATTCAACTGGGCAGGAATATTCAAGAATAACTGTTCTATTCTGCGAGAGGGATCTATCTTTTGAAAATCATCTAGATACAAACGAATGATATCCCGCTTTACCAAATCTACCATACTGAGATTATTTGTCTCCAAATACTCATTTACAGCTTGAGGCATACCACCAACAAGCATATATAGACGAAGTTCCCTCATCTTTGTTCGATGAGCTTGGCCTAGCATCAGCCGTTTATCAAAGAATTGCTTGAGCAAAGGAATTGATGCCGTATCTCCCATCGCCCAACGAAATTCTTCGTAATCCAACGGGTACATGGCGACTCTTTCCTCTTCACTAGGAATGGTAATGCCCTTCGTATTTTTAGTGATACTGATAAGAGACCCCGTCTCTATATAATCATACCTTCCATCCTCCACCAAATACTTGATGGCTTGTCTTGCTTTAGGGCACGCCTGCACCTCATCAAAAATGATGGCAGACTTCCTTGCTACGAGAGAAACATTATATATAGCTTGCAACTGAAGGAAGATAAAATCCAAGTCCATCAAATCGTCAAATAGTGAAACAACTCGCTTGGATGCCTTATTGAAGTCAATGAGAATATAAGATTCATATTCTTTCTGAGCAAATTCCTTCACCAGCGTTGACTTTCCAACGCGACGTGCTCCTTCTACGAGAATGGCTGTTTCTCCCTTTCTCGTATTCTTCCATTGCAGGAGTCTATCATATAGTTTTCGTTTAAAAATTCTATTCATCTTATTTTCTATTGTTTACGAAATCTTTAACTTCTTGATTTTATGCCTTTTGGCGGTGCAAAAATACAAAAATATTAGAAAATACGCAAATCTTTTTAGCTAAAATATTAGAAAATACGCAAATCTTTTTAGCGGAAATATTAGAAAATACGCAAATCTTTTTGGTCTGTAAGGGCAAAAGATTTAAAACTCCAGACAAAACATAAGGCTTTTGCCCCTACAGGGCGCAAGGCTAATTGCGCTTATACCCAGGGTGTTACCCTGGGCTAGGGGCTTCTGGGCCTTCAGCCCGTAAGGGGGAAAGGTGGAAGCTAAATAGTAGAAAAACAAGCTTAATTATATAAATAATCCTAAAAAACAAAATATTTATGGAAGAAACTATTGTATTTCAATATTTCTATATATCTTTGCAATGAAAATTTAAATCATG
>ULQL01037793.1_pt1 | contig 17392 bp, 15 predicted proteins | sample 1954411 | NCBI WGS metagenome assembly ULQL01 (sample SAMEA4835654, study PRJEB28245) | human gut metagenome | biome: gut microbiome; material: fecal sample | place: Denmark | collected 2008 | reverse complement strand
CCGCCATATGCGTATTCTATATACGCGGCGGCAAGCTCATAGATTCGGAACACATGGTGTTTTCCGGAGGAGAGATACTCGACAGCGCCGCGATATGCTCGTTCCTATATGCGCTTTATGAAAAAAGAGAGTACATTCCGCGCGAAATAAATTCCGCGGGAATAATATCAGACGACGAGCTTCCCTCGATAGAAGCGTGGCTTTCCGAAAAAGCGGGATATTCCGTAAAAATAAAAACTCCCGTCAGAGGCGACTATGCAAAGCTTTGTCGCATGGCGGAGGAAAACGCCTCCCAAAAGGCGCGCGAATTCGTTGTCGAAAAGACAAAGAGCGACGAAACGCTTTACAGGCTCGCCTCGATATCGGGGCTCGAAGTCATACCCGAAAAAATCGAAGCTTTCGACATCTCTAATATCGGCGATGAAAATATAACGGCGGGCATGGTATTATTCGAACACGGAAAGCCCAAAAAGAGCGGATATCGTCTTTTCAAGATAAAAGAAACAAAAGTTCAGGACGACTATGCGTCAATGCGCGAAGCGATAACACGCCGCATATCTCACTTTGAAGATCCGCTCTCCCCTCCTCCCGATCTGTTTTTGATAGACGGCGGACTCGCCCATGTGAGAACTGCCAGAGAAGTGCTCGACCAAAACGGAATAGATATTCCGACTCTCGGAATGGTAAAGGACTCCCATCACAAAACAAGAGCACTCGTAACTCCGAACGGAGAAGAAATCTCAATAGCCGCGGAAGCGTCGGTCTATTCGCTCATCTTCCGTATACAGGAGGAAGTACACCGTTTTACCGTTTCAAAGATGATGGGTTCAAAGAGAAAGACGATGAAAACCTCGGTTTTGGAAGATATAGACGGAATCGGAAAATCCAAAGCTTCCGCCCTGCTCTCTCATTTCGGCGGGCTTTCGGGAATAAAAAAGGCAAGCCGCGAGGAGCTGCTGACCGTAAAAGGTATAACGCCCGCATTAGCGGACAAAATAACGGATTATTTTAAAAACGACAAATAAGCATAAGGAGATATTATGAGAATAGTTACAGGTTCCGCGAGAGGAACAAATTTGCAGACGCTTGAAGGAGAAGAGATAACACGCCCCACTCCCGCCGCCGTAAAAGAAGCGGTATTCAGCTCCATACAGTTCGATATAGAAGGCAGAAACATACTCGATATATTTGCGGGATGCGGACAAATGGGACTTGAAGCCCTTTCCCGCGGTGCCGCAAAAGCAACCTTTGTCGACGCCAACAGAGACGCGATAAACGTTATAACGGAAAACGCGAAAAAGACGCATCTGTATCAAAAATCAAATGTTCTCTGCATGGATTGGGCGCAATATATAAAATCCGCCGCAGGAAGAAATATTTTCGATATCGTGTTCATCGATCCCCCTTATGCGTCCGAGCTTGTTCCGAGTGTTGCCGCATCTCTTTACGACAGTAAGCTTGTAAACGAAAACAGCATACTTATATGCGAAAGCGGACACGCTCTTGACAAAGAGCTTCCCGAGATAAAAGAAAGATATGAAGTAAAAAAAGAAAACCGTTACGGACGCGTTTTCGTAACATATCTCATTCCCAAAACGGAGAAATAAAAATGCAAAAAAAGACTGCCCTTGTAGCCGGAACCTTCGACCCCGTAACAGCAGGACATTTAGATCTCATAAAAAGAGCCGCCGATATATTCGATGAGGTCACGGTGGGCATATTCGAAAATCCGGCAAAGAAAAAATTCTTCACGGCAGAAACACGTTTAAAAGCGCTTTCCGCCGCCGTAAAAGATATACCAAACGTAAAAATAATACACGGAACGGGTTTTGTAGGGGAATTTGCAAAAAACAACGGTATTACCGTGATCGTCAAGGGCGCGCGCGACGGAAAAGATTTCGAATATGAAAAACTCCAAGCGGACTATCATAAATTGCATTACGGAATTGAAACGCTCATACTATTCTCCAATGAAAAATATATCTCCCTTTCATCGACCGTAGTAAGAGATAAAATAATAAAAAAAGAAGATGTCTCAGACATACTTCCGAACGGGGTCTATGACATATTGAAAGAGGAAATAGAAAAACATAATAAAAACTGACAAAAGCGGGAGAAAATGCTCCCGCTTTTGTTTAAAATACCGCTCCGAAAGCAATATGCAACCACAGGTTGACAAATTTCAAAGCATGATTGGTTGATACAAAACCGTTTTTTTGCTAACATTAAAACAGTCGGAAAACAATTTTAAACTTTAAGGAGACTTATATGAGACTCGATGAAAAAATCATATATTTAAGGAAGAAAAACGGATGGTCACAGGAAGATCTCGCGCTTAAACTCGATATATCAAGACAATCCGTTTCAAAATGGGAAAGCGGAATGTCGCTTCCGGAGCTTGACAAAATAATAAGCATGAGCAAGCTTTTCGGTGTCAGCACAGACTATCTTTTAAAAGATGATATCGGCGATACAGATAATAAAGAAGAGCCCGATACGCAGGATATGCAAAAAAATGAAACGGCTTCGGACGAAAAAAATGAAATCACAGTAGACGAAGAAGAAGCCGTCTCATTTATGGACATAACAAAAAAATCCGCCTTAAAAATCGCATTCGCCGTATTCCTCTGCATAATATCCCCGATAACGCTGATACTTTTAGGCGGAATCAGCGAATATAAAATAATGAACATAACGGAAAATATCGCGGCTGCAATCGGTCTTGCGGTCTTGTTATTTCTCGTGGCAATAGTCGTACTCATATTTATACAAACGGGAATGGGGCTTCAAAAATACGAATATCTTGAAAAAGAAAACATCAAAGCAAGCGAAAAAGCAAAAGAAATAGCAAAAGCAAGAAGGGATGAATTCTCTCCCGCTTTCAACAAAAGCATAATTTTCGGCGTAACATTTATAATTCTCGCCCTTATACCGTTTCTTACGATTTCGATTATATGGGAAGAAAAAGAAATCGTATCGGTATACGCACTTTGCTTTTTCATTTTTGCCGCCGCCTGCGCCGTATTCGCTTTTGTCCGCTTCGGAATGATAAAATCGAGCTTTGATAAAATCTTAGAAGAAAGCGATTATACAAGAGAGAAAAAAAGCGCCGCCAAGAAGAGCAGTCCGCTCGCGGGGATATATTGGTGCACAATAACCGCTGTCTATCTCGGACTTAGCTTTTTGACAAAACGTTGGGATACGACATGGATAATCTGGCCATGCGCCGGAGTGTTCTTCGCCGCTGTCTGCGGAATAGCACAGGCAATAGAAAATAAAAACAGCAAAAAATAACACACCTTTCTTTCGGAGAAAGGTGTGCCAAAGAACTTCGCTCAAAACACACCACTTTATTTTGGCGAAGCTTTTAAGATTCCAAAGGACTTTTCATGAAAAGTCCTTTGTGTCCGGGGTTTGGGGCGGATGCCCCAACCTACTTTTCTTTCGGAGAAAGGTGTGCCAAAGAACTTCGTTCAAAACACACCACTTTATTTTGGCGAAGCTTTTGAGATTCCAAAGGACTTTTCATGAAAAGTCCTTTGTGTCTGGGGTTTGGGGTGGAAGCCCCAACCTACCTTTCTTTCGGAGAAAGGTGTGCCAAAGAACTTCGCTCAAAACACACCACTTCATTTTGGCGAAGCTTTTCAGATTCCAAAGGACTTTTCCCGAAAAGTCCTTTGTGTCCGGGTTTGGGGCGGACAGCCCCAACCTACTTTTCTTTCGGAGAAAGGTGCGCCAAAGAACTTCGCTCAAAACACACCACTTCATTTTGGTGAAGCTTTTGAGATTCCAAAGGACTTTTCCCGAAAAGTCCTTTGTGTCCGGGTTTGGGGCAGACGCCCCAACATATAATGCACACAAAAAGCACGGCATTGCCGTGCTTTTTCTTTTGTCTTTCGTAATGAGTTGGAACTGCGTTCCAAACCTTGCTTTAAGGGGCTTTTTTGAAAAAAGCTCCTTAAAAATCCGCAAAAACTTTCCCCACCGACGCGCCACTTCGCTTTGGCAAAAACTTTTAAGCTCGCAAATACGCCGTGCCGTTATGCAAGGCACACCCTATTTATGCCGGATTCATTTAAAAATTTTTATTCTTTTTCCTGTTTTTTTAAAAAAGTCCTTGTATTTTCCCTATTATTTCGCTATAATCAATATGTAAGTGGTGAGTTGTGGTGAGTTGTGGTGAGTTTTCCACTTTTTCCACATGGTTTTCCACACATGGTACTTCAAATCCACAAAAAGATTTTAAGAAAAGGCGGTGATGAATATGTTCTTGGGCGAATACGAACACGCTCTCGACGCAAAAAACAGAATATTCATACCCGCAAAGTATCGTGAAGAGCTCGGAGAAACGTTCGTCATCACCAAAAGTGTTGACAAATGCCTCACTGTTTATACAATGGCAGAGTGGGAAAAACTGAAAGAAAAACTCGACGCACTTCCCGGGACAAAATCCAGACAGATAAAACGTTTCATATATGCGAATGCGTCCGACGTTCAAAGCGACTCGCAAGGACGTGTGCTTATCTCATCCGCACTTCGCGAATATGCAGGAATAGAAAAGAACGCCGTTATAATAGGCGTCGGCTCTTACCTTGAAATCTGGTCCGAAGAAGAATGGAACAGAGAAAAAGACGCGGAAGTATCCGAAGATATCGCCCACCTTATGGAAGAGTTGGATTTCTGATATGGAAAATATAAACTTCTCTCATGTTTCGGTCTTGCTTAACGAGTGTATAGAAGCGCTCAACATAAAACCGGACGGAATATATATAGACGGAACGACAGGCGGCGGCGGACATTCATACGAAATAGCGTCGCGCCTTTCCGATAAAGGAAAGCTCATCTGCATAGACAGGGATTCGGACGCGCTTGCGGCGGCGTCCGCAAGGCTCGCCCCTTTTAAAGACAAAATAACTTTTGTAAAAAGCAATTTTTCACAAGTTTCCGAGGTTTTAGAAAATCTCGGCATAGAAAAAGCGGACGGGCTTTTGCTCGATTTAGGCGTATCATCGTATCAGCTCGATACTCCCGAACGCGGATTTTCATATAACAACGACGCTCCTCTTGACATGAGAATGGACAAAGAAGCGCCTCTTTCGGCATATGATGTTGTAAACACATACTCCGAATACGACTTGAAAAGAATAATTTTCGATTATGGTGAAGAACAGTTCGCGCCGAAGATCGCAAGGATAATTACCGAAGCAAGAAAAGAAAAGCCGATAGAAACCACGCTTGAACTTTCCGAACTTATAAAAAGCGCCATGCCGAAAAAATTTCTTTCCGTAGGCCACCACCCCGCAAAAAAGACTTTTCAGGCAATACGAATAGAAGTAAACTCGGAATTATCGTCGATCGCTCCCGCGATAAACGGAGTGATAGATAAAATGAACAGCGGCGGAAGGATCGCCGTAATAACCTTTCACTCGTTAGAGGACAGATGCGTAAAACAGTGTTTTGCGGATAATGCGCGCGGTTGTACGTGTCCACCCGATTTTCCCGTATGCGTATGCGGAAAAAAGCCCAAGGTTTCAATAATAACGAAAAAACCGATACTTCCGAGCGAAAAGGAGCTCGAAGCAAACAGACGCTCACACAGCGCAAAGCTCCGTGTGGCGGAAAAAGTTTAATCAAAAATGTAAAGGAGACGGCATGAAAAACGGCAAAAATCCAAAAGAGCGCCGCGGATTTTTCGGTGCTATGTATAATATTTCCACAAATACAAAATATAATACAGTAAAATCGCAAGAAAAAGCCCGCTTCCCGCTCATGACGGTATTGGCGGCAATAACCGCAACTGCGCTTTTCATGATAATCGTCTTTTCATTTATGCAAATATCTCAGGTAAAAGCAGATATTGCCGAAATAAACTCCGCAGTACATACACTTCAAAAACAGGAAAGAAAGATCTCGACCGAGCTTGACGGAAAATACTCTTCGAAAATCGAAGCGCTTGCCGCAGATATGGGACTTTCGAGAACCGGCTCCGGGGCAGTATATTTTACAAATAACGATAAAATGGAAGTGACGGAAGTGATATCTCCCGAAAAGGATTCCCCTTCCACCATAAACACGCTCATGAGCGCGGTGAGCCGCAGCTTCCGCAAATTCTTGGAATTTATGGAGTAATACGGTATCCGCATTTCAAAAAAACAGGACATTATAATTAAAATTATCCGACAGCGTGTAAATCATCGTCATAAAAATCCGAGACGAAAATATAAATATATATATCTAACCATTCAGAGTGAGGAGAATATAAAATATATGCTCTTTACTCTTTTTGCGTTAAATAAGGTATACCATTTATTTCGGCAAGCGACACAAAACTGCCATAAAAATCTCTTTTAAACAAAAATATACGCAAAAGAGATAATTTACATTTGATCTGCCGCCTTTAATGTGTGACTTACAGCCGTATTAAAAAGTAAATTCAAAAAGGTTGGTTTTATGGAACAAAGAAGAAAACCGGACTCCATTTTGGGAAGACCGGGATTAAAGATCCGCGCCCGTTCTCTTTTTCTCTTTATAGCCTGTATAGCGGTATCCGCGGTTCTTGTAGGCAGACTTATATATCTGCAAATAATAAAATACGAAGATTACAGACGCGCCGTCGTCGAGCAGATGGTTTATGAGACAAAAATAACAGCCTCACGCGGAATGATAACGGACAAAAACGGCGTCGTGCTCGCGACAAATTATACGACAGAGCGCGTCTTCATATCTCCATACGATATGAAAAACAACAACGAGCTATGCGAGCTCGTCTCGAAAGGTCTTTCCGAAATACTCGGAGTCGATTACGATTTTGTCTACGGCGAAACGCAAAAAACATCTTATAAAGACAGAACTATCAAAAAGAATGTGGAAAAAGAGGACGCGGACAAAGTAAGACAGTTCATAACCGACAATTCCCTTTCCTGCATACACCTTGTGGAAACCGCGACAAGGATATATCCCTTCTCTACACTTGCTTCTCACGTAATAGGATTTTGCGGCACGGACGGAGGACTTTACGGACTTGAATATCAGTACAATTCGATCCTTACGGGTACAAGCGGAAAAATAGTAGCCGCGCAAAACGGCAAAGGCGGATCTATGCCGTACGACTATGAAGTATACATAGACGCAAAAAACGGCGCAAATCTCGTTACAACGATCGACTATAAAATACAGGGTTTTCTTGAAAAACACCTTGAAGACGCCGCAATAGAGGCGGGGTGCAAATCTCGCGCCTGCGGAATCGTAATGAATCCGAAAACAGGCGAAATATATGCGATGGCGACATATCCTTACTATGACCTGAACAATCCCCGCGCGCTTCCCTCGTATTATAATGATATAGTAGAAGGATATAAAAACCAGTACGGAGAAGATTCGAAGGAATATTCCAACGCTATATCGACGCTTCTTCTCACGATGTGGAACAACAAATGCATAACAGATACATATGAACCCGGTTCTACGGCAAAAATAATCACAACATCGATAGCTATCGAAGAAAATCTTGCAAAGACAACCGATATGTTTAATTGCAGCGGCTCTTACACAGTCAGCGGCTGGGTTATTAAATGCCATAAAAGATCAGGTCACGGTTCGCTTAATTTCGCCCAAGGGTTACAGCAATCCTGCAACCCCGTAATGATGAAGCTTTCCGAAAGAATAGGCATATCCACTTACAGCAACTATTTCAGCGCCTTTGGTTTTACGGAAAAGACCGGAATAGATCTTCCGGGAGAGGCGTCTTCCATATATAAATCGCAACAGGACATGACAAATCTCGACCTTGCGGTATATTCGTTCGGACAGAGATTCAATGTAACACCTATGCAGCTCATAAGCGCCGTAAGCGCCGTTGCAAACGGGGGCACACTTGTAACTCCGCATATAATAAAAGCGGTCCTTGACGACGACGGCAATACTCTCGCCTCTTTCGGCACGACAAAAGTAAGACAGGTAATAAGCGAAGAGACCGCGGCGACGATCTCCCAGATACTTGCGGAAGGCGTTTCCACGAACGGAGGAGCTAAAAACGCATATGTAAAAGGTTATTCGGTAGCCGCAAAAACAGGCACTTCCGAAAAAGGAACCGTGGGAAACAAGAGAATCGTTTCCACTATCGGATATGCTCCGTCCGACGACGCGGAAGTAATATGCATAATGATAATAGACGAACCGACGCTCGGTTCGATATACGGAAGCACGCTTGTAGCGCCGTATATATCAAAGCTCCTCGGAGATATTCTTCCCTATCTCGGAATAGAACCGAACTACACGGAAGAAGAGCTTCTGAGCATGGACATGAATGTTCAGAATTACCGCGGACTTTCACTTGACCGCGCGAAAAAGCTTATAAGCGATCTCGGACTTAAATATGAAGTTGTCGGAACGGGAGACAGCGTTGTAAAGCAGGTACCTTCTTCCGGAAGCAGAATGTCAAAGGAAAACGGACGCATAATACTTTACACGGAAAACGTGGAGGACGCAAAAGACTCCGTCGTTCCGAATGTCGTCGGCATGACAGCTGAAAAAGCAAACAAGGCACTTACCGACGCGGGACTCAATGTAAAAATAACGGGAGCAACAATAGGCTCCGGCGCCGTCGTCCATTCGCAGTCCATCCCCGCCGGAACAGTCACATCAAAGGGCACCGTCGTTTCGATAGAAATGAGATTTGCGGCGGCAGAAGGCGACGAATAACATTTTTTAGAAAGACAAATCTATCCTCGGAGGATTTTTATATGAATTTATTCGACATTATAAAAAAAGAGGATATAATAAAAAAGGACGTCGTAGAAGAAAAAACAGAAACCTGCGGTTTTTGCTGTGATACAAGAAATATTTCGCGCGGAGAGACTTTTTTTGCGATCTCCGGAGAAAAATTCGACGGCAACGCTTTTATAGCGGAAGCATATCTTAAAGGCGCCGTCGCCGTAGTAACGGATAAAGAACCGACAACAAGACCGCCCATTCCCGTTATCGTCATAAAAAATATAAGAGAGACTTTTTCCCGTGCGGTCTTTTTCGCCGCGGGAGACCCTCAGAAAAAAATGAAGATAATCGGCGTTACGGGAACAAACGGCAAAACGACAATAGCGACGGCACTGCACAAAATCATCTCCGACTCCGGCAAAAAGTGCGCGCTGTTCACCACCATATCATACGATGTTTGCGGAGGAGAAATATATCCGTCGTCACACACGACGCTACCTCCCGAAAAGCTCGCTCCGCTTCTTGCCGAAGCGTATAAAAACGGAGCCGAATACGCCGTCATGGAGGTGTCTTCCCACTCGCTCTCACAAGACAGGATATCCGCAATAGATTTTTATATCGGTATATTTACAAATATCACGCGCGACCATCTCGATTATCACAAAAACATAGAAGAATACACGCGTGCAAAAGCAAAACTATTCGAAGCGAGCGAAAATTCCGTTATCAATTTTGACGATGAGCGCGGAAAAGAAATCGCTTCATACGCAAAAGGAAAAGTTTTCTCGGTTTCAAAAGACGAAAATGCGGATTTCAGAATAAAAAATCCCGAAATAACCGCGGACGGTATGTCTTATGAGCTTTCGGGAAACGGATTTGAGGAAAAGATAGACCTTTGCCTTAACGGAAGTTTCAATATATACAACACAGCGGAATGTGCCGCCGCGGCGCACATACTCGGAATAGACAACAAAACCGTAGTCGCCTCCCTTGAAAAATTCAAGGGAGTTACGGGACGTATGCAAAAAATCTTCTCAGATAGACTTCCATACTCTCTCATAATCGATTATGCGCACACTCCCGACGCACTTGAAAAGGCGCTTCGCGCGTGCCGTGAGATCACGAGCGGAAAGCTCATATGCGTTTTCGGCTGCGGAGGAAACCGCGACAAAGGCAAACGCCACGAGATGGGAGAGATCGCCTGCTCACTTTCAGATCTCGCCGTTATAACGAGCGACAACCCCAGAAACGAAGCCCCGGAAGAAATAATACACGATATAGTAAAGGGGCTTGACGGGAGATTTATGAACTACAAAACGGTGGTCGACAGAGAAAAAGCGATAGAATATGCAATGGATATCGCAAAATCGGGCGACACCGTTATACTCGCGGGAAAAGGACATGAAGATTACATAATCGACGCTTTCGGTAAACATCACTTTTCGGAAACGGAAACGGTCGGAAAAATAATAGAGAAAAAAGGACTTTGAGATGTACGATATTTCAGAAGACGGAATAACTCTTAAAAAAGCCGCCGAGCTTTGCGGCGGAAAACTTTTTGGCAAGAACAGCAAAAAAATATACGGCGTTTCGACAGATTCGCGAAAAATAAAAGAAAACGACCTTTTCTTTGCCCTTGTGGGAGAAAATTTCGACGGAAATGCTTTTATACCTCAGGCTATGGAAAAAGGCGCCGTATGTGCCGTAACATCGCGAAAAGATAGTTTTCCTTTTCCGTATATACTTGTCGACGACACTTTGAAAGCGATCGGTGAGTTTGCGAAAAACTATAAATCGCGTTTTTCTCTTCTCACTGTCGGCGTAACGGGCTCTGTCGGGAAAACATCGACAAAAGAATTTATTTACTCCGTGCTCTCTCAAAAATACAAAACAGCGAAAACAGACGGAAATTTCAACAACGAGATCGGTATGCCGCTGACTCTTATAGGAATAGATTCTTCTTATAAAGCCGCTGTTATAGAAATGGGAATGCGCGGCATGGGAGAAATATCGTACCTTACAAGAATAGCGCGTCCCGATATAGCCGTCATAACAAATATCGGAACGTCCCATCTTGAAAATCTTCGCACGCGTGAAAACATAGCGAAAGCGAAGCTTGAAATAGCGGAAGGGCTTCCCGATGACGGAATACTCATACTGAACGGCGACGAACCGCTTTTAAAAAATATCGGAAATATAAAAAATAAAGTGATATATGCGGGCATAAACGACAAAAATTGCGACTATCTTGCGTATAATATAAAAGAGTTCCCCGATTTTATATCATTCAGCGTAAAATGCCCCGAAAACAAAATCCTGGAAGATATAAAACTCCCCGTTGTCGGAGTCCACAATGTTTTAAATTCGCTCTACGCTATCGTTATCGGACTTCTTTCGGGAATGGACGAAAATTCTGTAAGAGAGGGGCTTTTCGCATTCAAAGGCGTAAAGCTTCGCGGAGAAATATCGAATAAAAACGGCGTCACGGTCATAGAGGACTGCTATAACGCAAGCCCGGAATCCATGCGCGCGTCTCTTATGGTGCTTTCACACATCGCAAAGGAAAACGGCGGACGAAAGATCGCATTTTTAGGCGATATGAAAGAGCTGGGAGATGACAGCGCGAAAATGCATTTCGAAGTCGGAAAATACGCGGCGGAAAGCGGAACAGATATACTTTTTACATTCGGAAGCGACGCGCAAAACATCGCCGAAGGCGCGATCCTAAACGGTTTCCCGAAAGAAAACATTTATAAAATCACCGACACAGAAAACACGGACGGCGCAATCGAAATCCTTTCAAAGCTCTTGAAGAAAGGCGATACCGTTCTTTTCAAAGCGAGCCGCGCGCTTATGCTGGAAAGAATATCTTCAAAGATAAAATAAACATTATTTGCCGCAAAGCGGCGGAATTTTCAAAAAACGCGGGCTTACCGCCAAACGGAGTTTTATATGATAATCTGGTTTTTTATATCAATAACAGCGTCATTTCTCATAACGGCGATACTCGCAAGAATTTTTATACCGACGCTCAAAAGTTTCAAGCTCGGTCAGAAGATACGCGAAATAGGTCCGCGCTGGCATAAATCAAAAGAAGGCACGCCAACACTCGGCGGAATATTCTTTATCATTCCGATAACGATAATAACACTTTTGCTTCTTATATTCAAAATAGGATTTTCTCTTGAAGGAAAGAGACTTCTTTTCTCTTTAATTCTCGCTTTTATGTGCGGAATCATAGGCTTTGCCGACGATACCATAAAAATAGTAAGGAAGCAGAACGAGGGACTCAAAGCAGGAGAAAAATTCCTGTTGCAGGTAATAGCGGCGGCAATATATCTGTTTCTCATGGCAAAATTCGGCGGACTTTCGACGGGCGTATATCTCCCGTTTATCGGCAAAACGCTCGAAATAGGCAAATTCTACTATATATTTGCGATGATCCTCATAGTAGGAGTTATAAACAGCGTAAATCTCACCGACGGAATAGACGGACTTGCATCGTCCGTCACCGCCGTTGTGAGCGCATTCTTCGCCGTATACGCCATATCGCTCAGAAACGAAGGTTGTTTTTACTTCGCGGGCGCTATATTCGGAGGAATGTTCGGATTTCTCGTTTACAATTTCCACCCTGCAAAAATATTCATGGGCGACACAGGATCCCTTTTCTTAGGCGGTGCCGTGTGCGCAATGGCATTCATGATGAATAATCCGCTTGTAATCGTCTTTGCGGGTATAATATACATCATAGAGGCGCTTTCGGATATATTGCAGGTAGCATACTTTAAACTCTCCCACGGAAAAAGACTTTTCAAGATGGCACCGATACATCATCATTTCGAACGCTGCGGCTGGTCGGAAAACACCATTGTCGGCGTGTTCACACTTGTAAGCGCACTTATGTGCGTACTTGTATACATTTTCGGATAAATAAAGATAAAAAAGGAGCGCAGATAAAATTTTATGAATCAGGCAACAGATAAAGTTTCCTCTAATACAAGAAAAAACAAAAGCGCTGCGCTTCCGGAAAAACGCAGAAAAAGAGGATTTTTAGGCGAGCTTTTATCCCCCGCGCCAAGCGATACTGTATACCGCGTAAAGGGCGGCGTCGACACAACTTTTCTTATAATCGTCGTACTTCTTCTCTGTTTCGGAACGGTAATGATATTTTCCGCAAGCTATGCTTTTGCGGAAAGCAGATTCGGCAACAGCATGTATTTTGTAAAAAAACAAACTGTCTGGGCATTACTCGGAATCGCGGCAATGATATTCTTCTCATATATCGATTACGGATTCTTACGAAAAATGACGCTTCCGATATTTGCCGTAAGCTATCTGTTACTGTGGTGCGTATTTATCCCCGGCATAGGCGTAAGCGCAAAAGGCGCGCGCAGATGGGTGGCATTGGGACCGCTTCAATTTCAGCCGTCCGACGTAATGAAATTCGCTCTTGTGCTGTTTCTCGCATTCTACATAGCATATGCGCCGGAAAGAATGAAAAAATTCAAATACGGAATACTCTTCCCCGCCTCGGTGATAATACTTGTATGCGGAACCACTATTTTGGAACATCACGTTTCCGGCGCCGTAATACTCTTTCTTATCGGAGCCGTTATGATACTCCTGTCGGGTGCGAGCGCAAAATGGCTTGCCGGCATATCGGGTAGCGCGGCGGCGCTCGTATGCGTAATAGTATTTTTCACGGATTACGCGAAAAAGCGAGTCGACGCATGGCTTCACCCCGAAAATTTCCTGCAAGGAAGCGGATGGCAACCGTATCAGAGCCTGCTCGCGATAGGTTCGGGCGGAATATTCGGCGTAGGGCTCGGTAACAGCTACCAGAAACAGCTCTGGCTTCCCGAACCGCAGAACGACTTTATATTCGCCATAATATGCGAGGAGCTCGGACTTATAGGCGGTCTTACGGTAATAGCGCTCTTTATCCTTCTCATGTGGCGCGGATTTGTTATAGCCAAAAGAGCGCCCGACACATTTTCCTCCATATTGGTAATGGGTCTTGTATCAAAGGTCGGCATACAGGCGCTGCTTAACATCGCCGTTGTCACCGCGACGATACCGACAACGGGAATAGCGCTGCCGTTTTTCAGCTACGGCGGAACGGCGCTCGTAATGCAGCTCGCCGAAATGGGCATAGTGCTCTCTGTTTCGCGCTATTCTTCACAGGAAAAAATCTGACACAGAAAGGAAATAACAATGAAAGTAATTCTCGCCTGCGGCGGAACAGGCGGGCATATATATCCCGCCGTCGCAATAGCAGATAAAATACGCCAACACAACAAAAATGCGGAGATCCTTTTTGTGGGATCATCTCGCGGAATAGAAAACGATATAGTGAGAAAAGCGGGATACGACATAACTCATATCGAAATGTACGGAATAAACCGCAAAAATCCTTTCGCGAATATAAGGACGGCGTACTATTTTCTCGCATCGAGAAAAAAAGCCGCAAAGCTTATAAACGATTTCAAACCCGATTTTGTTATAGGAACAGGCGGATATCAATGCTATCCGCCCATATACGCCGCCGCCAAAGCTGGTATTCCCTCTGCGGTACATGAGTCGAATTCGATTCCCGGCGTCGCCGTCCGCATGGTGGAAAAGTACGTCGACAGGATATATACAAACTTTCCGGGACTTGAAGAAAAGCTCAAATACAAAGAAAAAGTTATGAGAGTGGGAAATCCGCTTGTCTCCGAAAACATAATAAAAGCCGATGAAAAAACGAGAAAAACGCTCGGCATTCCCGATAATACAGAAAAAATAGTTCTCTCGTTCGGCGGAAGCCGCGGTGCGCCCGCAATAAACGAATATATGATAAAATTCATTTCCGAGTACGCGCCCAAACACAAAAATATTCTTTTTGTACACGCCACCGGTAAAAACGGGTACGAAATCTCTCAGAACAAATTAAAAGAAAGTCATATAGACAATCTTGACAACGTCCGCGTTTTGGAATATATATATAATATGCCGCTCTGGGAAGCTGCGGCGGACGCTGTGATATGCCGCGCAGGAGCCATGACGATATCGGAAATGGCTCTCGGACAAAAGGCATGCATATTCATTCCGTCCCCGTATGTCGCAGAAAACCATCAATATAAAAACGCAAAACTTCTTTCGGACAAAGAAGCTGCGGTTTTAATAGAGGAAAAAGAACTTTCAACGGAAAAGATAAAAGAGAATGTAGAAAAAATTCTCTTCGACAAAAGCGAATCCGAGAAAATGAAGAAAAACATTTCCGCATTCGCTCTGCGCGGAGCATCTGAAAAAATATATAAAGATATGCAGAAAATCATCAGCCGCGATCTTTTCGCACTGATAAAACGAGAGGAAAAAGAAAGATGAGTGCTTCAAAGAAAAAAGCAAGTCCGCTTCTGACAAGACGTCTGACGACGTTTTTCATAAGCGCTTTTTTCCTTGTCGTAACAGTGTTTTTAACCGTATTTTTTCTGTTCTCCTGTCGAATAAAAACAGTGAAAGCCGAAAATTTCGTCTATTCTGCGGAAGAAGATATAGTAAAATCGGCGGGAATAAAAATCGGCTCTCACTCTTATTCCATAAATAAAAAGAAGATATCGGAAGCGATCATTTCGAAAAATCCTTATATATCAAATGTCAGAATAAAAAGGACAAGTCCTACTTCGATAACCATAATCGTCACCGAAGAAGAGCCGCGTTTTTATTTTATTTACGGCGAAAAATGTCTTGTGCTGTCAAAATCGCTCCGCGTTCTTGCCGAATACACAAATGTTGAAGATATTTCTTTTTTAAATATACATGAAATACATCTGCCGGTAATAAAAGAAGCGTCTGTCGGGAAAAAAATCACATTCGAAAACGAAAAGGACGGAAAAATAGCGTTCGACGCCATCGAAACCGTTTTTTCTTCCGAAATATCGGACGATATAACATCTGCCGATCTGAGCGAAAAATTCGATATGCGATTTACATATAAAGACAAATACGATATCCGTTTCGGCTCCTTCAAGAATATAGATATAAATATATCCATGGTTAAGGAAACGATAGATTACCTTGAAAATCCCATTAACGGATACGCATATGCCAAGGGAATCATTCATGCGAGAATACCGGATGAGACGTCTTTTGAGCCTACGGGGGTGGTGTCGGAAGAATAATAATAACGACAAAAATCGGTATTTTCGGCAAAAATAAGATAAAAATACTTTATTTTTTATGAATTTTTATTTTTAATCAAAGATTTTTTCAAAAACATCTTGTAAATAAGAGCTTTTTATATTATTATAGTATTGTATATTTCTATCTGCGTAAAAACAAGGAGGTAATAACATGGGTTTCGAATTTGATTCAAACTATGATAGCGGTGTAAATATTAAAGTTATAGGTGTCGGCGGCGGCGGCGGCAACGCTGTAAACCGCATGATCGAATCCAATATTCAGGGAGTTGAGTTTATAGCTGTAAACTGCGATAAACAGGTGCTTCTCACATCAAGCGCTCCCACAAAAATCGGAATAGGCGAAAAAATCACAAAGGGACACGGCGCAGGAAGCGATCCTTCCGTAGGCGAGCAGGCTGCCGAAGAAAGCCTTGAAGATATAGCCAATGTTGTTCGCGGTGCCGACATGGTATTTATCACAACAGGTATGGGCGGCGGAACAGGTACAGGTGCTGCTCCCGTTGTCGCAAAAGTCGCAAAAGAAATGGGTATACTTACAATAGGTATCGTAACAAAACCCTTCTCTTTCGAAGGAAGAAAGCGTATGCTCCAAGCGGAAGCCGGCATTGTTCAGCTCCGCGACTATGTTGACTCTCTCGTTGTTATACCGAACGAAAGACTCAAACAGATCTCCGAAAACCGCATAACTCTCGCAAATGCCTTTGAATACGCAGACGACATTCTCCGTCACGGCGTTCAGAGCATTTCGGATCTTATCAATACCCCCGGAATAGTAAACCTTGACTTTGCCGATGTATCCTCCGTTATGAGAAACGCAGGATATGCTCACATGGGCGTAGGCACAGGCACAGGCAGAGACAAAGCGGAAGTTGCGGCAAAAGCTGCTATTTCCAGCCCGCTTCTCGAAACTTCCATTTCCGGTGCGACAGGTATTCTTATAAACATCACTGCAAGCCCTGATATCAGCCTTGACGAGGTTGAAACGGCTTCCGCAATGATAACACAGGAAGCTCATCCCGATGCAACGATTATTTGGGGTGCCGCATTCGACAATACTCTCGAAGATACTATCAAGGTTACAGTTATAGCAACAGGTTTTAAAGCAGATGATGACGGCAAAACAACCGCTCAGAACACAACTGTAAAATCTGCTCCTAAAACTTCCGCTTTCAACTTCTCCACTTCCAGAGTTGATTCTACCGTAAAAAAACCCGAACCCCAGAAAACAGTTTCTTCCGAGGACAGCGATTCTCTGATATCCGACAGCGATTTTGACGATATCATGTCCATACTCAGAAAGAACAGAAACTGATTTTACATAAAATCATAGTTTAATGTCAAGCAAAACTCCTCTGAGGAAATCCACAGAGGAGTTTTTATTTTACAGAAAAGAAACAGCACGGCGTTGCCGTGCTGTTTTGTAGCGTTATCAGTTGGGGCGTCTACCCCAAACCCTGACATAAGAAACTTTTCGAGAAAAGTTTCTTATGAATCTTCAA
>ULQL01053898.1_pt1 | contig 17424 bp, 18 predicted proteins | sample 1954411 | NCBI WGS metagenome assembly ULQL01 (sample SAMEA4835654, study PRJEB28245) | human gut metagenome | biome: gut microbiome; material: fecal sample | place: Denmark | collected 2008 | reverse complement strand
GATTTGAAAAATCGGAAAAAATGAAAAAGGGGGCGAAAAAACTGAGAAATAATGTGTTTATTGACTGTGATCGTGATGAAATCACGAAAATAGACTATGAATCCTCGGAAAACAATGTAATATGCATGTATTTTCGCACCGGATCAGAGGAATCGATTGAGATGGGACTGATCGAATTGTTTAAAACAGAGAAAATTGCTCTGCAGATCCAGCCGGAGCAGTCGGATTCCTTTGAAATCCCGTCCGAGTATCTGACGGATGGGCGATTCCTTCACATTCGAGTGTCCGGCAAGGTAGTTGGAACGGATAGAACATGGCACAACTTCATTCATATCATTGGTGATGCAAGTGCATATCAGGAAATCCAGCTGGAACAGTTAAGTGGCTGCGTCATGCAGGTAAAAAAAGGAATCCCGATAGTAAAGCATGAGCCGACATGGCTCGAGAAGCTGCTTGTACTGCTGACCAGACGTTCCATTGAAGCAACCGAACAAAATTGTTATTATGCAGCACTCGCTACATATGACACAACGGCAAAAGAGCTGCAGGACAATGGAATCGACACCTCAGATTGCCAGACTATTGCAGAATTGATCGACAAATACAAAGAATATTATGAAAAAGAAGTAGCAAAGACTCTGGATCATTATCGTCAGGTATTATCGGATATTTACGATGCAATTGTCAGCCGCGGATTGATGTTTCCAAAAGACAACATCGATGATTACGCCGATCAGATTCGCAAATTGAAGAAGGTAGATCTGCAGATACAGCTGTCTGAAGAAATCAAACAGGTATTGGTTGATGCGGATGTGAAAATAATTGATAAATTAACGGACAAAGTTGAAAATAACCTGCTCACACCAAGCCGTTATGCATTATCAGAGAGCCTTAATAGTAGCAATCTGTTGGTTACAGTACAAAATAGTATAAATATAACGGATACGTTGAGTGTTACAATGACGCATACAGAATCATAGGAGGGATAACATGCTGAAGGGACATACAAAGATTGAACTGACGAATGTCAAAACTGGAGAAAAGAAGACGTATGAGAAAGATAATTTTGTGACAAACCTTTTTCGGGATGCAATGCAGCCATGTGGGCTGTATGGAGATTTACAACAGCATTTTATCGACAAGAGAAATACCGCAAAAGATGCACTGATGGAAATGACAAGGGGAATTGTTCTTTTTGATTCAACATTATCGAATGATCCAGATGAGTACACCTTGCCAGCGGGAGTGAATATGATCGGACGTGGAATTGATGAAGCATACAATGGTAAGGATACGACATTAGGATCTTACAATGTTTCTGAATCTGTCATTGATAATGATGGAACAGGAGTGGGATATAAGTATGTATGGGATTTTACGACGCAGCAGGCAAACGGAACCATCAAAAGTATTTGCTTAACGCCGACAGAGAGTGCAAAAATAGGATTTGGAAAGAATAATGCAATTACGGACAATGCTAAAATTTCTTTCTGGTCTAAAAAGCTTAATTCAAAATATGATTGCGGAGCCAGCTACAAAGGATATGATGCGAACAATGATCAAAAAGACATCACATGGGTTGATTTTGAACAAAACAGACTGCTTCGGGTGACAAGTGGTTTTACTGATACGCCCCAAAGCGCTGGAAACTTATATGTAGACAAAAATATTACCATATCAGAATACCGGATACCGATCAATAATCGGTCAATATTTGATTCATATTATAATCGGCAGGAAGTAAAGGCAGATAAGACCTATGTAGTAAGAATGCCGGAAACTTTACAGTCTCTTTGCACGGTCACAAATATAAATCGAGGCTACTCCACGAGAGTGGATCATAAAAATGGAATATTATCGATTATTTTACTGCTCCACGAGAAATGCTCAATTCCTGTGGATGGAACGATATATGTATGGGAGATTGATCTGAAAGAAATGACATCTAAAGTCAAGACATACACAAATAACACCGGTTATATTATTGGAAATAACGATAATTATAGATATAAAAACAGCCGTTGCATTTATGAATTAGAGGATTATATCGTGGCATATATTCCTAAAAGTACAGGAACACAGAAGCTGTGCTGCATCAACAAAACGACAGGAGAATGCAAAGACATAACACTGATGGATGGCAGTGTGATTCCGTTTAAAAATGATGCCCCATTGAACAATTGCATCAGAACAGGCAATTTGATGATTTGTGGTCAAAATAATTTAGATATGACAAAAGTGACTACATATTTTTTGATTGACTGCGTCGCGGGAACCTTAAAAAACATTGAATGTGTCAATAACTATTATTCTATGGGAATAAATACAAGTTATGGAGAGTTTTACGATTATGAGATATTTTCAGGCGCACGAAAATATATGATGTATCAGAATGCGAAATCTTGCCTGTATCCATTTGTGTTCTTTACAATCAACAATCTTGACACACCGATTGAAAAAACGGATGAGCAGGCGATGAAGATTACTTACACACTTACGAGGGAGTAACCTATGAATAGAAAAGAAGAACTAGAAAAAATAGTTGGAAAAGACAACGAGCTTGTCGGTCAACTGGTGGCTGAGACAATCTTTCTGGAGGATAGGCTTGAAGAATTAAAGCAGTATCCGTTCATTGCCGTGAATCCCAAGAATCCGATGAAACAGAAAGCCACACCAGCTTCCAGACAATATAAAGAAATGCTACAGCAATATACGAGCTGCATCCGAGTAATTGCAAAAATCACAGGACAGGATGACACCGATGAAGAATCACCGCTGCGAAAGTGGTTCCGGGAAAGGACAGACAATGCTGATTAAAGAACATAAAATATGGACGCCGGATAATTCATTTTTATTGGAATATTTAGAGCGTATCCGTTCCGGAGAAATCATTGCCGGACAGGAACTGATTATGGAACTTTCCAACTTGGAAGAGGACCTTTTCTATAATGAGGAGTTCTATTACGACAGGTCAGATGCATTGTTGCGAATGGATTTTATGGAACATTGCGTCCGGCTGACTAAATCGCCGTTTTACAACCAGCCGATGGTGCTGATGCTGTGGCAAAAAGCGTTTATCGAGGCTTCATATTCCTTTAAAATGTCGAAGGATCATCTGGACCGGTTCCGGAAGATCATATTGCTGATTGCCCGGAAGAATACGAAAAGCGAAACATGCTCCGGACTGGCAACGACAGAGCTTTTCGTTGGAAATGAGGGAAGTGATATCGTCTGCAGCTCCAATGATGACAACCAGGCATCCATTGTGTATGACACAATTGACACGATGAGAAAGCTAGTCGATCCGGATGATCTGGACAGTAAGCGGAATCAGCGGTTCATTATGAATAAAAACACTAGCACAAAGGTATTTAAACTTTCCGAAACAACCCGAAATAAAGAAGGTCGTAATATTGATTTCGCCATTTTGGATGAGGTTCACGAAATGAAGGACAATTCCATCGGAAAGCCCATTGAACAGTCACAGTCGCTGAAGGAGAATCCAAAGCTGTTTGAAATAACCACAGAAGGATTTGTTGTGAATGGTTATCTGGATGACGAGCTGGCAAAAGGACGCCGGGTGATCCGCGGCGAAGATGATACCTCATCCGGCAAGAGACTTCTCCCGTGGTTTTATACACAGGACAGTGAGCAGGAAGTCTGGCAAAACAGATCATCGTGGATGAAAAGCAATCCAACGCTTGGCGTTGTAAAACGATGGGACTATCTGGAAGGACAGGTTGATGATGCGAGAGCATCAAAATCCAGCCGTCTGTATGTTCTGGCCAAAGATTTCAACATCAAACAGAACAGCGTGGAAAGCTGGTTAAACTTAGAAGATTATGATTACGGAGCCACATTCTCCCTGGAGGAGTTTCGGGGCTCTTTTTGTTTGGGCGCAGTAGATCTTGCTGAGACCACGGATCTGGTTTGTGCCAAGATTTTGCTGATGCATCCGGAGGATCGCACGAAATATGTTTACACACAGTATTTTATTCCGGAAGGAAAACTGCGGGACAACGATGATTCCACCGCCGGCGCGAAATATAAAGAATGGGCAACAGCAGGTCTTATGACCATCACCGAAGGAAATGAGGTGGATCTTGCAATTGTAGCGGACTGGTTTTACCGGCTTTATAAAGACTACGGAATCAAATTATGGAAGTGTGGATATGATCAGCGCTTCTCAAAAGACTTCTTGAAGAGGATGTCAGACTATGGCTGGTATCGGACGGGAGACGATGAAAGCGATATGATCATGATTCTTCAGAATGCACAGACTCTGTCCAATGCGATGAAGCTGCTCGAAGCGGATTTTAAGAGCCAGATTGTCAATTACGGAGACAATGAAGTTGATAAGTGGTGTCTCAAAAACGCAGGCATTCAGGTAGACGCAAGAGGTCAGTGTCTTTGCGTGAAGCAGGAAAAGAAGAAAAAGATTGATGGTGCGGTTACGAAGATCATCTTATGGGAGACGTATCGAAGGTACCGCACTGATTTTTTAGAGATGATAAAAGCGAGGGAATAACATGGGATGGATAGATTCTTTAAAGCGGTTGATGCCGAAAGGAAACCGATATGCCAGTATGCTAAACGGCTTCACACCGATCTATAGCCAGTTTGGCCAGAATATTTATGCGAGTGATGTCGTGCAGCAGTGTATCGTCTGTATTACATCAGAAATGAAAAAGCTTTCACCGACTCATATCCGGCAGGATGGACAGGATGTCATTCCGGTTTCCGGAAACCGGCAGCGTGTATTAAATCAGCCGAATGCATTCATGTCCACAAGTGACTTTCTGGAAAAGATTACATGGAATCTGTTTTTTAATTATAACAGTTGGATCATACCGACCTATGATGTATGGACAGATGATAAGGGGAAGGAGAGACGGTCTTATAAAGCATTATACCCGGTCCAGCCGACAATGGTAGAGTTTCAGGAAAACGCTGCAGGCAGATTGTATGTAAAGCTTTCCTTTGCGAATAACTTTGAGACAACGCTGCCATATGATGATGTGATCCATATTCGTTATAAATACAGCGTGAACGACTTCATGGGAGGGAATGCGTCAGGTCAGCCGGATAATGAAGCATTGCTGAAAACGCTGCAGTTAAACCATGAGCTGTTAAACGGTGTGTCCAAGGCAATGAAATCGTCTTATGCGATCAATGGCGTAGTGAAGTACAACACACTGATCGATGACGGAAAGACTCTGGATAATGTGAAAGAGCTGGAGCAGAAGTTATCCAGAGGAGAAAGCGGGTTCCTGCCGCTGGATCTGAAAGCAGACTTTACGCCGATCAAGCGAGACATTCAGTTGGTGGATTCTAATACACTGAAATTCATTGACGAAAAGATATTACGAAACTTCGGGGTACCGCTCTGTATCCTTATCGGCGATTACACAAAGCAGCAGTATGAGGCATTCTATCAGAAAACACTGGAACCGATGATCAAATCATTCGGAGAAGCGTTTACACGTCCGCTGTTTACACCGACAGAACGATCCTACGGAAATAAAATTATGTTTTATCCCAAGGATCTGATTTTCATGTCGATCGATCAGACGCTTGAGATGGTCCGACTGCTGGGAGACTCCGGAAGCTTGTATGAAAATGAAAAACGAGTTGCCTTTGGAATGCGTCCACTGCAGGAACTGAAAGGAAAAAGAATGCAGTCCCTTAATTATGCAGATGTAGCACTGGCACCACAATATCAGTTAGGAAAGGATGGAGGAGCAAATGAAGATGAAACCTGATAAGAAAAAACCGATGGAACAGCGAGGGTATCAGTTTGAAGTCCGCGCAGAGAAAACAGACAAAGGTGACGTGATCACCGGACGTCCGATCGTGTATGATTCGAAAACGGATATGGGGTATTTTGAAGAGATCATTGAAAAAGGAGCTTTAGAAGATACCGATCTGACCGATGTACGTTTTCTGGTCAATCACGATATGAGCAAGATTCCTCTTGCCAGGAGCCGCAGGAATAACGGTAACAGCACAATGAAGCTGACCACAGACAAGGATGGTCTGGTCATTGAAGTGCAGCTTGATACTGAAAATAACGCAGAAGCCAGATCATTGTATTCCGCGGTGAAACGGGGGGACATTTCAGGAATGTCCTTTATGTTTGTGATCGATTCGGAGGAATGGGAGGATCTTGATTCCGACCATCCACTTCGCAGGATCAAAAAGATTAAAGCAGTTTACGAAGTCTCAGCGGTGACATTTCCCGCTTATTCTTCGACTGAAATAAACGCACGAAGCAGGGAGACGCTGGAGAGCGTACGCCGGGCAGTGGAGACGGCACGGAGCTCCGTGAAAAGGTCAGTGGAGACTGATCTGGAACTCGCAAAAGCAAAACTGGAATTAGAATCAAAAATTTAGGAGGAAAATCAGATGAGAAGAAAAGAAGTATTATTAAAAAGAATGCAGAGACTGGAAGCAAAGAAAGAGAAGCTCATTGCAAGAGGCAAGGCATCCGAGGATGCTGCAGAAGTTCGTTCCATCAACGAAAAGATTGATGATATCAACGATGACATTGAGGATGTCAAAGCAGAGCTTGATGCTATCGAGGAGGAGCTGACTGCATTAAAGGATGACGGAAAGGACGATGACAACGGTGCTGATGACAATGGAACCGGAGAGGACAGAAGCAATGTACCTCACGGAGTTACTGTAGAGCAGAGAGGTGGAAATCCGCTGGCAACATACAGTCAGAAAAATCCACAGGCGGAACAGCGCCACGAAGAGCCGTTTAGTTCCATGGAATACCGTCAGGCGTTCAAGAAGTATGTACAGACCGGCGAGATGATTCCGGAGGACGTGACATCAAGAGCGGCCGGAGATAAGGGAACAACTCTTTCCACTGAGATCGGTGCACTCATCCCGCAGACCGTTTTGAACGAGCTGATCCGTGAAGTGTCAGAGGTGCATGGTCAGATCTATTCAAAGGTCAGAAAGCTGAATATCAAGGGCGGTGTTAAGGTGCCAATCTCTAAACTGTCCGCATCATTCAAGTGGGTTGGTGAGGGCAAAGTCAGCGACAGAGTGAAAGCTGGGGAAGCTGATGGCTATGTAGAGTTTTCTTACAACCTTGGTGAAATCCGTATTTCCACCACTCTTCTGGCGTCAGTCACTTCACTGGATGTATTTGAGACAGAGCTGACCAAGATCATGGTAGAAGCTTTCCTGAAAGCAATGGATGAGGCTATTTTGAATGGTACCGGCACAAACCAGCCGCTTGGAATCCTGAAGGATTCCCGCGTGACAAATGTGGTGGAGTTTACGGCAGCAGAGTTTGCAAAGTGGTCAGAGTGGAGAAAGAAGCTGTTTGCAGCAATCCCGCTTGCAAAGCGTGGCAAAGGTGAGTTCTTATTCACCAATGCAACCTTGGAAGCAAATCTCATGACCATGAAGGATAACAACGACCGCCCGCTCTTTAAGGAGGCAACGGAGATCAATGTACAGAATGATGCGATTGCAGGATCATTCTATGGACGTCCGACGCAGCTTGTAGAACCGGGAGCGATCAAGGACTTTGAGACCGCTGCTGCTAGGGATGTAGTTGGCGTGTTCTGGAATCCTACGGACTATGCGATCAATACGAACATGGAGTTTGGCATGAAGCGATATTTCGACGATGATACCAACGAATATGTCAACAAGGCAATCGTAATCGTAGATGGTAAGATCCTTGATGCATCCGGCTGCTGGATCATTAAGAAGAAATAAGAAACGGGGTGCATGTATGAAGACGCATGCACCCTTGAAAGGAGGGATGACCGTTGACAACGTTGGAAGAATTGAAACGTCTGGTGAAGAATATCACAGGTGAAGACAGTAAGGCGGAAAACAATGCGGAAGCAATCGCAGAAATCAATGCATTTAAAGAGAAAACGGCTCAGGAGAGCAGTTCTTAATGGAGGTGCATGATGGATAAGGTCACATTAAACGATGATGAGATTCTTGAAGAAGTCAAAAAGGCAATTGGTATCACAGGGGAGTATCAGAATGCTCCCCTGATGATCTATATTTCCGAAGTGAAAGAATATATGGCAGGTGCCGGCGTGGAAGCGGAGTATATTGATTCCAATAAGGCGTGTGGCGTTATTGCCAGAGGTGTTATGGATCTTTGGAACTATGGATCAGGAAAGGGGCAGCTGTCTCAGTATTTTAAAGAGCGGGTAATGCAGCTGACGATTTAGGATGGTGATAGAATGGCAGACTATGAGCCTAATATGCCGTTTAATGTACATGCGGTGCTGCAGGTGCCGGAAAAGAAAACGGTAAAAGGAACAACAGTGAAATCATATCGGAAGCAGGACGATATTTTCGTATCATTTCGGACGTTCGGTGGAACAGAATCGCCGTCAAATGGAGCTGTCGTGGTTGAAAATACAGCGGTAATAGAGACATGGTATCGCCCGGATATCACAGCAGACTGCAGACTGGACATTGAAGGGTGCCTTTATGATATTATCGGCGAGCCGGAGAATATAAATAGGAGAAATCAGTGGTTGAAGTTCAAGATCCGGGCTGTGAAAGGCGGCGCATAATATGGGAAGAAACACTTTAAGGCTTGAACTCGGTGGATTTAAAGAATTGATCACTAAACTTGACAGTTTACAAGGTGATGTAAAAAAGGCTGTAACGGATTCATTGGAACAGGCGGGTGAAACCATCGAATACGATACCCTTGAGGCGGTTGAGCAATCAAATTTACCAGCTCAAGGTATATATTCAAAGGGAGATACGAAAAAAAGTGTAGTGCGAAATCCAAAAGTTGAGTGGGTTGGGACAGTTGGAAGCATCGGTGTTGGTTTTGATTACTCCAAGCCCGGAGCGGGTGGAATATTGATAACAGGAACTCCAAGAATGAAACCAGATGCCCAGTTGCAAAAAATATATAAGCGAAAGAAGTATATGCAGCAAATTCAGGCAGATATAGCAGATGTAATAAATGACTATATTCAGGAAAAGATGGGGGACTGATATGGAAGATCTTTTGATAGAAATTCTGGAAGAATTTGGATGCCCGGTGATCCGGCAGGGATCCATGGATCCTGAGGAGGAATATCCGGAGCATTTTTTTACATTTTGGAATAATGAGAGCACAGATCGAAGTCATTATGACAATCAATGCATCTCCAAAGTGTACGATTTTGATGTGAATGTTTATTCCGTAGATCCGGAAAAGACATATACCATGCTGCAGGATGCCATTGACCATCTGAAGGAGCATGGCTTTATCATATCCGGAGACGGTTATGATGTTGCAAGTGACGAAAAGACGCATACCGGAAGGGGCGTCAATGCATTATTTATGAAATATTAGGAGGAAAAGATCATGGATAAAGAAATCAAACAGGAAGTATTTGAGTATCGCGGCGTTGACAGTCTGTATCTTGCGAGATTGCTGAAAGATACAGCGGAAGAGATTACCTACGATGAACCGGTACACTTTGCGTACATTGCTGAAGTAGGCAAGACAACCGACTCCAGCTCGGAGCCGCATTATTATGACAACAAGCCGATGATCGTGGTATCAAGCGAATCGGATGACAAGATCACGATCGTGATTGCACCGCCGGAACTGGAGCGGTTGTCGGCAATCACCGGAAAATCTTTTGATCCGGAAACCGGAATGATGGTTGAAGGACCATCGAAAAACGATTACTGGGCGATCATGTACCGCACAAAAGGTACAGACGGAGCATGGAGATATGTCAGCCGCCTGAAAGGAAGATTCGGTACTCCGGAGGAAAGTACCAAAACCGAGGAGAATGGTACAGAGACGACAAACACCAGTGTTGAATTTACCGGAATTTACACAACCCATGAATTTGATAAGGGTAGATATAACGACACTACCAAGAAATGGGAGAAAGGCAGTGCAAAGGGAATTGTCGTGGATGAACGTTACGGCAAGGCAGACGTCAGCACTTTCTTCGAGAAAGTACAGACACCGGATACCATCAAAGCAACGACAGCATCCGAGCCACAGACACAGAGTGCTAAGAGCAGCAAGAGTGTCAACTAATAGCACAAGATCAAAGCACCGCCGGGGCAGTCTGCCCCGGTGTTTTTATGGAGGACATTATGGAATTAACACTTAATATTTACGATCACGCAGTCATTACCAAAGTATATAAAGCCGAAACATATGAGATTAAATTTGGGACGATCGAGGATCTTCTTGAAGTTCTGGACATTGAAAAAATGAATGATGAAATGGAGCTTGCCAAAATGGTGCTGCAGATCCTGCCAAAGGTAAAGCCATTCCTGAAAGACGTTTTCCCGGGACTGACAGACGAAGAGCTGCGAAATACCAGGATCAAGGAGATGGTACAGGTATTTATTGAATTGTTTAAATACTCTGTAGATGAGATCAAGAGCATTGGTACCGGCGAAAAAAACTAGATGAGGGAGGGGAAAACCTCCCTCTTTTTGACGTTTTGTTCGAGACTGGAATGACATTATGTGAATGTTTTCAAGGATTAAACCCGATCATGCTACGGACATACCGGTCGCACGAAGTTTTTCTTTTGATGAAGAGACTCAGTAAACGAAACCGCAGAAAAAACAAGATACAGTCAACCGGAACAAAAGTGATCCGGCGTCCTGCCGGGGATAATTGGTTTTAAAGGAGGGATACGATGGCAGAGCAGGAAACCACCACCAAATTTAAGGTAGACATCAGTGAGTTAAAAAAACAATTCGCTGATGCGAACCGACAGATCCGTCTGGTCAATTCTGAATTTAAAGCAGCAACCGCCGGTATGGATGACTGGGGCAGCAGTGCCGATGGACTTGGAGCAAAGATCAAACAGTTAAATGGCGTGGTTGATGCAGAGAAGGCGAAGCTGCAGTCCTTAGAAAAACAATATGCCCTTGTCGCAGAGCAGCAGGGAGAGGGTTCAAAGGGAGCACAGGAACTTGCGATCAAGATCAACAATCAGAAGGCGAATGTCGCAAAAGCGGAAAGAAGCCTGCAGCAGTACGAGAATGCTCTGAAGGACGTCTCGGATGGATCCAAACAGATCGAAGAGGATTCCGCCGGAGCAAGTAAAGGTTTGGATGATGTCGCAGATTCCTCTTCGAACCTCTCTGAAAAAGCATCCGGACTGGCAGGAAAACTGGCAGGTGTTGCAAAGACCGGTCTTGCAGCAATCGCAACTGCAGCGACCGGTGTTGTTACCGCATTTTTAGGAACTGCTGAAGCTACAAGAGAATACCGCGAGGATATCAACAAGCTGCAGACAGCATATCAGTCAGCAGGATTGACTGCGAAACAGGCGAAAAAAACATATAAAGATTTCTTTTCGGTACTTGGAGAAGAGGATCGGTCTGTTGAGGCAGTGTCGCACCTTGCAAAGCTGACAGACAGCCAGAAGGATCTTAATAAGTGGTCTAACATCTGCGCCGGCGTATGGGGTACATTTGGCGATTCACTTCCTATCGAAGGCTTGACCGAAGCCGCAAACGAAACGGCTAAGGTCGGACAGGTCACGGGTCCACTCGCCGATGCGATTAACTGGTGTACGACAGACACAGAGAAATGGAACGAAGCTCTGAAGGGAAATGATAAAGCCCTTGCTGCATTCCAGAAATCTGCACAAAAGGGAGAGAGTGCGGAAGATTCCTTTAATGCTGCTCTTGCAGCCTGCAACGGCGAAAAAGAACGTTCCAGGCTGATCACAAATGCATTGAATGTGCAGTATGACGATGCAGCAAAGAAGTATAAAAAATTAAATGGCGATGTGATGGATGCGCAGAAAGCTCAGTCACAGCTGACGGATGCGATGGCATCAATGGGCGCTGTTGCAGAACCGGTAATGACCGGATTGAAAAAGACCGGTGCAGAATTGCTGACACTCCTTATTCCGGGAGTAAAGAAGCTCGGCAAAGGAATCACGATGATCATGAATGGGGACGAAGGCGGCGAAAAGAAAGTTGGATCGGCTATCTCCAAGATCGTGACTACATTACTCGGAGAAGTTGGCAAGGCAGCACCGACACTTTTGCAAACCGGAGTATCTTTGATCGGCAGTCTGGCACAGGGGGCAATATCTTCTGCTCCGACATTGATCGCCTCAATCGGAAAATTGATTCCTAAAGTGCTTGGAGGTATAGAAAAGCAGCTGCCTAAACTTTTATCTGCAGGTGTATCGTTAGGGGGATTGTTACAAAATGCATTAACGACCGGAATACCGGCGCTGGTGAATTTTGCCTCGAACATTGTAACAAAAATCGGAGAGGGAATCGGTAAGAATCTGCCAAAGCTGACCGATTACGCACTGACTGCACTGGATAAGTTTGCAGACATGCTCACTACGAATGCCCCAAAGCTGATCAAAGCAGGATTATCCTTTGTTCAGAACATGGCACAGGGACTTTCGGATAGCCTGCCTACGTTTATTAAACGGGCTCCGGAGATCATCACGAAGTTTGCAAATCTGATCAATGACAACATGCCGACAATCTTAAAATCGGCGGTAAATATTATCGTGACACTTGCGAAAGGATTGATCAAATCCATTCCGGTGCTGGTAAAGAATATACCAAAGATTCTTACGGCGATCGTAGCTGTGTGGGAGGCGTTCAACTGGCTGAGTCTTGGTAAAAAAGCAATCACTTTTCTGAAAGATGGAATGGTCGGAATGGTGGGCGGCGTCAAGAGCGCCGGTAAAAAGGTTCTGGACAATGCGACAAGTGCATTAAAAGAACTTCCCAGTAATCTTGCAAAGTTCGGTAAAAATGCCATGAGCAACTTAAAAGGTGCCATGGGTGATGGTATTTCGGCGGTAAAATCGAAAGCCGGCAGTATTCTCAAAACTATCGCTGATGTGTTTAAACCGGAATCTTTGAAAAAAGTTGGAAAGATGCTTATTCAGGGATTATGGAATGGAATCTCAAACATGTCCGGCTGGATAGCAGATAAAATCAAGGGATTCAGCGATGGAGTATTAAAGGGGATCAAGAAATTCTTTGGTATTCATTCTCCTTCCCGTGTAATGAGGGATGAAGTAGGAAAGATGCTTGTCCTCGGTATGGCTGAAGGCGTTGACGGCAGCAGAGATGTTATGTCCGGTTCATTGATCCGAATGGCACAGTATGGACTGAAAGCATTAAAGAAGGAGTTAAAGAGCGGATCTCCTGAAAAAGCAGGTGCAACCATGATAAACGGCATCACCAAGGGCGTTGAAAAAATGCAGTCTGCAGCAGAATCCAGCGTCACCAAAGTGGTCAATGCAATGGTGAAAAAGACGAAATCGTCAAAAATATACAGCGAGTATAAGAAGATGGGAAAGAGTGCGATCAAATCTTTTTCTGATGCATATGAAAAACAGGCTGAAAAAGCCGGAAACAAAATTACAAAAGCAATTGAAAAGATGGCATCCAAGGCGCAGGAAAAATATGAGGAGGTGTTATCAAAGAGAAGTACGCTGCAGGAGAATGCGCAGTCCTATGGTGATCTGTATTCCACGGATGAAGAGGGGAACATTGTATTATCCGATATCAAGGGACAGACACAGGATATCAGAAGATTTGCTACAAATCTTGGCGTACTGAAAAATAAAATATCAAAGAATCTGTTAGAAGAAATCGCACAGATGGACATTGATGAAGGGCTTGCATTTACCAATAAGCTGTTATCCCTGCCGGAGTCAGAGCTGAAAGCATATGATAAGGCATATACAGAGAAGCTGAAAGTCAGCAGGAAAGTTGCAAAGACATTTTATGCCGATGAGCTGAAGAAAATCAAAGAAGATTTCCTTGATAAGGTCGAGGAAAAAATGAAATCATTGAAGAAATCAATGAAGAATGTCGGCAAAAATGCGGTTGCCGGTTTTATTAAAGGCTTTACCGCGGATACGGATGACATGAAAAAAGCAGTAAAGCAGTTTTCACAGAAAGTGATCCAGCAGATCAAGGATGAAATGGGAATCCATTCTCCTTCAAAAGTCATGGAGCAGCAGGTGGGGCGTTTTCTTCCTGCCGGCGTGGCAAAAGGAATCCGTGGAAACGCAAAAACAGCAGTCCGCGCGATGTCGGAAATGGCATCGCAGCTTACTTTACCGCTTAAGAGTGCGATGGATTCCGTGAAATCAGACGGCACATTGTCAGGCAGTTATGGATCAGGAAGCACGTCAAAGAACGTAACAAACAATTATACCTTTAATCAGACAAACAATTCTCCGAAAGCATTGAGCCGGCTGGAGATATACCGTCAGACAAACAACCTGATGGAAACCATCAAAAGAGCATAGGAGGGATCGTCATGTTAAAATCTGTCAGGATAAAGAATGACAGGGGCGATATTCTGGAACTGGTGGGGAGTGAAAAATACTCCCTCACCAATATAACCGGATTAAATCCGGTTGCTGCCGTGATCAATACGACCTCAAACGGAGTCCATGATGGCAGCAGATATAATTCCAGTAAACTTGGAACAAGAAATATTGTGATCACGGTATCCCTGGAAGAACCCGTTGAAGAAAATAGAATGGATCTGTATCGCATTATACGTCCCAAGCGCGATGTTACCTTTTATCTGGAAAACGGAAGACGCAATGTTTACATTCCGGGATATGTTGAAACATGTGAGCTGAACCCGTTTTCTCAAAAAACAGAGGTGCAGATATCAATTATATGCCCAAAACCCTATTTCCATGATATCGAACAGTCCTGTGAAGAGATTCGTGGTATTGCCGGTTTGTTTGAGTTTCCGGTAACTTTCCCCGTGGAAGGTGTTGCTTTTTCAGAAATTTTGACAAAGCATAGTGAATATGTAACGAATGCCGGAGACTTGGAAAGCGGGGGAGTATTTACGATAGAGGCATTGGGTGATGTGGTTGATCCGGTTATCAGAAATGTAGAAACGCTGGAAAGCTTTTCAGTCGGAATCTCTTTGGTAAAAGGAGATATCCTTGTGATTGTATCCTATGAAACCGAAAAATCAATAACGCTATATCACCAAGGAATAGCATACAATGTCATCAATGACGTAACAGACGACTCTGTCTGGCTGCAAATTCCGCGAGGATCATTTCACTTTGGATTATATCCGAAGCTTGGTTTCGAAAATGCAGTGCTGAGAATTACGCATGAAAACTTATATACGGGGGTATGATCATGGATCTGTACGTTTTAAATTCAGACTTTAAAAGATTGGACATTATATCATATGCAGAAAGCGTCATATGGACAAAGAGGTATTTTTCTGTGGGAGACTTTGAAATTGTTCTTCCGGCAAGCAGGTATCTCCTGCAACTTTTTCAATCAAGCGAAGAGAGGTATGTAATGCGTCCCGGTGATCCAGTAGGGATGATCGTTGAGAAAGTGCAGCTGACCACGGACGAAGAAAATGGAGACAAGATAATCATCAGCGGCTCAACATATCAGGGATTTTTAAAACGTCGGATTGTCTGGGGACAGAAAATTCTCAAAGGAACACTTTTGGATTGTATATTGCTTGGGCTTGTTGTGGACAATGCTATCGATGATTCCACGATTGAAGGAAGAAAAATTGAATACCTTGCGATCCGTCCGAATATCGTTGCCGGGTGGGAAGGGGATAATCCGGATATCGAAAAACAGGTCACAGATGACCTCCTGAGCGATGCGGTCACAACAATATGCACCGCATTCGGGCTTGGATGGGAAATCTATTTTGAAGGTGGGAAACTTCTTTTTAATTTATATAAAGGAAAAGACAGATCATACGGGCAAAACATGCTTCCAATTGTGCTATTTTCTCCGGAATACGGAAATTTTTTGAGTGGAACATATACCTTTGATAAAACCAACTATAAAAACGTTGCAATGGTTGCGGGAGAAGGTGAGGGAGCTTCTCGGAAAATGGCAGCAGTCGGCAACGCAAGTGGTCGGAGCCGGTATGAGGTGTTTGTTGATCAATCCAGCCTGTCCTCGAATGATGGCGAAATATCAGACATTGATTATATGATACAGCTTCGGACGGCAGGAGAGGAAAAGCTTGCGGAATATGGCACAAGCGAGACATATGAAAGTACGGTAGATCCGGAAGGAAATTATCAATATGGCATAGATTACAATCTGGGCGATATTGTAGAAGTAGAAAATGAGTATGGACTTACATCAAGAGTAAGAATCACGGAAGTGATTGAGTCAGAAGACGAAAACGGATATACATGCATTCCTAAATTTGAAAATGTGGAGGGATAGAAATGATCAGATATGGCTTTTTTAATTCAGAATCAGGAGACAGAGTTTATAATGCAGATGACTTCTCAAATTTTTTTGAGGGTGTGATCGGCGATGGCATTTTTAAAAAGATTGGACAGGCATTTGAAACAAGCATATCCAGCGATGGAAAAATCATTGTCGGGAGTGGACGGGCTATGGTAAAAAATAAGTGGATCGAAAACACAGCAAACGAGTCACTTGATCCATTGACACCGGAAGAAAGCACTACACGATTTGACAGCGTTATTCTTCGTTGTGATATGGTGTCAAGACTTATTGAACTTGCAATCAAGAAAGGATCTGCCGCATCCGCTCCGGTGCTAACAGATGATGCGCAGATGAAAGAAATTCGTATTGCAAATATCACGATGGCAGCAGGCGCAAAAAAGCCCGTACATATTGAAGATGTACGAGAAGACAGCTGGATCCATCCGCTGGTAGGGGTGCATGTGGTTCAGCTTAGAAAAGAAGTCACGATCAGCGATGTGACAACATCAATCTCGCTTGGGAATAAAGTTGATCCGGAAGCAGACTCTATTGACGTTTACATCAATGGTATGCTTCTTGCCAAATCGTCATATACCGTGAATAATGATAGTGGTGTGGTAAAGATAGATTTTGATTTTTCAATACAGACGGGCAATAGAGTTGCCGTTGAGGTATTGAAATCGATAGCAGATTAAAGATAAAGCTACATATTAAAAGGGACTGATCCGACTATTTACAGATCAATCCCTTTTTCTGTTAAGCTTGGTTTTGGTAAATGCCAACTAAAGCATCTTGAAGCACCTGAGAAAAGTTAATATGATTATTTTCCGCAAAAGTATTTAACCAGGCAGGAATTGTTAAATTCTTTCGAACAGCTTTATCACCGTATTTCTCGGCATAACTATCCATATCTAAAATTAACATCGAAACAAAACCGCCTTCATCGGGAATAATTTTATTTATTGGAGAGGAAACAGGAATTTGATTTCCGTCTTCAAGTTCGTCCAGTACCCAGCCGGATGCAGCATCGGTTGCCATTGTTATAGCATCAGCTAATGAGTTTCCCTCGCTGACACATCCGGGAAGATCTGGAACTTCTACGGTATAACCGCCCTTTTTTTCTTCACATGGATAGAAACATGCTGGATAAGTCAATTTCATAAAAACGCCTCCTATATAATAAGATTATGAAGTCCGGGC
>ULQL01068823.1_pt1 | contig 17427 bp, 19 predicted proteins | sample 1954411 | NCBI WGS metagenome assembly ULQL01 (sample SAMEA4835654, study PRJEB28245) | human gut metagenome | biome: gut microbiome; material: fecal sample | place: Denmark | collected 2008 | reverse complement strand
CCGAGGCCAACGCCTATTCGTATTGGAACATACAGGTGCACGGCATACGCCCCGCCGACACTGAGGATGCGCCCGATTTTCCTGAGGTATGGGCCGAGATATTGCAACGTCTTGACGATACCCCCGTGCTGGTGGCACACAACGCTGCCTTCGACATATCGTGCATACGAAAGTCGCTGGAGCTTTACCACCTCAACACCCCCGACGTAGACTATTATTGCACCCTTCGTGCCGCTCGCCACCAATACAACTTTTGCTGCAACACGCTTGAACACCTGTGCCAGCAGTTTGAGATACCCGAAGGCAAGCACCACCGTGCTGGCGACGATGCCGAGATGTGCGCTCGCCTGTTTCTTCGCGAGATAAAAGATGCAGGATGGTGCGAACTGAAGGAGATGACCTACTGCGACGGCAAACTATAACATATGACATTTCTCCAATTTATATTGTCTTGCAATAGATATGAATAGAGGGTCACTTTATTTGTGCCCTGATCCGGCTCAGGCTTGCCTGTGTTATGCCTAAATAGGTAGCAATGTTTCCCAACGGCAACCGTTGCAACAAATCGGGTTCTTTCTTTAACAACTCTTTGTACCGTTCCGAAGCAATGGCAGACAACATGGAAATCAGCCGTTCCTCGGTGGCAAGCAATTCCATCTCCGCATAACGCCGTCCCCAATTGGCAATATGCAAGTCTTCCGAAAACAATTCTTTCAGCTTTTTCCTCTCCAATACGTATAAGACAGTATCTTCCATCAGCTCCATCGTCTCATATCCCGGCTCATCGTTCACGTATCCTTTCATGGAAACGAGGGTCGCTCCTTCCTTGCCAACCCAAAAGGTAATTTCTTTCCCGTCCACCGAAGTGTAAGCGCGGACAATGCCTTTCTTGATGAAAAAGATATCCTTTTCTATCTTGCCATTTTCCAACACGCGGAATCCTTTGGGGTACGAAACCTCAGTCAGGCATTGCCGCAATCTATCCAAAGACGCATCTGGCATGGCATACCTTTGATTGATGATTTCCTTTATATCCATAACTCATTGTTGTATTCGGTGTGCAAAATTATAAAATAACACATAGAAATGGGAATGAACGGCTGTTTTTTGCCAAATGCAAAATCAGTTTTTACCAAATGCAAAAAAACATTAGAGATTATTTGCTTACTTTTGCACCTGAATTTAATAAATCATAGGTATGAATTGGATAATCTTATTATTGGCAGGATTGTTTGAGGTGAGCCTTACATTCTGCTTGGGTAAAACGAGAGCTGCGTCAGGACTTGCTTTTTATCTGTGGGGTAGCGGCTTCTTGGCTTCCACGGTATTGAGCATGACCCTGCTTGCCAAGGCGGTTCAGACTTTACCTTTGGGAACAGCATACGCCATTTGGACGGGTATCGGGGCGGTCGGCACAGTCTTGATAGGGATATTCGTCTTCAAGGAGCCAGCCACGCCCATCCGTCTTTTCTTCCTGTTCACGCTTATTGCTTCCCTGATAGGATTGAAAATTGTGTCATACTGAAAGGAGGCGGAAGATGAAGTATGAATTGAGGGAGAACCAAGGCATTCCGGCGCCTCTACTGACGCTGATGGCAGTCGCTACCGGGCTTTCCGTTGCCAACTGCAATTATAACCAGCCTCTGTTGGGCAGCATGGCTAAAGATTTCGCGGTAAACGACTTTTCCGCCAGCATGGTGGCGACATTGACCCAGATAGGCTATGTGGCAGGGCTTGTATTTGTCATTCCGCTTGGCGACATGGTTTCACGAAAGAGACTGATATTGACCAATTACATCGTTTCTTCGTGCGCCTTGCTTGCCATAGCACTCGCCCCGAACATCTATTGGGTGTGGGGCGCATCCTTGCTTGCCGGGGCATCTTCGGTCATGCCGCAGTTCTTCATTCCGTTGGTGTCGTATAATTCAGCTCCAGACCACAAAGTGCGCAACGTGGGGTTTATACAGTCCTGTTTGCTCATAGGCATTCTTGGATCACGAGTATTCAGTGGTTTTCTCGCCGATATATGGGGATGGCGTTCTGTCTATTTTGTGGCTTGCGTGTTTATGCTCGGGTGTTTTCTGATGATTTACAAAATGCTGCCCGTGTTGCCTGCCCGTTCACAAGAAAGTTATGCGGGGCTGATGAAATCCTTGTTGCGTCTACTTTTCAAATACCCATACTTGCGTATCGCGTCGTTGAGGGCGGCATTGGCTTATGGCTCGTTCTTTGCCTTGTGGAGTTGCCTTGCTTTCCGAATGAAGCAAGAGCCTTTCTTTGCGAGCGACGATATTATCGGAGCACTCGGTTTGTGCGGATTGGCAGGTGCATCCACGGTGGTTTTCATCAGCGGATATATCCAAAAGTATGGCGCAAGATTCTTCTCCATTGTCGGAGGATGCGTCATCTTGTTTGCATGGTTGTTGGCATTTTGGGAAAATGACAGTTACTTGTGGATGATAATCGCCATTCTCTTGATTGATGCCGGAATGCAAAGCATTCATCTGTCAAATCAGACCAGCGTAGTCGCTCTTGACGCATCCGCCATCAACCGGATCAATACCGTTTATATGACCATTTACTTCTTAGGAGGTTCTGCTGGTACATTTGTTTCAGGTCTATTCTGGCAACATTATGGATGGACGGGTGTGGTAGGGGTAGGAGTTGCCTTTACCGCAGCTTCCTTGCTTGTTAATTGCTTCAACTTTAAAACGGCATAAGGGTGGATGTATTTACTTATTGCAGCCTTTTTATTGTAAAAATATATGATAACTCGATGCTATCTTGAGATAACCAATATTTGTAACCTTAACTGTGTGTTTTGCCCTAAGACCACACGGGCAAAGCACATGCTGACGTTAGACGAGTTCGGCACCCTTACCACCCATCTTCAGGGCAAGGTAAAGTTTCTTTATTTTCACCTTATGGGCGAGCCGTTTCTTCACCCGTTGCTGCCCCAGTTTATGTTGATGGCGCGCGAAAAGGGCTTCATACCCGTGCTCACCACCAATGGCACCTTGCTATCGCAACGTACCGATCTGCTCGACGCCCTACCCCACAAGCTACAAATATCGCTACACTCGCACGAGGGCAACGGCAAAGAAAACATAGCCCAATATATTAACGAGGTGATGACGTTTGCCACCGAGGCCGCCCACCGTGGCTGCATTGTAGTGCTGCGTCTTTGGAATGAGGGCGGACACAACCGCATGAACGAGGCCATACTGAACCTCATTGCTCAGCACCAGCCTGAACCGTGGGTGCAGAGAGCCGATGGCTGGAAGCTAACCGAGAACCTGTTTCTTGAGAACGACAATATGTTTGAGTGGCCCGACCTTGAGCACGCCGCCTATGCTGAAGACGACGTGTTTTGCTATGCCTTGCGCAACCAGATAGGTGTGCTTGTTGATGGCACGGTGGTGCCCTGCTGTCTCGACCATAATGGCGACTTAAGCCTTGGCAACCTATACGAGCAAAGCCTAGAACACATTTTAGCCTCGCCCCGTGCCCAGGCCCTCTATCAAGGCTTCACCCACCACACCGCCGTTGAGCCTTTGTGCCAGCGTTGTGGCTATTCGGCCGTGTCGAAACAATATAGAAGCCTATCCTCATCTTAAACCCACCGATTATTTTTTTAAAAATAGGCAAAAAAACAGGGCGAAAGCCTTAAGAAAGTCATCTCACACCGACCGTTCTCCATGTTCACAACGGTCGACATGAACACGAGCATCGACCGTTCTCCATGTTCATAACGGTCGATGTGAGATGACTTTCTCAAGGTTTTCGCCCTATTTTTAGTTTGGTTTTGCCCCATGGCTTGCTTGGTTTCAGCCCATCAACCCATGGGGTTTATGCTATTATGACATTATTTGTTACCGCTGCACCAGTTCCAGTTCCAGCACCATATCAACGTCGGTGGGCGCTTGATTGAGCGTGAGCAGTATGCCACCCTCACACTTCTGCATACGCACTGGCTGGCGCGTCACAAAGTCGATGGCCTTTTTTATGCGCACATTGCCCGTGGGCAGGAACAGCGCTTTATCTTTCAGGTTGAGAATGTGTACGAACAATCGGTTCTGCTTTTGCGTAGTTACGCCCCAGGGGTGCGGAGCCACTATGCCGCCACGTGTGCCATAAATGGTTTCGCCATACGTGTTCATCCATTCGCCCACCTTCTTCAGTCGGTCGACAGCCACCTCAGGCAAACAGCCATCGGGTTGCGGGCCAATGTTCATCAGCAGGTTGGCGTTACGTCCTGCAGCCTTCACGAGATAGTGTATGAGGGTTTCGGCCGACTTATATTCTTGGTCAGTAATTTTATATCCCCACATACCGTTCATGGTTTCGCAGGTTTCGAGCGGCAACTGTGATATTTGTTGTCCTGACAGTCCGGCCGAGTTTTCGCCAGGCAGGTCGCGTTCAAACATCTGAAAGTCTTCGCCCTCAAACGGGGCGCTATGGTGGTTATTGCCAATAAGGCAAGCGGGCTGTAGGCGGTGTATCAGGGCATACTGCTCGGGCAGACGCCAGTTGAACGATGGGTTCTCGTCTTGGTCCCACAGGCCATCAAACCAGATGGCGCCCACGCGTCCGTAATTGGTCAGCAGCTCGGTAAGCTGGTTGTTCATAAAGGTATAATACGAGTCCCAGTTTTGTGCTTCCTTTGGTCTGCCTGTGCCCAAGCCCGTGCGCCCCAGCGGAGCATCTTCGCGCTGCCAGTCGATGTGCGAATAGTAGAAATGAATATCAATGCCCTGACGATGACACTCGTCGGCCAGCTCTTTCACCACGTCGCGTTTGAAAGGCGTAGCATCAACGATGTTATAGTCAGTCCATTTGCTATGAAACATTGAGAAGCCCTCGTGATGTCGGGTGGTGAAGCAGATATACTTTGCCCCCGACGCTTTGATGGCCGACACCCACTCGCGAGCATTGAAGCGCGAGGGATAAAAGCCTCCAGCCAGCTTGGCATACTCTTTATAGTTGAGGTCTTTATTGGTCATTGTCCACTCGCCCGTAGCCAGCATCGAGTAGAGCCCCCAGTGTAGGAAGATGCCAAACTTAGCGTCTTGAAAGTGGCTGCGCGCCTCAATATTTTCTTTCGTGGGCTGATAATGTTGTGTGGTTTGCGCCGTAACGGCCGACAACGATAGTGCCAGAAGCACCCCTGTTAATAGTTTTCTCATAGATTTGTTGTTGATTAAGTATTGTTGTAAAAAGTATTTCTTTTGCAAAAATACACATAAACATGCTAAAAACCTACATTCATTAAAAATATATTTAAGATTTAGTGACGGTATAAATAAGGATTAAATAAATTTGGTTGTTATCATTAAAGTAAGTATCTTTGAGGCATCAATCAAAAAAACGTAACGCACATGGATATAAAAGGAAGATATATGGCCGCTGCCAACCGCTACGACGATGCAGAGGCGCTATACCAGCGATGTGGCAAGAGCGGTATTCGGCTGCCAAAGGTAAGTTTAGGTTTCTGGCACAACTTCGGTGGCGTTGACACCTACGAGCGTAGCCGCGCCATCACACACTATGCCTTCGACCACGGCATCACACACTTTGACCTTGCTAACAATTATGGCCCTCCGTATGGAAGCGCTGAAGAAACTATGGGACAACTGATGAAGGACGACTTCGGCCCCTATCGCGACGAGCTGTTCATATCAACAAAGGCGGGATATGATATGTGGGAAGGCCCTTACGGCAACTGGGGCTCGCGCAAGTATCTCATTGCAAGCCTCGACCAAAGCCTAAAGCGCATGAACCTCGACTATGTGGACCTGTTCTACAGCCATCGTTACGACCCCAACACACCGCTTGAAGAAACCCTTCAGGCCATGGTCGACATCGTGAAGCAAGGCAAGGCGCTGTATCTCGGCATCAGCCGCTGGCCATTGGAGGCTCTAAAGTTTGCCGACCAGTATCTGCATGAGCGCGACGTGCCGTTGCTCATCTTTCAAGATCGCTTGAACCTGCTCGACCGCGAGCCACAAGAAAAAGGCATAACACAATATTGTGCCGACCACGGCATAGGCTTCATCTCCTTCTCGCCGTTGGCACAGGGTCTGCTTACCGACCGCTATCTCAACGGCATACCCGCCGACAGCCGCATGGGCAAGGAACGCTACCTGAAGCCAAGCGACCTCACCCCCGAACTACTGGCTAAGCTAAAGGCATGGAACGCCGAGGCCGCCGAACGTGGCGAAACACTGGCCGAGATGGCGCTGGCATGGATATTGAAACAACGGGGCGTAACCAGCGTGCTGGTGGGCGCCAGCTCGGTGGCACAACTTGAAAAGAACATGAAGTGTGTGCACGCTGCCGATTTCTGAGTTGCAAAGGCGCAAAGCCATGTTCTATCTGCCAGGAGAAACGGCTATGGCTCTAAGCATTGTTGAGCAAATTTTGCAAGGGTGTAATAAGCGGTTGTAGAATGCAGTATGTACTTATATGATATTAGTATTTGACATGTAAAATCTATGAAAATCAGCAACGCTGTTGCGGAAAATCTGTGAAAATCCGCAACACTATTGCGGAAAATCTATGAAAATCAGCAATACAAACAAATAAATATATGATGTATGATTGAACGTATATGCCATATTGACAATGAGTTAGAGGATAGTATATTCTTGTTTGGTGCCCGTCAGACTGGGAAAAGAACTTTTTGCATCATAAATTTCCAGACAGTATATACATTGACTTGTTGGATACCACTTTAAAGGGGCGTTTCAGTCGTCGGCCAAAAACTTTGTTTTCTCGTTTATTATTTGTACATTTGCAACATATAATATAATGTGAAAATTATGAAGATACTTCCATACATAGGTTTCTGCTTTCTCATGCTTTGTGCATTGTGCACAGGCATCAACAGCTATAACAGAACTAAAGGCTTGATAGCGCAGGATGTTAATAGTGCTTTGGAGCAGGTGCTTGCAAAGATGCCTGACAATGTGGTTACTACAGACACCATACGCTGTTATCGCAACTGCCTCACCATAGCCGAACTGAAAGATACGGCAGGTATAGCCATGCGTACTGTGCGTAGGGATGGACGCTTGGAGACAAAGCTTGTGGCTGAGGCTAACTGTAGCTTTGCCACTACGTTCATGATGTCCGACCAAAAGGCTTCGGGTTCTCTTCTCATGGTTGGAATGCTGTGGTTATTGGGCAGTCTGTGGTACGTTAGGAGGAATAGGCCAGAGCTGATAGTGCAAGGTCTATCGTATGGAGGTATAGTATACAATAACGACAAATTCATGACGCAATCGGGCGAGCAAATTCATCTTACACCTATGCAGCATTCTTTGCTTGAAATGTTCATTACCGCAGAGACGCATACACTATCCAAACAGGAGATTTGCGACCGGTTATGGCCCAAGAAGCCTGATGCCAATGATACGCTCTACGCCCTAATAAGACGCATAAAACCTATTATAGAAGCTAATAGCATGCTGAAGATAGAGTCGGACAGGGGCAAGAGCTATAGCCTGAAAATCAAATAGATAGGCTTTTGTCAGCCAATTGTCAGGGAGATGTCAGCTTGAATAATTGGCTTTCTTGCAAGGAGAACGTAAATTTGCACCAAAAACAAAAAACATGGTGCAAATGAAAAGATTGATTATATTTTCTATTATTCTCTTTTCCACATTCTGTGCTTATGCTCAGGATGTGGAGAAGACTATCACGCTCGACGAAGTGTCGGTAAAAGCAGCTAAGGTTGTGAACAAGGCAGACGGTATGATAATTTATCCTACCGATGCTCAGAAGCAAGCTTCTAACAATGGCTACAGCATTCTTGAGAAACTCACACTTGCCAATCTTCGTATTGACAACATCAGCCATTCTATTACTGCCATCGACAATAGGGGAGGAGTTCAAATTAGAATAAATGGTATTGTGGTTGGCAAACCGGATATGTTGGTTCTCAATCCAAAGGACATCTCGAAGATAGACTTCATCAACAATCCCGGCGTACGTTATGGTGACGGCATAGCCTATGTCATAGATATTGTGACACGCAGGAACGAGAGCGGCTATACCGTTGGTACCGACATAACTTCGGCGCTTACCACGTTGCAGGGCGATGGCATGGTTTATGGTAAATGGAACAAGGGCAAGAGCGAATTATCGTTTTCGTATGACGTGAGTGGATATAAAACCAAAGGCGAAAAGAGCAGGCAGACAGCAGATTACACCTTGACAGATGGCAATATCTATACAATAGAACGAAACGATGTGGAGTCGCTTCGTAAATCCATATCGCATAATGCAAAGCTAACCTATAACTGGGCAGACTCTACAGCCACAGTCTTCCAGGCGTCATTGGGCGGAGCATTCAACAACGCTCCCGACAATTATACTGTTAAGGACATCGTTGACGACACTCGCCAATATAGAGCTACAAACCGAGAAAAAGACAAGAGCTGTTCGCCTGTATTGGATCTTTATTTCTTTCGTCAACTAACGCCACGTCAGTCTTTTACAGCCAATGCTGTAGCCACTTATATCTCCACGCAAACAGGCAACTATTATGACGAGGGCGCTCCTTACCAATATGATGTGGACGGCAAGACGGCTTCTTTGCTTGCAGAGGCAATATATGAGAACAGGCTGAACCCCTTCACGCTCTCAACAGGCTTCAACTATAGCTATAAAAACATCAAGAACAACTATCTTGGCGACGCATCCTCTCTGACTAATACAAGCAACAACCGCTTATATGCCTTTGGCGAAATTAAGGGCACTCTCCAACAACTGCGTTACACGTTAGGAGTTGGCGCAAGTTATATCCATTACACGCAGAACGGGCATAAATATAACTTCTGGACCTTTCACCCAAAGGCATCGGTGACATACCAAATTAATAACGAGTTGCAGCTGAGCTATACCGTTCAGATGCGGGACAAAGTGTCGCGAATAGCCATGACAAGCGATGCTATGATCCGCACCAATAGCATGGAATGGACAGTAGGCAATCCAGATCTGAAACCGTCACACGACATGGACCACCGCCTACATGTTTCATACAACACCAGTCGGTTGCAGACCTTCGTTGAAGGTTATTACAAGCAATGTCTAAAACCGAACATGGCTCACTATGAGCGAACTGACGGCAATCAGTTTCTTTATACCCAGATAAACCAAAAGGAGATTGATGCGCTGGATGTCTATGCGTACGCAAGCTATTGGCTCTTGCCCGAAAAGCTTCAGATTGCAGCCAATGGAGGAATTTACAGATGCTTCAATTTCGGTTACGATTATACGCATTGTTACACCTCGTGGTTTTATGCGGGCAGCATAACAGCTTATCTCGGCCATTTCACGTTGCAAGGATACATCGACAACGGCAACCGTTTCTTGGAAGGCGAATCGAAAGGTTACAACGGGGCCTATTCGGTTATGAAAGCATCATATGCATGGCGCAACTTGCAATTTTCATTGTCATGGGCAAATCCATTCAACAACTATTACAAGTCGTACGAAAACGAGTTGCTGAACCGCAACATCTATAAGCACACTATAGGATATTCCAAAGCCAGCGGCAATCTAATCTCCTTGAATATCTCATGGCGACTGAGCCGAGGAAGCAAGCATAAGTCGGCGGAAAAGAGAATAAACCTGCGCGATACGGATAACGGCATCATAAAATAAAATGTGTGGTTTGTTATAGAATTAAGATTTGACGAAGAGAAATACAGACATTATTTTTTCAGTTTTACCCCTCAGCCAATATCATCCGCATCAGTTCCTCATTGGCTCTGTTGTTGATTGTTGCATCTTTAACCTCCGAAAGATAGTCGAGCGTGGCTGAACATTCGCCTGTTATGTCAACGCCTATCACGCGCTCGTGAACATAAATCATGCGCAGTACGGCTTTCATCTGCATGAGGCTCATGTCGCCATTGCTCCAATCGGTCACGGCATCTTGCTTTCTCAACACATCCTTGTCGATAGAAATGTAAACGGGCTCATGTATCAGTTTGCCGGCCTTTGAGGGCCATGCTTTGTGATGGTCTATTTCTGCCTGACTGTAGAACAGCACCTTTGCTCTAAGCTCTACGGGTATCTGTGCAATCAGCTCATCAGATGCGCCCACAACAACGATATGTCTCACAAACGGATTGTTCTTCAGCACATCCGTCACCCAACCGCCGCACGACACCACGCCCTCCCATTGGGGCTCCTGCATGTCGGGATGATGGTCAAGCACAATCAAGGAGAAGGGCTCTTGCAGCCGCGACACCCAATATTCGGTAAGATAATGATAGTCGCCCGAATCGATAAAATGAAGCGCCTTTACAGGATAAGGCTCAAGCATGCGGTGCAGAGTTTCCCTACCCTCTGCATCACAATAACAATCGACACCGTTCAGGCCACGACAATCTACATGAACGATGTCGCGGCTCAAGGCAAACGACTCATAATCGTAAACGCCTGAAAAATTAAGTAGTATTACGGGCAATGGCTTTGTCATAAGAAATGTTTTATCCTAAAACGCAGAATATCTTTAACGCGAAGATACATAAAAATCGTGATAGCAACAGCATAAGCCAATAAGAATTAAATGTGTCTAATTATGCAAGGCTTTGTATATGAAAAAGGTGTTACACGGATGTTTAAATTTGGTTAACGATGAATGAGAAGGGATAGGTGCTGCTGGAGGACGGGGCACAGAAGCCCCTATCCCTGCTCTTAGGGGCTTAAAAAGGAAAAGCCGTGTTCGTTTAAATATTCAGTTAGAAGTTGAACTGCTCCAACTTCAATCCGTTCTTGGTCAGTGCCTCAATCTTCGGAACCAGTGTGGTGAAATGGGCCGATGCCATGTGTACCTTCAGCAGCACCTCATTCTGCCATGTTTCGCAAATCATCATTACACCCTTGCGTGTGCCACTTACAAAAAAGTCGTAAGCAATGTTACCCTCGTCGGTCAACGACTTTTCTACCAACTCATTGCACAAAGCCTTCAGTTCGTCGGCCTTGGCATCTTCTTTTACTTCAAAGAAAACATTTAATCTAATCATCTTTTCACTCGTTTTAGTTTTATTATTATCGCTATCATCATGCTATAGCTCATTGCAAATTTACACCTTTTCTTCAGAAACAAACAGGCTGTTAACGTCTTTAACGTTTAAAAAATAATAGACCGAGCCAGGGGGCTAATGCTTTTCTAATACCATTCTAATAATTCTCTAACCCATTATTCACTATTTTTCAGTAACTTTGCAACCGAATTGCATGAGCTTGTGCACCACTACAATAACATTATCACGACTGAAATAACATTATGAATATGTTGAAACGAAACATCTCGTTCATCATGCTCAGCGTGTCCTCATGCCTATGCATGGCCCAAACGTTTAGTGGGCAATACATTAGCGAGGGTCAGTGGAACATGAATAACAAAGCCAACTGGCTGAACCAGTTGAGGCTTAACCTCCACTTGCCTATTGCCCATGGCAAAGGAGAGTTTGAGGCCGCCACGCTGCATCTGGCAAAAACCAACGAGGCCATAGCCGCCGACTGGCAAACATTTTCAAACATCGAGGCCAACAATATGCTGGCAACCATCGCCGTGCTGGGCTATATGCAGGGCTGGACATGGGGGCACACCTTTGTGGGCGTAAGAAATGTGAACGAAGACTTCTTTACCTCCGACATCACAGCCCTCTTCACGAACAGTTCGTGTGGCATCTTCCCCACCATTGCCGCCAGCTACCCCATAGCCAACTATCCCTTTTCGGGGCTGACGCTATATTTTGACGTAACCCGCGGTGGCTGGACATTTAAAAATAGCATATACAATGGCATGGGCTATAACGGCTGGAAACATAACGACAACCCGTTTAGGCTGAACCCGAAGCAAGACGGCATCTTTAACATATCGCAACTGGAATATGCCTATCACAATGCCCACTATTTTGCGGGGCTGGCCCTGCACACACGCCAATATCAGGTAGACGACGAGGGCGGCCTGGCACCTGCCAGCGAAGCACAGAAGCACACCACCTGTGCCTGGTGGCTGTATGCCGAGCAACCAGTATGGACACAAGGCGAGAAAAGCATTGCCTGCATGGCGCAATATTCAGAAAACACGTGCCAAGAAAATGCCTGCTATCGTTATGCCGAACTGGGCTGTGCCTACACTGATAACGACGACAAGATAGCACTGTCGGGGCAATATGCTCGCTTTCAGCAAGGCACTGAATACTCGGCAGAGCTAACATGGCGCCGACAACTGAACTCGGTGATAGCGCTTCAGCCCTCGTTTCAATATATCAACAACGATGATGGACACTACACCTTGCTGAGCCTTCGCCTGTGCTGCAACTTCTAAAGAAAAACGTTATTCTAAATATGAACACGTAATTGAGCAACCCGTGCCGTCGCTCTTCACCTTTAACCTACAAGCCACATGGAGCATGGGCTATATTGTGGGGCAAAATATTATGAGGTGAGAGGCGCTACGTGCCGTTACTGATCAGGATACTGCTGATAGAGCTTCATACCAAACTCGGGGGCAAGGGCGTAGATGGCGTCCATGATGTCGGCCAACTGGTGTTCGTACTGCACCCACGACTTTTCCTTCAAGAAGAAATAAAACTCGATGGGCAGACCCGTGCTTGTGGCTTCGAGTTGTCGTACCATAAACGTCATGTTCGTGTTTACGGTGTTGAGCGTTGACAGCCACTGCTCAACATAACGGCGAAAGAGCGTACTATTTATTTGCTGCCCTTCAAGCTGCTTAGCGGTGAAGAAGCCACGACTGATAAGCTGCTGCTTCAGCGTATCGTCGGCAATGCGTATGCTATGAAAATCGAAAAACACCATACGCTTCACCCGTCGGCCATCGCTCTCCTGCATGCCCTTCCAGTTTTGAAACGAGTCGGCCACCAGCGTTACTGGCGACACCGTAACGATAGTATTATCAAAGTTGCGCACCTTGACGGTGGTGAGCGACATTTCTTCAACCACACCGTTCACGCCCGCCTTATCAAACTGTATCCAGTCGCCCTTATGCAACATATCGTTGCTGGTGAGACGCACGCCAGCCACAAGGCCCGTGATGGTGTCTTTAAACACCAGCATCATAACGGCCGAAGTGGCACCCAAACCCGCCAAGAGGCTGAGCGGACTGCGCCCCAAGATGACGGCCACCGTAACCACAGTGCCAATAAACACCGCCACTATTTTCAATACGCCACACAGCGAGTGCAGATACTGCCTGGTTGACGAGCGCTCGGGCTTAGTCTCGATGTTACGAAAGGCCGAGATGAAAGCCAGCACCAAGCGCACCGTCATCACCACAATATATACAGCTGTGGCGCGGCTCATCAGCTCTTCAACCATGTGGTATTGGTAAAACACCAGTGGCAAGAGCAGCCATATAACGATGGCGGGCACAATGCGACAGGCCGAGATAAGCACCTTTCTACTGAACAGCACATCGTCCCATTTAGCATCGGTGTGAGCAGTGATACGCAGCACGACTGGCAGCAACACGCGTCGGCATAGCAGTTCGGCCAGCCATGCCAAGAACACGGCTATCAACACCATGAGCACGTGGCGCACTATGTGCACGGCATTGCCTTGCATGCCTGTGAGCGATATCAATTGTTCAACCATATCGCGCACCATGTCGAGCACGAGGATACGGTCTTGTTGAGGATTAACGGTCATTAAATATATTTTTAGTTGACAAGTTGACGAGCCAACGAATTGACAAACTAACGAGTTGTTGGTATGGCAAGCGGCGAAGCCGAGCAGACAAGTTGCGCGCTTTGAGAATAATTATCTACTTGCCAATTTTACATTACGGTCGGCACAGTTCGGTGCACACCTTATCTTGAAAGGCCCTACCATTGCGCGTATGTCTAAGCCCTTGGTTCATGATAGAGAAGGCCAGACGATGGCCGTTGGCTGCGGTGCAGTAGCCCGCCAAGGTGCTGATGCCCGTTAGCGTTCCTGTTTTAGCATACACATTGCCATTGGTAAACGTGCCACGCATGCGCTCGCTCAGTGTGCCATCGGTGGCAGCGATGGGCAGCGATGGCTTCAGGTGCAGCAATATGTTGCCCGTCTTTACGGCATAGCGCAAGAAAGCTACCTCGAGTTCGGCCGTAACATAATTATATAATGAGAGGCCCGAACCATCGGCAAAGGTATAGTCGTTAGGGTTAAAGCCCAACTTCTGCACCAAACGTTTAATGATGGCGCGTGCCTGTCGGGCCGAAGCATGTTTGCTACCACTGCTGGCCGCTATCTGGTAGAACATCGACTCGGCATACAGGTTGTCACTCTCCTTCAGCATCTTCAGCAATATCTGGTCCATGGTGTGAAAGCGGTGGCAGATGCAATAAGCGTTGCCAGGCTTGATGGCCGTGTCAAGGTTAGCCTCAACCACAATGCCCGCCTCGGTAAGCTTTGCGGCAAAGCGCTCAATAAAGTTGTCTTTACGGCTCAGCAGCAGCGGCGACAGTGTTGGGTTATCATCATCCCAGCACCATCCTTCGCCATACATCTTGTCATCCTTCATGCTCTTATCGGCATAGATGTTACCACGTATGGTGTCTACCCCCATCTTGCGTATCGCCTCAACAAAGGCGCGAAGGTCGTCGAGGTTGAAGCGCGGGTCGAAGCCTCCCACGCAATATACATTACCGTTCAGCGTGTTGTTTTCAACCTTTCCTGTATAGCACAGTTCGGTATTAAACTGGTGGCTACCCCCCAGACGGTCGAGTGCCGTGATGGCCGTAATCAGTTTCATGGTTGACGCAGGGCGCATAAGCTGTCGCTCGTTATGAGCATAGATGGCCGAGTCGGCATCAAGATCATACACCATCAGCGCCACCTGCGAGGTTTTAAACATGCTGCTTTTCAGCAAGTGGTCGAGGTTTGTGCGCAACGACGCGGGCCACGACAGCGATAACGAGTCGGCGCAAACATCATTCAGCGCGGCGCTGTCGGCTACAGCCGATTGCTCGTCGCGGTCTCTTACCTCTTGTGCCGTGGTCTGTAACAGCGACAAGAGGCAAGCCATACATACAATAAGATATCTTTTCATCCTTATCATCCTTATCATCCTCAAAAAACTAATGTCAGTTTTGCATGCCTTTGGCATACTAATCGTTCGTGCTTAAGCAAGCGGCAAAGCCGAGCAAGCACGTTATTTGCTTTTATCGTCTTGTGTTTCTTCCCATTGTTGCCATTCTTTCATGGCGTCTTGCCACGATGTTTGTTCGCCACTGGCCACGGCCTCCTTCTGTTTCAGGGCCTCGTCGCGAGCCTTATCGCGTGCACGTTTAGCTTTCATATCGGCAATGGTGGCATCGTCAAGAATTTGAATAGCGCCACGGCGTATGGCCTCGTTCAGTTCTTCCTCGCCAAAAGCCTTACCTTGTTCATTAAAGTCGGAGATATTAAACTCGTAGTTCACACGCAACTGGTGTCTTATTTCTTTCTGTTGCGCTCGGTTGCCAGCGTTCTTTAGGCGCAACAGCTTGGCTATGGCTTTAATTTCGCCTTCGGCATATTTATTTCTTCCCATATTCGTTTTGTTTGTTCTTTGTGTTGAGCATACCGCCTTGCATGCCCACTGCTATTGTGTGTTTTATTTAAAAGTGCAAAGTTAGTGCATTTCGGCTAAACATAAATGATAAATAAAATTAAATGTTCGTATATTACACTGATTTATCGTACTTTTGCATATATGAAGCCAACAATACATATCTTTTTGCTTGCCCTATGTGTGCTGGCACTGGCACTGGCCATCTTTTTCAGCATCTACAGCGCCAGCATATAGTAAAGATAAAGAAAAACATATAACATAGAAAGAAAACACATCATGCGACTGACAATACGTATCAGCACCAATGCCTTGTCGTTCTCGGCACAACAGGCCGACGGCACCATTGCCTACGAACCTTATCACGTAAAGAGCGGCGTTTCTATCGCTGCCAACCTGCGCCAGGCTTTCTCTGAAAGCGAATTGCTGGCGTCGGGCTATAAAAGCGTGCTGGTGCTGATGGATGCCCCCGTGCTGCTCATACCCATTGAAGAGTATCAGCAAGAAACGGTTGAAGTCCTATACACCACCGCCTATAAAGCCGACCATAGCAGCACCGTGCTGCACAGCGTGCTGCCCGATGTTAACGCAGTGGCCGCCTTCAGCATGAACAAAGACCTGCGACTGGTGCTTGACGACAACTTCAACGATGTGGCCATCATACCGCTGATGCAACCCGTTTGGAAGTGGTTATCCCGACGCAGTTTCGACGGCACACGCCGCAAGCTATATGCCTATCTGCACGACCGCAAGATGGAGGTGTTCAGCTTCAGGCAGAACCGCCTAAGCTTTTGCAACACCTTTGAGGCCACCCACGCCGCCGATGCTGCCTACTATCTGCTGGCCGCCTGGCAACAGTTGGGCTTCAAGGCTGATGCCGACGCGTTGCACCTTGTGGGCAGCCACGCCGAGAAAGAGGCACTGAAGAACATGGTGAGCGAATATGTTCCCAATATACAAGAGCTGACCGCCAGCACTGAGTTTGCCGATGCCCCATCGCTCCAGCACCCTGATATGCCCTTCGACCTGCACACTCTATATGCCAAAGGGCGATAACACTGCACCATGCAGATGACAACACTGCACCATGCAGATGACAACAACAAGAAAAACGAACAAGTATTTATGCGCATTATAACCGGAGAGTTTAAGGGCCGCCACTTTGATGTGCCGCGCTCGTTTAAGGCAAGGCCCACTACCGACTTTGCCAAAGAGAATATTTTTAATGTTATGAACGGCTACATCGACTTCGACGGCATCGAAGCCCTCGACCTCTTTGCTGGCACAGGCAGCATCTCGCTCGAGCTACTGTCGCGCGGCTGCCAAGCGGTAACCAGCATCGAAGCCGACCGCGACCACGCTGCCTTCATACGCCAGTGTGTGGACAAGTTGGGCGTTACCAACCACAACCTGATACGTGGCGATGTATTTCGCTTCTTAAAGTCGTGCCGCCGACAGTTCGACTTCATCTTTGCCGACCCTCCCTACGCCTTACCACAGTTAGACACCATACCCGGCCTTATTCTTGAACACAACCTGCTGAAGCCTGATGGCGTGCTGGTGTTTGAACATGGCAAGCAGAACGACTTCTCTACACTACCACAGTTTGTTGAGCATCGTGCCTATGGCAGTGTCAACTTCAGCATCTTTCGCCCCACCCCCACACAGCCATGACCACCACTGAGCTGACGCAACGCATCGTCGACCAATTTGGCTTTGCGCCCACCGAGGGGCAGATACAGGTGTTGCAACAGTTTGTGGCCTTCTTAGCTTGCCGACAGCCCATGAGCGCCATGCTGCTACGAGGGTCGGCAGGCACAGGCAAGACCACCCTCACAGCCGCCATT